>ERZ842401.3330-NODE-3330-length-20126-cov-6.211400_pt1 | contig 20126 bp, 17 predicted proteins | sample MGYA00521270_ERZ842401 | MGnify/ENA primary metagenome ERZ842401 (study PRJEB31892, sample SAMEA3878208) | bioreactor metagenome | biome: Moose rumen | place: Sweden | collected 2011-10 | study: EMG produced TPA metagenomics assembly of the PRJEB12797 data set... | reverse complement strand
GAACTGTAGCCCGCCTCTTTTCATCAACTCGTTATAGGCACCAAGCCCGCCGAGTCTCTTCTTGGCTTCCTTTCGGTTGCCATACATTTCTCCAGTACGAATGTTCCTAATCATAACTACCTGGATTTTTGTGAGTTAATCGTGAGTTTCACGCCCATTTTATTGAGCCTACCCACTAACCCGCGGTAAGCGTCGATGCGCCTTCTCTTTCGCGGGATAATCTGTAATAGGTCCTGCAACTTGAAATTTATGCAGGCACCTTTCTCTAGAGGATGCTCGAGAGCCGCCTCCAGCCTGTGTATGTCGTCAGCGTAAGGGTCTTCAGGTTGCCCATCATCCCTTGCTAACTGCGCGCTATTAATACTTTTTCCTTCTTGAGCCTCGTGAATGGCAGCGCGCACATCCATCGTCGACGGTCCATGCCATGTAGTCGTTAGAGAACTGAACATGGCCTGTAAAAGTCTCATCATAATCACTGTTATTTAGTTTTAATATTCAGTTTTTAAGAATATATATTATCTCACGGGTAAGGATACGAAGGGAAATGCCGCGCGTTTTTTCATGTTCAGTTGAAGCCGTTTCTCGCGGTATTAAAGCTCCAGATATTTAGAATAATGACTAAAACACAGCAACAATTCCAATAATTGTTGTATATTTGCCATCGACAGCGGTTACAACTGTCACAGCGACGAGTAAAATAAGGGTATCATAAACCGATACATTTGAGTATTAAAACGTTTCATCAACGCTGAAAAGGTTTTTCTCCACTTAGGCGCAAGTCGTTTCATCATCAGCTTTTGGCTGACTTGGTGCCATTAAGTGAGAAGTACTCGGTTTATGACTTTTATAGAATCATTATTAATCTTTTATAATAAACAATTATGTATCATTCAACTTTAGATGATGTCGAAGGTAGAAACTTCAAGATTATTGATGTGGTCTACTACTATGGCGCAGCTAATGACACTGATTATATTTTTGAAGAGTTGGATCAGAAAGCTGAATCGTTAGGAGCAAATGGAATAATTGGCATTGCGTATTCATATGTTAACTCTTGGAGTGAAGAACCACGATACATGGATACTTGGGATGAAGGTCGTATTGACTATGATGTAAGGATTCCAGACATACTTGTTTATGGAACAGCAGTTAGAATAGAAGATTAAAAAGTGTTGATGAAATGCACTCAAAATCTTATTGAGTTTAAATTGTGATATAAACTATTCATAGTATATAATTTATGTATCATTCAACTTTAAATATAGTTAAAGGGAAAAAATACTCTGTGATTGGTGTTGTCTCGGCTCATAATGTGGATGATGAACTGTTGTACTTGCTTGATGAAAAAGCAAAGGATTTAAATGCAGATGGCATTATTGGCATTAAAATTTTTGGCGGTTCCACAAGATCTAACGGATGTCCGAACTTGATAGCTTATGGAACAGCGATCAAATTTGAGGACTAACAAGTAATTGAGGAATGGCGCAAACGAAAAACCAACTTATCCGACAACAGGTGATTGACCGCTGTTTGAAAAGTGGAAACTTCTCTGTCAAAATGATGATGGAGAAGTGCAAGAATGCTCTTGAAGCAGCTGGCTATAAGCCTGTAACTTCTAAGGTCACAATCCTCAAAGACATAGAAGGCATCAAGGACGATTTCCCTGATGCTAAGATTGTCACAAAGAGGGCGGGCCACGACGTTTTTTACGAGTACGAGGACAAATCGTTCTCAATCTATAAGATACCGCTCAGTGATAACGAGATGGCCCAGCTGGCTCAGACGGTTTCGATGTTGTCAAGATTTGAGGGCCTGCCGAACTTTGATTGGGTGGATGACCTGATCGAGCGTTTCAAGTCGTCGCTCAATATCCCATCTACACGAGAAACCATTGTCGCCTTTGACGAGAACTTCGACCTGAAGGGCCGTAACTGGTTCGCACAACTGTTTAGCGCCATTGCCTCACAAAAGGCACTCGAGATCAAGTACCAGCCGTTCGACAGGCCTGTGAACACTTATTTGTTTCATCCCTACCTGTTGAAGCAATATAACAACCGCTGGTTCCTGTTCGGGTGCGTGGATGGCTACACATCACCCACCAACTTTCCTCTAGACCGCATTCAGGAGATTGGGCCTGCAAGCATACCTTACAAACCCAACCCCGGCATTGACTTCTTTGAGTATTTTGAGGATATGGTCGGAGTATCTAGACGGTCTGATGAAGTCACCAAGATTCAGATGAAGGTTGACAATTGGCGTTACCATTATATCGAGACAAAACCGCTTCATGGTACCCAGCGAGTGATTAGGCGTGATGACGATGGTGTGGTGATACAGATCGAGGTGATCATCAATCCAGAGCTACTACAGTTGCTCCTATCTTATGGCTCGAGCATCACGGTGCTGGAACCTCAAGAACTACAACAGGCTATTTATGAAGAATCTATAAAAATTTCACAGAAATATCAATCCGTTCACTTAGAATGAACGAATACATTCTAAATTTGCACCGTCAAAACCAAAAAACAGAAAAACATGATCCAAAGCGAAGCACAACTTGAACAGCAGTTCTTGGACAAATTAAAAGAGTTGAAATACACCTACCGCAGCGACATCCGCGACCTGGATTCGCTGGAGAAGAATTTCCGTGAGAAATTCGAGCGGCTCAACTATGTTACCCTGTCTGACGGTGAGTTTCGCAAGCTGTTGCAGGAGAACGTCACCGCCGATGTGTTCACGGCAGCAAAGAACTTGCGCCAAAAACAGACCTTCGTGCGCGACGACGGCACCACCTTCGACTACAGCCTCGTGAACCTGCGTGACTGGTGCAAGAACGAGTATGAGGTGGTGAGCCAGCTCTCCATCAATACCGCCAATAGCCGCCATCGCTACGACATTATCATCCTGATCAACGGCCTCCCGCTGGTGCAGATAGAGCTGAAGCGGCACAGCGTTTCGCCGTTAAAGGCCGTGGAGCAGATTGTGCGCTACAAGCAAGACCGTGGCAACGGCTACCTGGGCACGCTCATGTGCTTCATGCAACTGTTCATCGTGAGCAACGGTGGTAGCGATACCATGTACTTTGCTAACAACAACGACGAGCATTTCCAGTTCGACGCCACCAACAATTACTTGCCGGTGTATCATGCTGCTGACCGCGAGAACCACAAGGTCGTTCAGCTTTTCGAGTTTGCCGACATGATGTTGACCAAGACCGAACTGGGCAAACTCATCAGCCGCTACATGGTGCTGGTAGAGACCGAGTGCAAGATCCTCGTGATGCGCCCCTACCAGATCTATGCCGTAGAGAGCATCGTCGGCTGTGTGAAGCAAAACAACCAGAACGGCTACATCTGGCACACTACTGGCAGTGGCAAGACACTGACCAGTTTCAAGGCCTCCACCTTGCTCAAGGATAACCGTGATATCGAGAAATGTGTGTTTGTGGTTGACCGCAAGGACCTCGACAAGCAGACCCGCGACGAGTTCAACAAGTTCCAGGAGGGATGTGTGGAGCAGAATGCCAACACCGGCGCTCTGGTTTCCCGATTAGAGAGCACTGACTATGCCGACAAGGTGATTGTCACCACCATCCAAAAGCTGGGTGTGGCGCTCGACCCTTCCCCCGGAAACAGATACATTAAGCGCCTGGAGCGTCTTAAGAACAAGCGCATCGTCTTCATTTTTGACGAGTGCCACCGCAGCCAGTTTGGTAAAAACCACGAGGCCATCAAGAACTTCTTCCCCCATGCACAACTGTTCGGCTTCACCGGCACCCCGATCTTTGAAGAGAACAGCCACATGGTGCGTGTCGATGGACAGGTGGCCGAGTATGTCACTACCGATGACGTGTTCCAGAAGTGCCTGCATGAGTACACCATCATCCACGCCATCAGCGACTGCAACGTGTTGCGCTTCAAGGTTGAGTACTACGGTAACAAGGATGCCGACGGCAACCCCACGTCTGTGCCCCTGAAAAAGCGGCAGATAGTGAACCACATCCTCGACAACCACGACAAGCTAACCGCACAACGTCGCTTCAATGCGTTGCTGGCTACTTCGTCAATTCCTGATGCCATCCGGTATTTCCAGATTTTCAAGGAAGAGCAGGAAAAGCGTGCGCAGGACAATCCCGACTATGAACCGCTCAATATTACAGCCGTGTTCACGCCACCTATGGCCAATAACACCGACGAGGATTTGCCGCAGGAAGAAGCCGACAACCGCAAGAATCCCAATGGCAACCGTGAGTCGCTGGACAAGATCATTAAAGAATATAGCGAGCGATTCGGCACTAACTTCAAGGTAGAGCAGTTCGACGAGTATTACCGTGATGTGCAGCAGCGCATCAAGGACCAGAAATATGCCAATAAGGACTACCCCCACAGCAAGAAACTGGACGTCGTGATTGTGGTGGAAATGATGCTGACAGGCTTCGATAGTAAGTTCCTCAACACGCTATATGTGGATAAGGATCTCAAGTGGCACCAGCTGATACAAGCTTTTAGCCGAACCAACCGCACCCTTGACGGCACAAAGCCCTATGGCAACATTATCTGCTACCGCAATCTCGAAAAGGCGATGGAGGAGGCCATGGTACGCTTCAGCGGCTTCGATGAGACCAAGGGCAAGGAGTACTGGCTCGTTGAGCCTGTCGAGGACGTGGTGGAACAGTTCAAGGAGAAGGTGACCCAGCTGCAGACGGTGATGAACAGCATCGGCCTGGACTGCAAGCCCGAGGAGGTTATCAATATCCCGCAGGGCGAGAACACCAACAACTTCATCGACGCCTTCAAGGACGTGCAGCGTCTGGCGCTTAAGCTCGACCAGTATGTGGACATGCCCGAGGAGTTGCAGAGCGTCGTCGCCGAGGTCATGCCCGAAGATACCCTCCAGCAGTTCCGTACTGCATACCTTGACCTGGCACGGCGCACCCGCACCAGCGAAGGCGGTAGCGACGACACCGAAGAGGAAACCTACGGAGATGAGCCCGATTTTGAGCTGTCGCTCTTCAGTTCTGCCCTTGTGGACTATGACTATATCATGCGGCTGCTGGCGAAATATACCGACACCCACTTTGAGAAGGTAAAGATTACCAAGGAACAGCTGCTCGACGTTCTGGCCGGTAGTGTGGACCTGATGAACGAACGTGAATACCTTAAGGCATTTATTGAGCAGGAGTTGACACAAGGCAGCGGCATGAGCGAGAAGGAGATACGTGAGCGCTACGAGACTTTCAAGGACAAGCGCTTTAACCAGCAGATAGCAACGCTTGCCAATGATTATGGCATCGATGCAGCGGCCCTTGAGCGCTTTGTGGGCGAGACTGTCAAGCTGCGCCGCATCGACGAGGAAACATTGCGCGAATTACTGGACCACATCGATGGCTGGAAGCAACGCAAGGCGGCAAAAGAAGGACTACTTGTCCGCCTGGCACCACTATTCGACCTTCTCACTGGCGGTAATGCCATCGAAGGACTGAACGCATACGTGAAATAATAAACCAAAACGCTACAGACGATGAACAGCGACAATAATAACAACGGTACTCCGCGCCTCCGCTTCCCTGGCTTCACCGGGGAGTGGGAGGAGAAGTTGGTAAAAGAGATCTGTGATATAAATACAGGTAAAAGCAACACTCAAGACCAAGTAGAAGATGGGCTGTATCCATTTTATATTCGGTCAGCAACTCCTGTTAGAAGCAACAGATATCTATATGATTGTGAGGCGGTAATTACAATTGGTGATGGTCATATCGGAAAGGTTTTTCATTATGTTAATGGAAAATTTGATTTGCACCAAAGATGTTATATGATGTCTAACTTTAATGGCGTTGATGCACGTTACTTTTATTATTACTTTTCAGCTAATTTTTATGAAAGGGCTATGAGATTAACTGCTAAAGCAACGGTAGATTCGGTTCGTCTTGAGATGATTGCAGATATGCCTATATATTTACCATCTATTACCGAACAACAGAAGATTGCCGACTGCCTCTCCACTATAGACACGTTGATAGCGGCACAGGAGCAGATGGTGGCAGCCCTGAAGGAACGCAAGCGGGGCCTAATGCAGCAACTTTTCCCTCAGCCAGGCGAATCCACTCCACGCCTTCGCTTCCCCGACTTCACCGGTGAGTGGGAAAAGAAAAAATTTAAAGAATGTTTTGACATTGGAAATGGTCGTGATTACAAGCATCTTTCTGAAGGTGATATTCCTGTATATGGTTCAGGGGGATATATGTGCTCTGTAAATGATTATTTATATGATGGCGACAGTGCTTGTATAGGCCGAAAAGGGACTATTAATAAGCCTATGTTCCTACGAGGTAAGTTTTGGACTGTTGATACGCTTTTCTACACTTACAATTTTGTGGATACGAGTGCTTATTTTGTTTACCTCCTGTTTCAAAACATAGACTGGATGAAGCATAATGAGGCTGGCGGGGTTCCGAGTCTTTCAAGAAATATCATTTACAACATTTCCGTACTTCTACCAGAACCCGCGGAACAACAGAAAATAGTTAACTGTATATCGGCTATGGATGACCTGATCGCAACAGAAGCGGCTAAACTGGACACTCTAAAAATCCATAAGAAAGGTCTTACGCAACAACTATTTCCTCAACCCACTAAATAACCTGGAGATATGGAATACAACAACTATATTATAGAGAAATTGCGTCACTGTTTCGATCCCGACGAATACGACCAATATACCAACTGTGCTCTAGTATTCGCCTACAACGGAACAGGTAAGACGCGATTGTCTTATGACTTCGCCCACTACGGCCGCGATGAGGGAACTCCGCAGCACACCCTATACTACAACGCCTACACAGAGGACTTGTTCACTTGGGACAATGACCTGAAGAACAACATCGAGCCTCGTTTGCTCATTAATAATACCTCATCACTGATTAAGGGCTTAGCTGGATATAGTTTTACCGAAAAGCTCCGCCAATACCTCCATGTGTTCACCGATATTGACTTTGATTTCCACTATGACAAGGACCACGAGGAAATACCCGACTATGTGACCTTCAGTAAGACGGTTAAGACACAAGAGAAGCCCGACGGCGAGTTAATCGAGAACATCAAGATCTCGCGCGGCGAGGAACGCCTGTTTGTGTGGTGTTTTTTTCGCTGCATCCTCGACCAGGTGACGGGCGGGAATGATGCTTACAGGGATATTGAATATATCTACATCGACGACCCCATGTCGTCGCTCGATGATAACAACGTCATCACCTTTGCCGAGCAGCTATACAAAGTTATCCGGCAACAGTTCAAGCAGGAACAGGACGAGATGAAAGCCGGACGAGAAAACATCAGACGCATCAAGTTTGTGGTGTCGTCTCACCATGCCCTTTTCTTCCACGTCATGCTCCGCGGGCTGAATGCCGACAAGAGCAGTTACTATCTATACCGCGACAAGGAATCCGAAGAGCCAGTGTTAAAGCAAATGAACAGCAACACCCCGTTTTACTACAACGTGGCCATAATGAGCGAGCTTCAGCGAGCCATTAAGAATGGTAAGCTCTACACTTTCCACTTCAACATGCTGCGCAGCGTGATGGAGAAAATCCAGGAGTTCTTTGGACACCGCAATTTTGGAATCATCCTACATGGCATCACTTTCAAGGACGAAACTTTTGATAGAGAAGCTTTTGAACGGGGTGAGCTCACTGACCTATTTTCTAGATTTGTCAACGTATTCTCTCATCAGGCACCCATCTTCTCGCCAATGGAGATGAACGATGACAACAAAGAAATGCTAAAGATCGTCTTCTACCACATCAAGAAGAAATATCAATTTCAGTTACCCGACTTAACTGATGAGCGCAGTGAAAGAGAGATATATGAAGAAAGAAGGAACGCTGCACAGGTTGGATAATATAACAGAAACAAAAAAGAAACACAAAATGGACCAGACAATGAATACTCAACTGACCAAGCAAGAGAAAGAGCAACTTTTCAAAGCTTTGTGGAGCGTGGCTGACGTGCTGCGCGGTGCCATGACGGCCGACAACTTCCGCGACTATATGCTGTCGCTACTGTTCTACCGTTACATCAGCGCGCAATATGAATCAGCGGTGCGCAGGGAATTGGGTAGTGACCTTCCTTCCGAGAAATCACTTCTCGCATGGTACGATGAGAACGAGAATGATGTGAAGGAGTTTGAGGACATGATGCTCAAGAGCACTCACTATATCATCCAGCCCAAATACCTGTGGAGTTCTATCTATGAGTTGGCTCGCACTCAAGACAATGATTTGCTCACAGAATTGGGCAACAGCTTCCGCCACATCGAGGAGGAATCCTTCAAAGGTGCGTTCAAGGGGCTGTTCTCCGAAATCAACCTTAAGAGCGAAAAACTGGGCAAGGATTATGACTCGCGGAACAAGATGATGTGTAATATCATATCCACGCTAGAGGTAAAACTGGCTGAGTTTGATCAGAAAGGTGATATCCTGGGCGATGCTTATGAGTACCTTATCGGTCAGTTTGCAGCAGGCAGCGGAAAGAAGGCCGGGGAGTTCTACACGCCGCAGCAAGTGAGCACCATCCTGTCGCGTATCGTGACGCTTGACTGCCAAGACCCATCGACCGGACATAAGAACGAACTGCGTAACGTGCTCGACTTCGCATGCGGCTCGGGCTCGCTGCTGCTCAACGTGAATAACCAGATGAGACTTCGCGGTGGAAAGATCGGTAAGATATACGGTCAGGAGAAGGAAATGACCACCTTCAACCTGGCGCGCATGAACATGTTGCTGCACGGTCTGCACGACTCAGAGTTTGAGATATTCCATGGCGACACCCTCACCAACGACTGGCCGTTGCTCAAGGACAGCAATCCGGTGAAACCTGTCACCTTCGATGCTGTGGTGGCCAACCCTCCTTTCAGCCTGCGTTGGAACCCCGATGACGAGACAGCGAACGACCCCCGCTTTAGGGACTATGGCGTTTCTCCCAAGAGTGCAGCCGACTTTGCCTTCCTGTTGCACGGGTTCCACTACCTGAGCGAAAGCGGCACGATGGCGATTATCGTACCTCATGGCGTGCTATTCCGTGGCGGCGCCGAAACCACCATACGCAAGAAGCTAATCAAGGAAGACTACATCGACTGTATCATCGGCCTCCCAACCAACCTCTTCTACTCCACTCCCATTCCTGTGAGCATTATCGTACTGAAAAAATGCCGCAAGAGCGAAGATGTACTCTTTATTAATGCCGCCGAGTGCTACGAGAAGGACAAGAAACAGAATGTGATGTTACCCGAGCACATCGATAGGATTATAGAAACCTATCGTACACGCTCTGAGGAAGATCGTTTTAGTCGCCGCGTGAGCCTCAAGGAACTCAAGGAGAACGGCTACAACTTGAACATCACCCGCTATGTGAGCCTTGCACAGGAAGAGCCGAAGGTTGATTTGGCCGCCAACCACGCCCAACTCACCAAGATTGAGGCCGACATCAAGTCGTCAACGGAAAAGCTCAACAGCTACATGAGAGAGCTGGGGCTGCCGGAACTGTAAGATAGGCTGTAAACGATTACCACGGCATTATGGGGGACTTGCATATCAACGAGTTCCCCACTACCGTGCCGGTGCTGTGGCCGTCACAGTACATCAGATAAAACAATGAATAGACGCATTTATGTGAGAAAAATCAATACGTTCACTTAAACTGAACATATAATGCCTAATTTCGCAGCGCCAAAGTGAGAGAAAGCTGGTGAGTGGCGTGATCGATACCTGTGAAAACCAGGAAAAACACGATAGCGTGAAAAAAATCCATTCGTTCACTTAAACTGAACACTTTCAACTTACCTTTGCACCGTCAACGTGAGGGAACGTGTCCTCGCTTGAATTAATTAATGTATAACAACCATAAAAAACGACAAGACTATGGAAAAGAAGAACTTCGAGAGTTTGAGTGAGTGTAAGGCTGCTATCAGCATGTGTGAACTTATGGGTGCTGCCGTTCCCGAGTGGCTCCGTGAGCAAGAAGCCGCATTCTTGGCCAAGGCCGAGGAGCGTGAAGCAATTGCCACTAGCGAGACGCCCATCTATGACACCTTGAAGCTGGAAGCAAAGTTTCCCCTCACCGACGAGAAACGCGAATGTATTGAGGGCACGGTGGAGAAACTTCTCGAGGAAGGTCCCCAATCCGAAGAACCTGGACTGCTGCTGGGCAAGATTCAGTGCGGAAAGACCGACACGTTCGAGAACATTATCGGTCTGAGCTTCGACCGCGGCATTGACATTGCCGTAGTGCTCACCAAGGGGACCAACTTCCTTGTGAGTCAGACTATCAAACGCTTGAAGCGCGATTTCCACTCCTTCAGACCCACCGACGACCTCAGTCAGCCTGCCACAATCAATATCCACGACATCATGGATATCCGGTACAATGGTCTGCAGCAAGCCGAAGTGAACACTTGCAAAACTGTGATTGTCTGCAAGAAGGAGTCGCAGAATATGCGCCACCTTCTCCGTCTGTTCACCCACACAAGCCCCTTCTTGACAGAGAAGCGAGTGCTGATTGTAGACGATGAGGCCGACTTTGCGAGCCGCAACTACCTCGACGCACAACTGCAGCCTCAAGTAGACGAGGACGGTCTGCCCGCCTTACAAAGGCGCGAGCTGGAAATGGCCCGTGTCGCTCAGCAGATTGACGAGTTCCGACAGATACCGCAGTACTGTCGCTATCTGCAAGTGACGGCCACTCCCTACTGCCTCTACTTGCAGCCCGAAGGTTCACTCTATCTGCAAGGCAACCGCATTCTGCCCTTCCGTCCTCGCTTCACGAGCCTTGTCCCCGTCCACGACAAGTACATCGGCGGCAAGCAGTACTTCGAAGAGTCACAGGACCCCGACTCTATGTTCAGCCACCTCTATTGCCAAGTCGACAACCGTTGCATCAGGATTCTGGGGCACGTTGACCGCCGCTATATCAATAATGTGAGGAGTTCGCAGAACCTTTACTCGCTCACCTATGCTATCACAGCATACATTATGGCGACCGCCATCCGCCGCATACAGCAACGCGCCAAGGGTCTGGACTATAAGTCAAGTGCCGTTGTTCACGCCAAGACTGCACGCAATTTCCACGATTGGGAAGGTCAACTCATCACCCGAGTCCTCAAAGACATCAAGGGGTCGCTGCTTGGTACCAAGGACGACGTGCTTGTTGAGCAAGCGTTGACCGACGCCTATAGTGACTTCAAGGAGTCAAACCGCAAAGGGATTGCACAATCCTTGATCTCGGAGACGATTCCTTCCGAAACAGATACACTGAGCGAAATGAAGCAGATTTTCGCTGACAACAACTACTGTGTTCAGATCGTGAACAGTGACAACCAAATGGTTGAGCTGCTTGACGAGAACACCGGTGAACTGAGGCTGAGAACCGCCGCTAATATCTTCATCGGGGCCTTTATTCTGGACCGTGGCGTAACCATTAAGAATATGTTGTGCTTCTTCTATGGCCGCGACCCGCGCAACTTCCAACAAGACACAGTCTTGCAGCACGCCCGCATGTACGGCGCTCGCGACTTAGAGGATATGGCCGTCACCCGCTTCCACACGACCGACAACCTCTACCAGGTGCTCCGTCGAATCAACGATCTCGACGACCAGTTGCGCGAGTGGTTCATTGCTGGCCGTGACAAGGAAGAGCCCAATGCCGTGTTTGTGGGTTTTGACAGCAATATCAAGCCATGTGCCGCACAGCGGATTAAGGCCTCATCGTCAGTGAGAATCAAGGAGCAGCAACGTATGCTTCCCGTGGGATTCTGGACGGGAGACAATGCCGCTATCGGTGCTACCGTCTCTCAGATTGACCACCTCATCACGGCTCACCCCCAATATGCTCACCGAGACGCAGACGGGTTCTTTGAAATGAGCTATGACGAAGTGTTTGAAATCGTCAAACTCATTGGTGATACCTATAGGTATAGCAACGCATTGGGCAATCTTCACCACAAGGCCGACATTCGCGAGCTGCTGGCCGCGCTCAAGTACTGCACTGAGCAGTCCGATGGCAAGGTATGGGTTCTGCACCGCACCGGCCGCAATATAAGCCGCATTCGTGCCAACGGCAATTTCACCAATGCTCCTGACGATGGTCACACCGACTTGGCCCCCTCGCGCCTCAAGGCAATCAACCGTCCCGTGGTAATGCTCATCAACGAGGATGGCAAGAGAGAAAACGGCTGGAACGGCACACCCTTCTACTGGCCCGTACTGCTCACTCAGCAGAACATCAACAAGGCTATGTTCGCCATTGCCCCAAACCAGAATCAACTCGTCGCTGTTGCTGACTATAGCGATATGCTTGACGGTATCGACGAGAGCGAAGTGCTCAAGCTGACCATAATGGGCGACTTGGTGGACCACTTCGGTGAAGCTGGCACTGAGTATGCTGCCGACGACGCTATGTTTGAGACCCGCCTCATCAAGCAGACGACTGCAAAGAAGTATCTCGAGTGTGACGAGAACGACAACTATGTCCTTGCCGACGGCATTACTCTTGCAGACAACCAAGGAGTGTACACCCTCAACAATGGTGTGTTCCCCTTCGTTCCGCGTCCCTACAAGTATCTGCTGTTGTTCAACCGCCGCGACGCCTATGCCGACGTTATGCTGCTGGAGCTGCACGACCCGAGTACTTGGGAGACCACACCCGTCCTCTCGTTCAGCGACGCTGGCGACTTGATAGACGACAACGGTAACGTGCTGGTCGTTGGTCGCGACACCCTCGTGGACACTGACGGTAACAGAACCGTTGTGCAGAACGATAATCTCTGCGTCTGGCAGTTGGATTATCGCATCAAGCGAGTGGTCAAGGTGCGCCTCTTCGGCGTAGCTTCCGACGACACCGCCCTCTCGGCGTAATCAACCGAAATGTAGCATTGAGCTGGGACAATCGGGGGAAGATTATCGGGACCCTATGATTTTCTTCCCCTATTTAAAGTCTTCTAAAGCCTATTGTTACAAGATAAGGTTAATTAACCACAAGTGTTCACTTAAACTGAACACTTTCGATTTATCTTTGCATCGTCAACGTGAGGGAACGTGTCCTTACCTGATGAGTTTTGTTTAACAACCATTAAAAACAAATTAACAATGAAGGAATTAAAATGCCCCAATTGTGGAAGTGTATTTAGTGTAGATGAGGCCGACTATGCAGCAATCGTCAGCCAAGTGAAAAACACCGAGTTCCAGCAAGAACTTGAACGCCGCGTCGCCGAACTGCACGAGAAGCAGCAAGCCGAACTGGAGAACAAGGAACTGAAGGCAAAGCAGGACTATGAGCAGCGCTTAGGCGCCAAGGTGGTCGAGCTCAGCAAGAAGGATGCCGAGATCGCACGCTTGACCGAGCAAGTGAGCAGTGCAGTCCAAGCAGAGCGCCTCAAGTTCAACCAGGAGCTGGCCGAGAAGGACACTGAGATCAACAAACTCAAGGCTCAAGCCGAGCAGCAAGAGCAGATGGTTCAGGTGGCCGTGCTCCAAGAGCAAAACAAGGCAAAGGACGATATCCAGGCCAAGGATGCCGTCATCGCTGAGCTCAGGAGTCAGATGGCCGCTGAGAAAAACGCCGCCCTCCAGCGCGAGCAGAGCCAGAAGGACCACTATGAGCAGGAACTGCGACAGAAGCAAGAATTGGTTGACTACTACAAGGACCTAAAAGCCCGTCTGTCAACTAAGATGGTCGGTGAGACGCTTGAGACCCATTGTAGTGCCGAGTTCAACCGATTGAGGCCGATGTTCCCCAATGCCTATTTCGAGAAGGACAATGACGCTTCCGGCGGCAGCAAGGGCGACTTCATCTTCCGTGACTATGAGGACGGCTTCGAGTACATCTCAATTATGTTCGAAATGAAGAACGAGATGGATGAAACCGCCACCAAACATCACAACGAGGACTTCTTGAAGAAACTCGATGCTGACCGAAACGCAAAAGGCTGTGAATTTGCAGTACTTGTTTCCTTGCTGGAGCCCGATAGCGAACTCTACAATGGCGGTATCGTTGATATGAGCCATCGCTATCCCAAGATGTACGTCATCCGTCCCCAGTTCTTCATCCCGCTGATCACGCTCTTGGTGCAGACTTCCAAGAAAAGTGTGCAGTTGCAGATGGACCTGGCATTGGCTCAGCAGCAGTCGTACGACGTGACCACCTTTGAGTCGCGCTTGGACGATTTCAAGGGCACCTTCCTCAGGCACTATCAATTATCAAACGATAAGTGCAACAAGGCCATTGAGCAGATCGACAAAACTATTGACCAGCTTCAGAAGGTCAAAGCTAGCCTGCTTGGTGCTGATAACAATATGAGGTTGGCAAATAAGGACCTGGAGGACTTGACCATCAAGAAACTCACTCGTGGCCTGCCCACTATGAAGAAGAAGTTTGATGAAGCCCGCGAGGCATCGACAGGAGGAGATGAGGCTGCTCAGGCGCCCGACCACAACCTCTTCTAACCCTTCATCGGGAAGCACAAAACAATAGTGTGGGTTGTGGCATCGGGTTAGTTCAAGTCCTACCCAGCCCACACTTTTTTAATCAGAAATAATTAACTCATACATTAACAATAAAAATCGAGAATTATGTGTTGTGTACCTTGTGGACCCAGAAGAAGGTCATCTAGCAGAGAGTCAATCATCCCCGTTGAAAGGATCAAGAAGGCAGATGTTGAGTATATCATCTGTGCTTATGATTATGAATGCCTGTTCAAGAGAACCGTCGATGCCGAGTATCGCCAATACGAGGGCTGCAGCGCTAACCTGATAGCCATCCTGCACCAAGGCAATACCAAGGTCAAAGTCGCCGGTTCAAGGACTCCAGGCTACAAGGCCGGTTACCGTACCATCGTCATGACAGCCCCGTGCGTCAACGCCACCATCCTGCTCCGTGTCAGCGAGTGATATCCACGCACGGTTCGATGCTGGTATTACTAGTTTGCCATGGCAGTTATAATAGAGAAGGGTGCGTAACAACTATACGCGCCCTTCTCGGATTAGACCATAAGGTTACTCTGATTTTTCATCTTCTTCAAGCCACTCATCCAAAAGTTTGGCTGCATAATGAGCTGCGACACTGATACAAATGTCGCGCAATACTTTTAAAAAAATACTTAAATAAATCATATTTTTTCCTATTTATTTTATTATTTATATAGTCAATATGTAAATTTGTTTATCTGAAATTCACGATATCAACCATATCTTTCTATAATAATAAATAGGTCTTGACATTTCCGTTTTTCAAGCTTAACTAGAAAAAAAATGAATTTGATAACATTATGCAATAAAGGACGCCTTGCCAAGGAAGACTTCGTTTTCTTCTGGGGGCACACGAACAAGGGTGAAGGCGTGACCAAGGCGTGTCTCAGTCAGTGGTATCCTTGCTCGTTTACCGTTGACGGACTGACCTATAACTGTGCAGAGCAGTTTATGATGGCTGAAAAGGCACGTATTTTCAACGACGAGCAAATACTCCAGCAGATATTGCGAGAGACAGACCAACTGACCATCAAGAAACTGGGACGCAGGGTAGCGGGCTTTGACGGCAACGCGTGGGAACGTGAACGTTACGAAGTCGTGGTCAGAGGCAATTGGGCCAAATTTTCACAGAATCCCCACTTGCAAGAATTCCTGTTGGGCACGGAAGATAAGGTTCTGGTCGAGGCTAGCCCTAAGGATACCATTTGGGGTATTGGCCTTGACGAGTTCAACCCCGATGCTCTTGATCCGAGGAAGTGGCGCGGTAAGAATCTGCTCGGATTAGCCCTCATGGACGTGCGCCGACAACTGCGTGAGGAGCAAGCCGCCAATGAGATGCACGCCCGGTTTGTCAGGTACTATGAAACGGTCGCTGAACTGCACCGGATGGGCTACGAGCTGTTCCGTGTGTGCCCCTATATCAGCCCCAACGGCATGTGTTACCGCTGCTGGCTCACGATAAAGAAAAACACGTGGAAAGGGTGCGGCGCATTCTTCAACGAGCAGCGCGGGGACGACCAGGCACTATATACCCCCGACTGCACTCTGCCATGGGACGACAGCGGCATGACCCCACGTGAGAATGCTGAGAGAGTCATCCAGGAATACCCACGCCTCGCCCGCAACGCCCATGGAAGCGATCCTGAGTATGTGGAGTGGTTCAAGCTTGCCCTCGATGAATGCCGACAGGGACACTACTTCTACGGCCTCGATGAGTACTTCAACCCGCTGCGTGAAGGCTATATTGCCCTGACCGGCGTAAATGGCCGTGGACTCCCGTTACCACCCCCAGGAGATAGCGACACCCAATCAGTCTATTAAAGGCGCTCAGAAGCCACCTATGGGCACGAAAAAGGGAACGGCTCACCGCCGCTCCCATAATGTCGCCGCTGCATCCTGAATGACGCTTAGACGAGGGGGCTATCAGAATTCCACCAGTTTCTTGTGCAGGAACTTGGGCAATAAGCGCTTGTACTGGCTCATAGCACTGGCAGGCACGTTAATGCGCTTGAGGTTCTTACATCCCTTGAAAACGTAGGTCCCTATGGAGCCTATAATAGTGCTCCTGAACGTCACCTCGCTAAGCGCATGGCAGTCCTCAAAGGCCTTACTTCCAATGCACACAACAGAATCACCTATTTCGACGCTTTTAAGGCCATAGCAAAGCTCGAAAGCTGATTCACCAATAGTAAAAACACTACCGGGGATGACTATGCGTGTAATTTTTGACTCGCTAAACGCATGCGCATCGATAGTTTCGATTGAATCGGGTAACTCTATCTCCTCGGCAGCAACTCCTTGGAACGCTCCCCAACCGATGCCCGTTACGGATCCGGGAATAAAAATGTCCTCAAGTTTTGGGCATCCGCAGAAAGTATACTCGTGGATATGTTTATATCCGTTGGGTAAGATTACGCATACAAGTCCAGTACAAAAAAAGAAGACCGCAGTCCAGATGTCCACTTCGTTGTCGTCTTCGAACTCAACGTAAGACAGCCCTGTGCAATAGCCGAATGCAATGTGTCCGATACGCTTTATTGAGTTTGGCAGATACAACGTTTTCAATGATCTACAATGTAGAAATGCATAATTACCGATGCTGTGAACACTCGCTCCCCAAGTGATTTTCTTGAGATTAATGCATCCTTGGAACGCTCCATTACCGATTTCCTCTACAGTGTCAGCAATGATAAGTTCCTCAATGTCGTCCCTGCCTTCGTACTGGCGAGGGGCAATCAGTTTTGTTCCTTCCTTAATCTGTAATTTCATTTTAATGCTTTTTTTTTATAAGCTGGGGTGAGGTTGCCCACCCCAGCCATCAATTAATAATTGTCAACTCAACCGCTCGAGTTCCAAGTCAAGGTGAATGTCGCCGTCTCCACTGTTTCTCCAGAGCACATACTCTTTCAAGATGAAGTCAGCGATATCGGAGCCATCACACGCTGCGCTCTCCATGAAGCCAGAAATCCGCAGCCTTTTGAACATGTGGGCCATTGACTTACCTTTCTCGCTCCATTCATCATATTTCCCGTTGTCAGGGAACAGAATAACGTCGCGACCTCTCAGCGGCTCACACATAGAGGCAGTGAGGTTACCGCATCCACCACAGGCAACAGCGACGCAGTCCTGCATCACGCCGCCGAGAATAGCCGCAGTCTTCTCACTCTCAACCACAGCGACGGGCTTGTCGGGGTACTTGTCGAGGAGGTGCTCACCGAAGAGGCACTGCTTCAGGTTGAAATTGGGCAGGTTCAAGACCGTGTGCACCCAGGTAACGTGAGGGAACGGTTTCTTGACCCTCTTGCATGACGGCCAATCATACAGCATGATTTTACCAGTACGAACGCGACCGTATCTGTCCACCTGCCAGAAAACTGTTGCTCCGTCCCAATGCTTGGAAGTACTGATATAGTATTCACTTTCAATGCGCTGGGCAGTCTCCTTGTCAAGGTTGAGCCCCAAGCACAGAGCAAATACGTTGGAGTGCTTCTTCGCCCCCTCGACTGACTTCTTGAAAATAGCCGGGTCGATGTAACTCGGTGGGACATACGCAGGCAGACTGGGTCTGTATGTAGACGGCAGGCTGGGTCTCGTCAAATTGTTGTCCTTGAAGTACTCACGCGGCGGGTAGTGGTAGGCGCATTTATCTGCACGGTCACACTTACCCACGCCCTCGTCGAGCACGTTGCCGTTCTCGTCGACGTAGCACACAAACGTCTTTTTACCGCACTGCGGGCAAATACACTTGCCCTTCTTAGCTAAACTATACTGGTATTCTCTCATTATATTAAGTTTTAAAGTGTTCACGGTGTTCATTTGTTCAGTTTGTTCACGTTTACTGGTCCATGAACACCATGAACGATAATACTACGGCTTCAGTAGGTTGTTGACCTTGCCGAGGGACACACCCATCTGGTCAGCAATCTCGCGCTGGGTTTTACCTTGGGCCTGTAATTCCTTGGCACGCTTGACCTCCTCGTCCCTCCGGGTAGCGGTCAGGTGGTCACTCTCACACCCGTACTCACGGAAACTGAACTGCAAGAAGTTACCGGGTTTCTCGATCTCGCACACAATCACGTTGTCTGCCTGGTACCTGTAAGGCTCATTGCGCTGTTTCAGTTCCTTGATATAGCGCAAGCTGGGGTCCTTAGCGCTGGCACCGATGGCGAAGATGCTGTCGGCGAAATTGCTCAACATCTTGCTCCCAGCCAGGTCATTCAACGTGATGGGGCTTGACAAAGGACGCTTGGGCGTATGAGCCAGGACGAGGATCGAGAGACCATGCTGACGACCAAAAGCCTTCAACCACTTCATCAGGGGCAGAGCACCCTGGGCCTTCTCCAACTCATTGCACAGAAAGGTGATGTTGTCGATGACGATAACCTTCACCCCGTAATCAACAACAAGCTGCTCCAGAGACATCTTGAGATATTCCTCGAAGCTGCACCCGTCAGGACAGTCAGCGTCGGGGTTGATCTCAACGCGCAACAGATTATCTGAGAACGGATAATCATTACCGTTGGCATCGCTGTAGCGCTTCCTAAACTGCATTTCAGAAAGCTCAAAGTCACAGTAGGCAACCTTCTGTGCCGGAGCATCCATCGCCAAGCCTACCGTGGCACGGCGACCGCTGCTGATGGCTTCTGCGATCTGCACAGCAAGAATGGTCTTGCCTTGGTTGGTGTCAGAGAACAGGATACAATTCTCGCCCTCATACCAAAGCTGTCCAAACAGGTATCGGGGTACCGGCCTATTCTTAGCGTCCATGAGGGCCTGGCTCGCAGTCTTGACCGTGAACAGCCCCACGTTAGGATTCTCCTTCGGGGAGTCAATCAGCGAATAGTCCGGACCATTATTGGTGCCGACAGCGGGAACGGTAGTGGAGGCATCGCTGCCCACACTCATCTGTACTGTTGAACCCTGGGGGGCAACCGGCGCCACAGTTACAGTTGCAGCCGTGCTGTTCTCAAGATCCAAATCCAACCTAATCTGTGCAGGCTTAGGCTCGATAGGAACTTTCTTGGAGCCGTCATTGCCTCGACTCGTGATAGGATTCTGCCACTTCTTAATCTTCATACGGCATCTCCTTCCTGAGCAGCGTTGTCGCCACCCTCCATGATTCGACGAATGTCACTCATACGGTACCTGTCAATAGCACCGACGGTGACGGGGACCAGGTAACCGAGCTTCTTCCAGCGCCAGAGCGTCGTTGAGCCCTTGCCCAGGATCTGCATGGCCTGTGCACGGCTAACGTATGTCTCAGCTTTGGAATCAGCGATATCCTGTTCCAACTCTCTTTTGGTTTCAGCGACCAGCATTCTGCCAGCCTCGACCAACTCGCCCAGTGAGATAGAAACCTGCAGGCCCGGGCATTCCTTTGCAAGTGCAATCAAATCTTTATTCATTTGTTTTTGAAAGATTTAATTGTCACGGCTCTCCCTATGCTCGTTACCGATAGAGCACTTCGTTTGCCGCACGGATGATGGTGAAGTCGGTATTCATCGCCAGCATCACCACAAAAATACTCAATGGGAAAATTGACGACAAAACGGGGATAATGAATCGAGTAGGTCGGGGAGCGAGAGTTTTGGCTTTCGCTCCCTTTCCTCTCACA
>ERZ842401.3329-NODE-3329-length-20130-cov-10.863910_pt1 | contig 20130 bp, 20 predicted proteins | sample MGYA00521270_ERZ842401 | MGnify/ENA primary metagenome ERZ842401 (study PRJEB31892, sample SAMEA3878208) | bioreactor metagenome | biome: Moose rumen | place: Sweden | collected 2011-10 | study: EMG produced TPA metagenomics assembly of the PRJEB12797 data set... | reverse complement strand
CATGTTTTGACAAAAAATCCTCTTTGATTTTTTCTAATCTAGTTTTGAACCAAAATTTTAAATAGTACAAAAAAGAGCATAACAATATGCATCATTATGCTCTTGAATCAAACTGTTAAGATCAGTTGCAATAAATTGAATGGCTTTCTGGGGCATAAATTCCCATAGTCAACCCTCCCATTAGAGAATCATACCATGTCCAATAAGTTTCTATGGTATTAATACCTCCCAGCGGGCACGCATTTATCAGATTATAATTCTTCTTTTGCCCTATTCCCCATAAGAAGAAATGGCTTCTACCTTGATATGACGGAGTAGTATTCATATTTTGTTGCGGAGATAGTCTAAAACGAATAACGTGGTCAGTTCCACAAGCAGATAACATTAAAACAAGCCCGATACAAATTAAAAGTTTTTTTCATAAACAGTCCTTTCATAAAAAATCAAACACAATGGTAATATTGTTTTTCCATATATTCAATGATTTTTACATTAATTTAGCTCATAAGTTTTTATTGCAAATATGTTTAAGTGTCAATAATCGTGATAGGAATAATCTTACCTCAGCCGGTTATAATTTTTTAGATAAATAAATTACAGCCTCATTGTCGTTTTTCATATCGGCATAAGGTTTTAGATTTTTACCATTATACCACAATCCGATGCCATCGGGAAGAAAACTGCGCTTCACATACAGTCTTTGCGCAGCTCCGTAATCTCTGTGTAAACCTACGCCTATACATACAATATTAGAGTATTTTTTAGCAATATCTTCGGCAACTTGCATTAAGATATTTCCGATACCGTGTCTTCGATATTTTTTCAATACGCCGAGGTCAATCAATTCGGGAATATTTTTATTGGCAAATTTTCCGCTTGTTGAATTCAGATAAACATTGAAATATCTGGCCACATTTCCTTCATATTCCGCCACTAAAGAAATACACTTACCATCAGCAACATCTTTTAAGCGTTGAGTATATTTTTCAACTTTTTGATGTGTCCACCCCTGCTGATGCTCTTCAAAAGTGATAATTTCCGGATCGGTTTTAACCATATCTCTTACTAAAATATCATTAACATTATAGTAAATCATTTTCACATCTTTCTTAATTAGGAGCACCAGATTTGTATTACTATTTCAAACGCGGTTTATGAGGTACCGGTTTTTCAGTTGTTTCGGGCTTAAAATCAATATTAGGCTCCCAAGTTTGATTGCGGCCTAAAAAGGCAATTTTACCTCGAACAATCAGCTTAGCTCCATCTCGCCACAAATCACAACTGTAAACCTTACCGGTTTTAGGATCTAAAATTTTTCCGCCTGTATATTTATCATTATCTTTTTTCATATCCCAGATAACATCCAACCCTTTAATCAAAGGCTCGTCCGGCAGCTTCGCTGTTGCCTGCTTGTTTTGAAATAATTCGACCACGCGGCCGTAGATTTTTCCTTGATATTCATAAATTTGCACGACGCTCTTGGGCATCTTGCTTTCATCATCAATTGTGGTCCAATATCCTGTAACATCATCGCCGGCCCAAGCCATACACGGCAATATAAACATCATCATCAAAAACAATATTTTTTTCATATCTATCTCCTTTATCTGATTTTTTTGCAAATATATAACAAATGTGCACTATATCCCTGTTGATCCAATCTTGGCATTTCTATTCGAGTGCATCTTACAAAATATTATTATGTATTTCAATAAATTTTATATCATCAAACATAAAAACGCCAAAATACATTAAAAAAGCCCGACGTTATGTCGAGCTTTTTTAATGTAAAATCCGGCTTGCAAATTATTTTCTTAAACTGGCAACGATGTGCAAAACAGCGGCAACAGCAACAGCTAACGATACAATCTGACCGATATTTGCCGGTAATTTTTCCAAGAAATTATATCCGAAAGCCATCAACCCATAGTTCAAGGCGCCGATAACTACCAACCAATAACAAATTGTATTTAACATATTTTTTCCTTTCATAAATTTTGTAAGTGCAATTGCTATTACAATTGCACTTACACCTTACAATGTTATAAACAAATTCCAATTAATATTTTAACATTATTAACCAGAAAGTTTACTCACCGGTGCGCATTTAGAAATTATACCTTAAATTCAACATTCCGGTGTGAGAGGTAAAAGATATGGCTCCGGCAATCTGATAACCTGACCATTACTAAAGTATAATTCGAGATAATACATAGGTTTGCTTCCTTATTGTCATTAACTATATTTATTATGCCGTGAATTTATGGGTTCGCGAGCCCCTAAAATGCACGCATCTAATGACATTTTGCTTCAATTTAGACGAGATTACTAACGAACAGACAAAAAAAGACCTCTTTCCTCGAGAAAAGAAGCTACACGTCAATAAAATAAATGGGAAAAACGATAAATGTTGTTACACAAACAGGTCCGCCCAAAAGTGCGACCTCAAAGTCTAATGATTATTCAGAATAATAGTCTTTCAGCCAAAGATACATCAAATGGCCTACAATAGTAGCCAGTTCATGATAACCTTCAGCTTCCAGATGTTTTTCAAGTTTTTTAAATGCATTACAAATCAACACATTTTGCTTTTTAGTTCTATTATTCATAGCTTTTTCCTTTCTCTCAAAAGTTGTAGTATTTAAAAAGTTAAAAATAATGTGGTCACACTTTTGAGTGGAAAAGATAAAATTTTTATAATAATCGCTAATAATATTTGTTGTTTATTTATAGCCATTAGGATTATTCTTCTGCCAGTTCCAAGCATCGCGGCACATATATCATCAATATCCAATTCGGCTTTCCAACCTAATTCTTTGAACGCTTTTGAAGCATCGGCATAATTTCTTTTATATTGCTTTGATAAAATCAATGGCGTGTTTTATGCAAACGTCATGATTGTGATGTTGATGTTCGCCCCAACGACCGACACCGAACAAGTGTTTCGGTTTGAAATATTCCAAAATTTCCTCTATCGCTTTGGTGCGGCCGATCAACGGCAGAGGATAGGCGGCCGGCGTCGTATAGTTGAAAAGATTGCGACCTTTGAATGTCAATCGTTCTGGATTGAACCGGTCTGCGTTTGTTTCTGTAAATACGCCGTATTTTTTATTATTTTTGACAAAATTGGAAATATACAGCTCGCGGTGATGTTGTTCCGTCTTTTCAGGGCGGTAGCGCCAATGATAATTGGTCGGATTGTCATCAGTTTCGAACAAAGAAATGACCACTTTATTATATTTGATTTTTTGAATTTGTTCTTTGATTTCAAACGGTTTACCCATCGCTTCGAACAAATCAGGCCATGGAATGGTCGTGATAACATTCTTTGCCACAAATTCATCGTTGACATACCAAACCTGCTCGCTTTCATCATAACGCAATTTGGATACCTTGGTGTTGAATCTGATGAATTTGTTAATATCGGCGGCTATAGCTTCCACCACACGTCCGTATCCGCCGAATTTAGGATAATAAGGGCGATTGTGGCAGGGATACTTTTCCACATCCTGTTTGCGTTCCAAAGAATACCGCAAAATATCCTTAACTTCAACTCTGGGAATTTTATGTAGCCAATCAACATCCATCTCCGAAGGTTGTATTCCCCATAATTTGATATTATAAGGGATTAAATAGTTTTCACAAATTTTATCGCCCAATTTCCAACGAATCCATTCTTCATAGTTTTTGGGTTCCGGTTTACCAAGAGCTTCGCCGTTACGGATAACTGAAATCAGGTAATCAATCTGTTTATCTATCGGAAATTGCCACAAGTTAGACTCCAAAGGATAGTCTATATCCATCCCTTCCATACTTATCTTAGAAATACGTGGGTCGATTTTATACATTTCTTCACGCGGAAAATTAGCAAAGACAAAATCTTCAACATCTTTGTATTTGGTTTGAAAAAAATGTCCACCGATATCTACATAATGGCCGTCTACATAGAAGCTTCGGCATAATCCGCCAGCCTCTACCTCTGCCTCTAGACCTAACATATTGGTTATACCTTTATCGCTCAATTTTTTGAGCAATGTCAAACCGGTAATTCCGGCTCCTAAAATGATGTAATCATACATAACCTATTCCTCTCAGATTAAATTCCATTTATCTTTAAACACATTCAACAAATTTTCTTGCCGTTTTTTAACCACTTCAGGTGTCCATTCTTTTTCAGCTATAACTTGAGTGGTTAGTGCATAAGTTGAAGTGCTTTTATTCTGAAAGTATTTATTTTTTTTCTTCTCGAATGAATAATCCTGAGCTTCTGAATTTTTGCGTCTTGTTAATAAAACCAAATTGGCTAACTTATTAAGCCAAAGATAATGATCTTCCTTCGACCAATATTGCCAATCTGGAGCATTTTCATTCTGCGGCAAAACATGTTCAATGGAAATAACTTTTTCATCATATTGAGCCGCTAAATCTGCTACAAAACTATCTAAACGCATTATAATGTATTTATAACGCAACCCCGTTAAATTATCATACAAATCATTGCTTAACACCAAAAGTGCTTTTTGCTTTTCTTTATCTGTTAAATCAATATATGATAACTTATTCTCAATAGAATCTTTTCCTTGATTAATTTCATCAATCACTTCTTTAAATCGTTTTATTCTCTCTTGTTGAGTAGCTGAAGTAATAAACAAAACAGCTGTTAACCGTTCTAATTTTTGATAGAACCATGCTAAATATTCAGAATCGTTCTCGTGTTTGATATGAAAAGCCAAAGCTGCTGGCTTCCAATCAAATACATCAATACGATTTAGCCATGTCAAGCTATTGTTAATAGATTTAGTATTTTCATTATCATTTTCATCTATATAATTTCGATTAATAATAACATCAAATGCTTTGCTATAAGGTAAGATAGCTTTATCTATTAAGTCTTCTGATGTTCTGAACTGAGAAATCACATTTTCACGAAATTCCTCCCTTAAAGTTTTAACAGGTTTGAGACCGGTATAAATCACTCTTATATGTGAAAACATCTCGGCAAAATTATCTCGTCCTAGATTTTCCTCTTCCTGTTCCCATTGTTTGGTATAATTTTCCCTCTTGGCAGCCACAATTTTTCCGATAATTTCTGACTTAAGAACATCGGTCGGTAGTAAATCAAGTCCTCGATCATTCATAACGGAAAAAATACGAAACGCTGAATCTTCATTTGTTGTTGATACTACAACCAAATAACAATATGACATTAAAAATCTACCGAAATCTTCCCTTTCTTGTTCTGTGTGGAAAGCATTTTTTATTTTATGAGTCAATTGTAAAGCATTTTCTTTAATCAGACGAGTGGCCTCAGTTTCATTATTTACATTGACATTATTTAACTGTTCAATTTGTACAGATTGTATATATTTACCAAAAAAATCTTGTTCTTGTTGACGCAGAAAAAGCCTAACTTTTTCTGCCAAACTTTGAGATCTTTTCTCTGGTTGTTTTAAATATTCGATATATTCTTTTTTATTATCATCAGAACTAAAGACACTGATTAGAGATGCTATCAAAATTGTCAGAGTTGTCAAACGTTGTTGTCCGTCAACAACATCATAGATATTACCATCTTTTCGTTTGATCAATATAATACTACCTAAAAAATAAGGTTCTGATACACAACCGTTAGAATTTTTAGGAGTTGTCAGATAAAACTCATGCAAATCATCAAAAAGCTGTTCAACTTGTTTATCCGTCCACGCATAAGGTCTTTGATATGGCGGAATATGAAATTCATAATCTGAAGAAAATAATTTGGATAATGACAAGTTGTCTGCAGTCATCGCATTATTTAAATTATTTATCATTATTATTTTCCTTTTCCCTGTTTTATTCTTAAAATCGGTAAAACACCGAACAATTTATAGATGTTGTTACCTTTAGAATCTTTTCTAAGTTGCCAAAAGGGAAGTATCGAAAATAATTTGTATATTTTACTACCATTTTTGCTATACAATACCTTCAATATTGGTAATCCCAATATTGAATATTTCATTTTATAATCAAAAGACTTTTCGTTAGACAAATCAGAAAATATAGGATTAGCTAATGTATCTAACATATTATTTCCGTAATCTGTCATTCCGGTTTGAAACCCTTTAAATCCATCGCTGATTTTAGATGATATAAAACAATTTCTCAATCCTTCAATGTATGGCGTCATTGCAGCATAATACCACCACTCATTAAAATATTTAGCTATGCGGTGAGAATAAGTGTTGTTTTGACTGCGCCATGGCTTATTTGGCGAAAAGTGAATAATAACAGGGTGTTGCCATTCTTCGGCAAAATACTCTTCAGACAAATCTGAATGTAACTCTTTTACATAGTTTTCCCTCTCTCCCAAATTGTATCTGCTAGGCAAACAACAATAATTACCATCAAACAACATATTCAGAGCATCCTGATGAAGACACCCAAAAATTTTCCCATATTTTTTACCTAATTCTAATGCTTGAGTGGTAATATTCTGCTCTCTCCATTTATCGCAATCAATTATCGCCATACCAAGATTAAAATATTTATATTTTATGTTAGAGAAAACTTTTCTATTATTTGAAAAAGCGATATCGGGACATCCAGCAAAAGCATATCCTTTCATATCTTCATTGTATAATTTTACAATATCATCGACAACCAAAGTATCACTTTCAACATGGATAACTTTGCCATGAACATTTGGAAAAGCTTCAGGAAACAATAACATCGCCCAAGCGTCCAATAGCCCATAATACCAAGTAGATAGTCCTTTAAATCTTGTCATATTTGCTTTGGCAAATGACAATGATTTAAAGTTAGAAAACCTTTCTTTAAGTGTTGATAGTTGTTTTCTATCAAAATCGGACAAACCACAGTCCATCACATAAAAATCAACATTGTGTTTTGTATTGCACAAAATACTAGCCATCGTTGTCGCCGTATAACCGACCATATCCCAATTAGTCACAAAATATACAGGTATATTTTTCTGTTTTTCCGTCATTTTATTATCCTCATATTTTAATTTTAAGTTCGTTTAATCCCAAAATCCGTTTACATAACGTATTATCCAATAAGATTTTTTTCGGGCGTTTTTCTTTCCAGATCGTCGCGTTTTCGTCCATAGATACTGGAACGACCAAAGATTTATCCAATTCGTACTTGTCTGCGACACGCAAAGCGAAATCGTATTTTGACAGGCTTTCGTCACCCGCGACATTTACGACGGGATGTTTTTGCGCTTCGGATGTATTTGCTAAAGCGATCAGCATTTTCGCAACCGTGTCAAAATCAATCATCGATCGCCAGGAATCCGTGAAAAACTCCATTTTTCGACCGTTTTTCAAATTGGAAACGATCTCATCAAAAAAATGCTTTTTTACGGGCGATAGGCTCGGCCCCATCATAACGGGCAATCGCGCGATGTTATATCTTTTGGCAATCGCCATTCGCTCTTCGGCAGCTTTGTGCAAAGCGTAATCATTCATCGGCGACAAAGCATCCGTTTCCGTATATGGCCTATCGCTGTCAATCTGGTAAAGCATATCGGTTGATAGGCTGTAAAACACTTTAACGTTTTCCATTATATCAAGAAAACGGGCATAGCTGATTATGTTGACATTCCATGCTATTTTATCGTTTTCTGAATTTTTATTTACATTGAAAAAAACTGGCAGATAAAAGATTTTCAAATACTCATCGCTTTTTGTTTTTTTATTTAATACAATAACATCCTCTTCGTTGGTAATATCGCACTTTTGCCAAGTAATTCGCGGATTAGTCGGCTCTGGACAGATCAGATCTGCTGCCAATATATTGTCATTGGTTAATTCCAATATATTCTTAATCAAATAACTACCTAAAAAACCATTTGCCCCAACAATTAGATACATTTATTCACCTTTCTTAAAAATGTCTATTGAACCATCTGCTTTTTCAACGCCGATGTCGTAAAGCGCGATCATCAATGTATCCACCGTGAATGTGAACGAATGAACTACATATGATTCAATGACGAAAAAATCGCCGGTTTTAAAAGAATGACGTTCCGTTTTATCCCCTTTTTCAAGAACGGCGTTCAACGCCCCCTCAATGATAAAGAAAGCTTCGCGTGTTAATTTATGGTAATGACCGCCGCGAAAAGTCCCTTTGACCGTTTTGGACACGTTGACCTGTTTCCAGCCGTCCTTGACCAGCTGGAACAGGAAACCGCGTTCGTCTTGAAACGAAAAATCCGGCGTTAAAAAGGAAAGCATTTCACCCATTTATACATTCCTCGGCGTGCAGGTTTTAAACCCATTGTCGTTCAACAGCTTTTCCCGTTTGGCCAGATCAAGGTCGTATGCCACCATTTCTTTGCACAGCGCCTGCAAATCATAGGTCGGCTTCCATCCCAATTTAGTACGAGCTTTGGTTGAATCTCCTAACAACAACTCGACTTCTGCCGGACGGAAAAATTGCGGATCAACATCGACGACGACTTTGCCGGTCGCTTTGTTGACGCCTTTTTCGTCAACGCCCGTACCGCGCCATTCAATATCAATGCCTAATTCTTTGAACGTCATCGTTACAAAGTCGCGAATGGACGTCGTCGTGCCGGTCGCCAGAACAAAGTCTTCCGGCGTGTCGTTTTGCAATATGCGCCACATTCCTTCGACGTAATCTTTGGCGTGTCCCCAATCGCGCTTGGCGTTCAGATTGCCCAAAGACAGCTTTTCCTGCGTTCCTAAAGCGATACGCGCCGCCGCCATAGTGATTTTTCGCGTTACGAACGTTTCGCCCCGGCGCGGGCTTTCGTGATTGAACAGAATGCCGTTGCACGCAAAAATGCCGAAGCTTTCGCGATAGTTCACGACAATCCAGTAGGAATACATCTTTGCCACGCCGTACGGGGAACGCGGATAAAACGGCGTCTTTTCCGATTGGACCGGTTCTTGAATCAAACCGAACAATTCGGAAGTTGAAGCCTGATAAAACTTCGTTTTCTTTTCCAAACCGTTGATCCGGATCGCTTCTAACAATCGCAAAGTGCCGACCGCGTCGGTTTCCGCCGTAAATTCCGGACAGTCCCAAGACACTTTGACATGGCTTTGCGCCGCCAGATTGTAAATTTCATCGGGTTGGATTTCCTTGACCAGCCGTGCCAGATTCGTACTGTCCGCCAAATCGCCGTCGTGCAGTTTGAACATCGGATTGTCCAGCAGATGTTCGATCCGCCCCGTGTTGAAAGAGGACGAACGACGTTTCAGTCCGTGAACCTCGTATCCTTTTTCCAACAGCAGTTCCGCCAAATAAGAACCGTCTTGACCGGTTACGCCTGTAATCAATGCTTTTTTCATTATATCCTCTCTTTCAAATCAAAAATTTCTCTTGTTGCTTTATCCCAATCAAATTGTTTGGCTTGGCTTATACCGGCCAAAGACATTGCCTGGCGTTTGACGGGATTGTTAAGCAACTCGGTTATTTTTTGTGCAGTGTCAGCAATATCATATCCGCTGATATAAATTGCTGCATCACCGCAAACTTCTGGCAGGCTCGAATTGTCCGCACAAATAGTCGAACATCCGCAAGCTAAAGCCTCCAATGGCGGCAAACCAAACCCTTCATACAATGATGGGAACACAAACATCTCTGCTTCACTGTATAAAGCCGGCAAATCTTCATCATCAACAAATCCGGTAATTACGATTTTATCTTGAATATTCTGCAGTTCGGTAATTTGCGAAGTAACCTCATCAAAGTTTTTCTTTTTCGGTCCGGCAATCACCAATGAGATATCTTTGTCTTCGCTGCTCTTCAAAAATTCGGCAAAAGCTTTGAGCAGATGCACCAAATTCTTGCGTTTATTAACTTCGGATACCGTCAAGATATAATTTTTGGTTTTTATGCCGTATTTCTGCTTAACTTCAGGATTTTTTGTCGGCTTAAATCTGTCTTCAATTCCCCAATAAACTACTTTTAGTTTGGATTTATCAAAGTCCGGACGGAACTTCATAAAATCATTTAATGTTGATTGTGATATACATACAACTTTATCAGCTTTGATATCTTTCATCCACATTTCATATTTCTTGAAACTGCCATCTTTGGCACACAATTCCGGATGAACTATCGAAATCAAATCATGCACCACAATGGTGGTCTTGAGTTTGCTCTTATAGACAAGTGGTGAAATCGGTGAATAAAGGCTGATATACTCGTCATAAGAATTCAGAATCTGCAAATATTCTTTTTTTCTTATCAGTTGTAACCAGCACGCCTTGAGCCTTTTCATCAAGCTGGCACTAACACAAGTTGCACGCAAATCGGGAAGATAGACTATTCTATCAACCAAATCAGCAAGTCCGTTGTTGCTCAAATATTCTTTCGCCGTATATTTAGTTTTTTTGGTTACAAGTGGATATACCTCATATCCTAAGTGTTTTGCTATCTCTTTGAGTAACAAATCACTCACTCGGCACAGCCCTGTTCCTTTGCCGCCGGAATTTAATATCTGGTCAATATCATAAAGTAGTTTGATTGCCATTACTTATTGTTCCAATCCTTTAAAATCCAACTGGAGGAATTGGCTTTGTTCTCACCGCCAACCCCAAATACCAAAGTTACATGACATTCATTAGCGGTTGCTGTTTCAGGAATGTTGTCTTTCCCTCTATCGCCGCCGTTGGCAAAAAACAACTCATCATTGGGATATTTGGCGCGGGCTTTTCTAATACCGTCATTGCTGCTATTATCGCTATCATCAAATTCTAATACATCAATTACACCTTTGAGATTTTCTAAAATGGCGCGGCGAGTTTTCATATTGTAAAAATTTTTGCCCTTTTTACGACATAACCACTCATCCGAATTTGCCAAAACAATCACACCATCTGAGGCCAAAGCTGATTGTTTTATCATCTCTATATGCCCCTCGTGAATCGGATCAAAGCCGCCGGATACAATGTAGTATTTTGCCATATCAAGCCCTTTCGTTGTTTTTCAAAAATGTTAAAACATCATCTGGATTATTAACCTGCACAACTGAAGTATTATTCAGCTGTGTCAAAGCTTGCGCCAACTCATAGTCGTTGCCGCCCTCATAGGTTTTGTCGCCAAAGAAAATTATTTTTTCATTCGGATAGGTCTTTCGCAAATGCTTGGCAATCTGCCCTTTGCCAAAACCTTTAGGCGTAATATCAATCGAAATTGAACCGCCAACCGCAATATCTAAATCAGGAAACTTCTTTAACAAAAACTGTTGAATCTTGATGCGTTCATTCGCCACTCTGTCATATGCCGCATACCTTTCGCGCTCTGCATACGGACAATCTCTGCCCAATACCGAAAAGTTAACCATTCCGATACGATGTTCAATATAGTTGGGATAAAGCTGTCCTTTATAATCGGTATTACTTCTAAAATCTTCCAGATAGTTGAGCAACTCTGAGTTAGGCTTAAAATCATTCTGATATACAACTTGTCCTTTGCTTACCAATAAATTGCCCATTGAACAATAAATTCCAGCAAAAGCACCTATCACACTGGGCGGCAACTGCTCTTCAACCTTTTTATAATCCGAACCGGTGGCAATAAAGCTTTTATGCGTCTTTTGCCACTCGTAGAACTGAATTGCAAACTCCGCTTCCATCGGGCTGCGTGCCGGTGTTAATGTCCCATCCATATCAAATATGTAGATATTAGGCATTTTCCCCTCCTCTTTTCGATTCGGAGGCGATTCTGAGGCGGCGAAGGTGCCAACGAATTACTTGCGCGGGGCAATTGAATACAAACGCGATAATTTTGGTATCGAGGCCTATTTGGTGCATCCTCAACAATATCTCTTCTTTGCCCACAATGGTTGAGGCATATTTGCCGATTTTGTTGCGTTTTAATCCCAACTGTCGGACACAATTTTTGATGCTTTGAACGTGAACGCCCAGAGCTTCGGCTATTGCCTGATATGAGAATCCGTTTTCAAACATTTGTTTGATTTGTGTGTGGTAATTTTCCAAAATAGTCGGTTTGTTATATGTATCGCTCCGTTGGCGCGTAAGTTTCATTTTTTTAATTTTTTGAGTAATCGACCTTTGTGATGTTTTGAGGCAGAGAGCCATTTGTTTGATGGTGATACCTTGCTTAAACATCTCGACTATTTTAGACTCGGAAGCATTCAAACGATAAATTAGTGAATGCTCAATTTGGTTTAATTTAAAAAAACGGAATAATGTCTGCTTAGACACACCAAAACGTTGTGCTATTTCCTTTTTCTGCACACCTTTTTCCAGCAACTCCACAATCTGACCTTTATACTTGTCTAAACAACTATCGTGTTTGATTGGCTTGCCGGTTTTGCTAACAATTTCACCTCTGTCTAAGTAAACTATAGACATTGTATTAGTCCTTATTGTCTCTTCAAAAACCACCGTTTTTGAAGAGAGGAATATTTCGTTATTTCAAATAGTAAGACAGGGTTAGAAAAATATAATTTTTTGCTTGATATTTAGAATTACATATGCAATAACTGCCACTATGAAATATAGACGGTGGTTTTTGAACATGGTCTATTTTTCGTAGCGTTTTTTGTGGTATTTTTGTTAGTTCTTATAGTCAGGTTCAACGATTATAAGGATTTTTTTATGTATTACGCTTATGTTAGAGTCAGTACCGATCATCAAAATGTCGAAAATCAACGCCATGAGATTGCGACATATACCGATAAACACCAAATAGTAATTGATAAATGGTTTGATGAAACCGTATCGTCTCGCAAACCGTTAAAAGATCGCAAATTAGGCAAGTTATTAAAACACTTAAAAAAAGATGATGTTCTAATTGCAACCGAAATATCTCGTTTGGGGCGCAATTTGCTTGAGGTTATGGGAATATTGCAAAATTGTCTGGAAAAAGGTTGTCAGGTATGGACCTTAAAAGAAAATTACCGTCTTGGAGCCGATATTCAGTCCAAAGTATTAGCCTTCGCTTTTTCCTTGGCTGCCGAAATTGAGCGAAAATTGATTTCCGATAGAACAAAAAACTCTTTGAAAAGACTTAAAGACGAAGGCAAAAAGCTCGGTCGTCCTTATGGTTTTCGTTATCAAAAATTAGAAAGCAATCATAATAAAATAAAGGAATTGTTAGATAAGCACTTGTCAAAATCCGAAATAGCCCGCCTGATGGGATGCAGCTGGGCAACTTTGCACCGATATATCAATGCTAATATAGGATAGAGCATTTTATCAGAAACAGATATATTTAAAAATGTTTTCAAATTTTAACCTATGTTTTGCAAAAACATAGGTTATTTAGCACCTATTCTCAAAAATACGTCATAATGGAAAAATAATTTAGTAGCTCAGAATTTTGTAACAAAACAAATAATAAACGAAGGTTGATTTTATTTTTTATCGAATCAGTATCTGATTTTTTAGAATGCTTGTTTTTATAGGCTTTTATGCCAAAAGTCCGATAGAAAATGAAAAAATGGTATTTTAGGTAACGGAATTATCGGACTTTGTGGAATACAACCCTATCAATGCAAAAACCGCTCCTCTCGGAACGGTTTGCAAAAATGGTGCGCGATACTTTGCGATTATCGGACTGAAAATTATGATGAATATAGGCAGTTGGGATATAAGCTTGAGTTAATTAAACAGTAGTATTTGATGTCAATGAAGTTATCCAATCAATCCAAGAGCTTACGGTTGATGATCTTCTATAAAAAGTGTTATATGTTTTTACATTAAATAAAGGATATTTCTTCATTATATCAATTATTTGTTGTTTTGATACAACTTTACCTGTTTCCAATTGTCTTTTCAACACCTCACTAAAAACATGATGACTCAGTATTTGCTTTGCAAAAGCTAACTGTTTTGTTGTTGGCGACTGTTGCATTATTCTTCTTGCCGTTGATGATAATAAAAATTTACTATCTCTTTCTTCAACCAAATCTAAATATTTGCATGCATTTAAATAATAATCTGTTTGCCTTTTATCAAAACCATATTCCATTGTTACGTCATTTTTTGTTAACTCTCTTTGATTTAATAGTTCGCATAAATTTATAATACGTTCAAAACTATCAGCCTGAGGAAAAGGAATTTGTGGTTCATTTACTAAATGCGTATTTGAGACTATCTTTTCGATGTCTTCAATATTAATTTCCAATTTATCAAAGCTATATCTCTTGAATTTATTTAAAGTCAATGAATTATAATTATTTAAGTCATTAAATTTAAAATCATACAAATAGTAAATCCCATTAGTATGAACCATGAATATTGTTTTAATATTTTTTCTTACTCTACTAGACCATAGACGCATAGGATAATATAGTTGCCTAATAACAAAGTCATCAGCAAAATGCGATTTAGCTTCAATAATAGAAAAAGATTCTACACCTTCATAACCTGCATCTATTTCTATCTGTGCATTGTTTACATTTATATTTAAGATTTTTTCCGTTTTTGTGTTTTTGATGTTAAAATTAAATAATGATGATGACATTCTACCATTAATGGTAGGCAATAATTTTTCATCTTGTATAAAATCTTCTAAAATTCCTGAAATATAAACAGCATTTAAAGCTAAAGATTCACTATTGATATTATCCGGCAATAATGTTTGTATATTATCAGGAAAATTAAAATACGAAATTTCATTCGAAGATTCAATCATTGGAAATTTGTGAAAAATATCCATCGGAGCAATTACATAGTTACCGCGTGTTATCGGTAAAATTGATAATTCATTTTCCGTAAAAATTCGCGGCAATTGAGATGCATTATCAAATTTCGTCATAAGACGAGCTTCTTTAAACTCATTTATCTGACTTGCTGAAATTTCAAATTTTCCGTCTTTATCAATTTGATCTAATATTTTATATTTTTCAAAAATATTGTTCCAATAACTATTTATTTTCGTCATAGTTTCTTATTAAAACCTCATCAACATTACCGCGATTGTTAGCATTGGAATTTATAACTCTTTTAGCGGATATCTTCTCAATATTATATTCTTTATATAGGTCTAAAATAAAATCAGTAGCAGAATTAGACAGCAAAAACTTAATACCTTTTGTATTTAATTCGTCACATACTTCTTTTAATCTTCTCTGTTCTTGTTTTCCAAATCCAAGATTGGTATAACCCGTAAAATTTGAAGATGCAGAAACAGGGTCGTAAGGAGGATCAAAATAAACAAATGTTCCTTTCTTTAATCCTTTAACAGCCACTGCAAAATCCCCACTAAGAAATGTAACATCTGCATTTTGGAAATAATTATGAATAGCACGAAGTGTTGGTTCATTGACAATATTCGGAGACTTGTAACTTCCAAATGGAGAATTAAATTCACCCATACTATTAACCCTAAATAATCCATTATAACATGTCTTATTAAGATAAATAAGCCGGGAAGCTTTTTCCGTATCAGACATTCTATGGAATAAAGGGGTTCTATCTAATTCTCTGATTTTGTAGTAACTTTCAGAATCATTTTTGTAAGTGGATAAATACTGTATCAGCGATTCAACATCATTTTGTATCGTGATATAAGTATTAATTAAATCCTTGTTAAAATCATTAATAATGGCTTTTTTCGGTTGTAAATAAAAAAACAATGCGCCACCTCCAACAAAAGGTTCACAATATGTAGTAAACTTCGGGACACGTTTCACTAGTTCGGGAAGTAATTGTCTTTTACCACCGGCCCATTTAACAAAAGGAACAACTAAGTTATTTTTTTTCATATTTCAACCTATCAACAGCGATTCTATTCAAAAAATTACCATACTTGTTACGAGTCATAAAGTAAAAAAGTTAAAAAATCAACAATAATGTTCTAAAAATGTTCGTTTGAGAGATTGATCATGTTAAATTTTATCGGACTGGGATTGATTTATCAAACTGCTTGATTTTATTGTTTTTTATGCAAAAAGTCCGATAGTTGATGAAAAAATGGTATTTTTGGGAATCAAACAATCGGACTTTTCATAAATCAACCCTATCAATGCAAAAACCGCCTGCAATGAGGCGGTTTTCAAAAATGGTGCCGCTAGCAAGAATCGGACTTGCGACCCCACCCTTACCAAGGGTGTGCTCTACCACTGAGCTATAGCGGCATAATAATAAAATCTTTTTTTCGTAGAGCCCACCCTTAAGGGTGTGCCTTAGGCATCTAAGCTCGCTTCGGTTCGCTACTCGCTCCCTCCCTCGCTAAGATGTTCCAAAGAGTTTGCAGACAAAATTGATACGCCGTATCAATTTTACTTAGCACTACCACTGAGCTATAGCGGCATAATAATAAAATCTTTCTCTTCGTAGAGCTCCCCCCTTCAAGGGTGTGCCTTAGGCACCTAAGCTCGCTTCAGTTGCTATCCGCTGCCCTCTCGAGCTCAAGATGTCCCGGAGAGCTTGCAGACAAAATTGATACACCGTATCAATTTTACTTAGCGCTACCACTTAAGCTTTTGGCGGCATCAAATATGAGCCAAACATACAGCATAATTTACAAAAATCAAGTAATTTTTTTAATTATCTTAATTGTTTTTTACATCTTTTGTGTTATTATGCACAATAATCAACTAAATCAAGGACTTTGCTATGACCGAAATTAAAGAAAAAACAACTTCATCGCGGGCAAAACAACGTATTGAACGCGAAGCACAAGCGTTAAAACGTAATTTGGCCAAACGCAAAATCCAACAGCAAAATAGAGAAAAATTAAAGAAAGAAAAAAACAATGGACAAGATTAAAATTCACGGCGGCAACCAACTAAACGGTAAAATTTTTATCAGTGGTGCCAAAAATGCTGCCCTGCCCTTAATTTGCGCTTCCCTTTTAACCAAAGACACGGTTACTTTGACCAATATGCCGATGCTTTCCGATATTAAGTCGCTCAATTCTTTGTTGTTGCAAATGGGAACTAAAATCGATGAATTCGATGATTTTATTGACGGCCATCCCACCAAAACTTACGCTTATACTACTATTGAAGCCACCAGTTTGATTGCCCCCTATGATTATGTGCGCAAAATGCGCGCCTCTTACTATGTTTTAGGACCGTTGCTTGCGCGTTACGGCCACGTCGAGTTATCCCTGCCCGGAGGTTGCGCCATCGGCGCCCGCCCGATGGATATTCACTTAAGCGCTTTGGAACAGATGGGAGCAACTATCGAAATCAAAAACGGTTATGTCCACGCTGATATTGAAGGCCGTTTACACGGTGCCGATATTATTTTTAAAGTTGCTTCAGTGGGTGCAACTTGCAATATTTTGATGGCCGCTGCTTTGGCTGACGGCGTCACCAGAATTGAAAACGCCGCCAAAGAACCGGAAATCGGTGATTTAATCGACCTGTTGAATGATATGGGTGCCAAAATTTCCGGACGCGACACTTCAACCCTAATCATTGAAGGTGTTAACAGTCTGCATAAGGCAATTCATAAAGTAATCCCCGATCGCATTGAGGCCGGTTCTTATGCCGTCGCCGCCGCTATTACCCGCGGACGCATTGAACTGATAAATGCCCAAAGCACAACCTTACAAACTCCGCTCAATATTTTGCGCTCGATGGGTGTTGACATAGCCGAAACACCTAATTTGCTTATTGTTGATGCCAGAGGCAAAACGCTTGTCGGAAAAGATATTATGACTGATTTTTATCCCGGCTTTCCGACTGATTTGCAAGCACAATTTTTAGCGCTGATGCTAACTGCCGATGGCGCCTCAATGGTCACCGAAACCATTTGGGAAAACCGCTTTATGCACGTGCCGGAATTGTTGCGTATGGGGGCGGATATTAATGTACACGGGCACGCTTCGGCGATTGTTCGCGGAGTTAAAAAATTATCCGGCGCTCCGGTTATGGCAACCGATTTACGTGCCTCGTTCGCTTTGGTTTTAGCCGGACTGGTTGCCGAAGGGGAAACTATCGTCAATCGTGTTTACCATCTCGACCGCGGTTATGAAAAACTAGAGGAAAAACTTAAAGCTGTCGGCGCAGACATCGAGCGCATCAAAGAAAGCGACGAGAGTGAATAACCTTAGCCGCGGCAATTGATTTATCAGATTTAGAAACTTAGTTGCGGACTTTTTTACCGTACAACAGCCAGTCATAAAGTTTGGAAGACTTGCGCACTTCGCTGTCCATATCTTCGATACTCATTTTGCTCTCGGTTAAAGTAGGAATATCGGCAAAAAGTGACGTGCCCAACCCTAAACGATGACCGGAAATTTTGGCACCCATACTTTCAATAATCGTCGGATAAATGTCAAAAGGAGTAAACACTCTGCTTTTAGTATTATCCGCCCCTATTGACGAATTAATGAATATATTCAAAGGCTTACGATTCATATCGGAGGTAAACCAATTATTCATCGTCAAGTGATCACCCAACAATACAACTACCGTATCGCGATAAAAATCTTGAACTTTCATCCAGTTAACAAATTCACCAAGCTGGTAACTTGAGCAGGAAACAACATTTTTAATATTGTTATTGCTACCATATTTGCGAGTACAAATATTGTCGGCAAATTTTGCTGTGCCGTAATGCGTATCCAAGGTCATAAACGTGAAAACAAAAGGTTTATGCTTTGCCGCAAGCTTAGTTAATTCTTCTTTGGCATAAGCAAAGACTTGTTCATCGGGTAATTTGGTGGTTTTTTCAAAAGATAATTTCAGTCCGTTATTTTCAGCAAAAAACAAAGTATCAATAAGTTTTTGCTGTCCGTGGGTTTCCACAAAACGGTTCATTCCGGCGAACTCCCCGTTAGAGCCAATGAGAAAGCTTTCTTCATACCCGAGAGGACGTAAAATGTCATACAAACACCAAGCATTAGGATAAAAACTTTCTTTAGGATGGAAAAAGTTGGCGTCGTTAATGGGAAGCTGTATGGGCGCACCGCAGGTTTGCGCAAATAATCCGGCTTGCGTCCATTGGGTACCATCTATCGGATAAGCTCCGCCGATATATTCATTGTCACTAAAGTTGATATTTTGCTTGGCTAATAAATGCAGCTCGGGAATTAAATCAGCTTGAAAATAATCGTGCAATGGTGTTTTGGCATAGGTGGCTTCCATACTTTCCATAAATATCAACACTAAATTGCGTTTGTGCTTGGGAAATGTAATTTTGGTATGTTGCGGTAAAACATAATTCTGCTCATAAAAATTGGAAGTTTCGCTTTTGTACTGGCGATAATTAATCATCGCCCATACATTCATCCGAACGCAAAACCAAATAATACAAAACAATAACCACGCAAAACTCAACCGGAGTTGGTGTTTTAAAATAAAAATCTTTATAGCGTCCCATAACCTGATATGAAATTTATATTTAATTCCGAATAGTAAAAACATCACCAAAACTATTATCAAACCGGTCATCACCGTATTTTTGAAATAGCTTAGCATCAACCGCGTTTCCGAGTCAAAGGGCATATTTAAGTGAAACATTATTTGCTCATAGGTGACCGGACCGAACTTGCGAATTATCCAGTTAGCGGAAGAAAACAACATAAAACCGATAAAAATCAAAGACAACGACAGCATAATTTACCCCAAATATCCAACGACATCCATCATAGTATCATTACAGTATAATTTATTTGAAAATTTAGCAATATTTTTTATTAATTTGCAATGAATTTTCATCAGCAAATAAAAGACTCGGAAATCGGCATCGTTTATAAGGCGGGGGCCCTTGTTGAGATGCGGATATTCCGAGTCAGTATCTTAAAAAACAATCAAAACTTCAGATAAAAAGCGTTTAACTCATCTTTGCTGCGAAATATTTCTGATTTTGAGCAAAATTACGAACAGTTTCCAATACGGAAAGGCCTAAAGCAACTTTCGACACATCAGAATTCAACGTTGGTGCAGGTGCTCCTAATGAAAGATGTTAAACGCTTGCTACAATAATATTATAAATTCTATAAAGTGGGTGTAGCCTATATCTTTACATCACAAATGTCAATATAAAAAATACGTTGGGAAACATCAATAAGAAAAGACCGGCAGATTTAATACTTAAATACACCGGTCTTAAATATAGGAAACATAATAATAAGGAAAGGCTTTATATATCAATGCATTGCTGACATTTTTCTCACAATCCGATAATCTCTTCTTCTTCGACAGGGTCATTGCCGACTGTCCAATCA
>ERZ842401.3328-NODE-3328-length-20133-cov-12.108477_pt1 | contig 20133 bp, 15 predicted proteins | sample MGYA00521270_ERZ842401 | MGnify/ENA primary metagenome ERZ842401 (study PRJEB31892, sample SAMEA3878208) | bioreactor metagenome | biome: Moose rumen | place: Sweden | collected 2011-10 | study: EMG produced TPA metagenomics assembly of the PRJEB12797 data set... | reverse complement strand
GCCGCCGTCTTGCAGGCGGGAGGGATTCCTCAGATGAGGAGTCCCTCCCTTTGTTTTTTCTACATGGAATAATTCTGTGTTATGTTCTTGCTATCTGATGGTAGGAGTACAATAACGAAAAAAAAGGATAATTACCCCGTGGTAACTATCCTCTTTTATTAGTTGCGGAGGCCCGACTCGAACGAACGACCTTTGGGTTATGAGCCCAACGAGCTACCAACTGCTCCACTCCGCGATGTTTTCTGGCTGCAAAGGTACAATTTTTTGCTAATATTGCAAAGTTTCGGTGGATATTTTTTTTAATTCTTGTGATATTATCCAAAATGTACTATTTTTGCCATGTCTATGTTTCAAACGTAATTATTATGGCTTTAGAGAAGACTCGAAATAAGATTCTTGATGCTGCACGTAGATTGTTTGCGCGGAAAGGTGAAGCAAATACTACGATGAACGATGTGGCTGTCACTTCTGGAGTGGGACGTCGCACCTTATATAATTACTTTGAGAGTAAAGAGCAGTTGTATTTGGCTGTGGTGGAATCGGAATTAGAACGATTAAGCGCTTCTATGTCAAGGGTCGCTAATAAGAAGATCTCTCCAGAAAGTAAAATCGTGGAGTTGATACACACTCGTCTGGATGCCATTAAGGAAGTGGTTTATCGTAATGGTTCTTTGAGGGCCAACTTCTTTAGAGACATTTGGACTGTTGAGAAAGTGCGTCGTAAGTTTGATGCAACAGAGATAGAAATTTTCAAGCAAGTCCTTAAAGAAGGAGTCGATATAGGCGATTTCTACGTAGAACATCTGGAGCTGACTGCTCAAATCCTGCATTACTGTGTCAAAGGTATCGAAGTACCTTATATCCGCGGATCTATTGGTGTAGATGTGGACGATGAAACCAGTGATCGCATTGTGGCACATATTATTGCAGGTGCACTGAGGAAAAGATAATCATTTAAATTAAAATAGTATGGGATTATTACAAGGTAAGACTGCTTTAGTGACTGGTGCTGCTCGTGGCATCGGAAAAGCTATTGCACTGAAGTTTGCTTCTGAGGGAGCGAATGTAGCATTCACCGACCTGGTGATTGATGAGAATGGAAAAGTAACAGAAGAAGAAATAGCTGCGCTGGGTGTAAAAGCAAAGGGGTATGCAAGTAATGCTGCCGACTTTGCCCAGACAGAAGCTGTAGTGAATCAGGTAAAAGAAGATTTCGGTTCTATTGATATATTGGTAAACAATGCTGGTATCACCAAGGATGGCTTGATGATGCGTATGTCTGAAGCACAGTGGGATGCAGTGATTAACGTGAATCTGAAGTCTGCTTTCAACTTTATCCATGCCTGCACGCCTATTATGATGCGCCAGCGTGGTGGTTCTATCATCAACATGTCATCTGTAGTGGGTGTACATGGCAATGCAGGACAATGCAACTATGCCGCCTCTAAGGCTGGTTTGATAGCATTGGCTAAGAGTATCGGGCAGGAAATCGGCTCTCGTGGCATCCGTGCCAACGCCATTGCTCCAGGTTTCATAGATACAGCTATGACTCAGGCATTACCTGAAGATATACGCAAGGCATGGATTCAGAATATTCCTTTGCGCCGTGCTGGTACAGTGGAAGACATAGCCAATGTGGCTACGTTCCTGGCTTCAGATCTGTCTTCTTATGTGACTGGTCAGGTGATTCAGGTAGACGGTGGTATGAATATGTAAGCATGGAATGGAAGTCGTTTACGAAGACAACCATATAATTATTGTCAATAAGACCGCTAACGAGATTGTACAAGGTGACAAGACTGGTGATACTCCACTTTCTGAGATGGTGAAAGCCTACTTGAAGGAGAAGTATCAGAAACCTGGAAATGTCTTTATAGGTGTAACACACCGCCTTGACCGTCCCGTAAGCGGTCTTGTGGTTTTTGCAAAAACAGGGAAGGCTCTGTCAAGGCTCAACGAGATGTTTCGTACAGGGCAGGTGGAAAAAACTTATTGGGCAGTTGTGAAAAAAAATCCGCCTAGTGAGGAAGATACTTTGACACACTTCTTAGTGCGCAATGAAAAGCAGAACAAAAGTTATGCTTACGACAAGGAAGTACCCAATAGTAAGTTGGCTAAGCTTCACTATAAGTTGATTGCTAAGAGCGATAACTACTACTTGCTTGAGGTCTTGCTGATGACTGGTCGTCACCATCAGATTAGGTGCCAATTGGCAAAGATGGGATGTCCCATTAAGGGAGATCTAAAGTATGGAGCTCCACGTTCCAATCCAGATGGTAGCATTTGTTTGCATGCCCGTAGAGTGAAATTTGTACATCCTGTATCGAAGCAGGTGATAGAGATAGAGGCTGCCGTGCCAAGCAGCAATCTTTGGCAAGGATTTGATTTTTTGTAAAGACAATACTGATGAGAAAAGGACTATTAATTTTTGTAATGGCGTTGGCTTTTGCTATGGTGGCATGCAGCTCTTCGCAGAGAAAGAATATTATGGGAACAAAGGTTAAAATAGAGACCACTATGGGGGATATCATTGTAAAACTTTATGATGAGACCCCTAATCACAGAGATAATTTCATTAAGTTGGTGGAGAATGGAACCTATGAAGGTACACTTTTCCATCGTGTTATCAAAGACTTTATGATTCAGGCTGGTGATCCTGATTCAAAGGGTGCGCCTAAGGGACAGATGCTTGGTTCTGGCGATGTGGGTTATACCGTACCAGCTGAGTTTGTTTATCCACAACTGTTCCACAAGAAAGGGGCATTGGCAGCTGCACGTCAGGGCGATAACGTAAATCCTGAAAAAGCTTCTTCTGGTTGCCAATTCTATATTGTAACAGGTCGTGTGTTCAATGATTCTACTTTACAGGCCATGGAGGAACAGAAAACGCAGAATCGTTTTACCAGTGTATTCAACTCTTTGGCACAAAAGCACATGAAAGAGATTTATCAGCTTCGTAGGAATAATGACCAAGAAGGACTGATGAATCTGCAGGATTCTATCTTTGGAGAGACGCAGAAACTGCTTACAGACGAGCCTGCTTTCAAGTTCACAGACGAACAGCGTCAGGCTTACACCACAGTGGGCGGAACTCCTCATCTGGATGGAGAATATACCGTATTTGGCGAGGTGATCGATGGTATGGATGTGGTAGACAAGATTCAGCAGGTAGCCACCAATGCTTCTGATCGCCCTGATGAAGACATTGTCATTAAGAAGGTTAGCATCGTTGAAGATTAATAAGTTTATATGGCCAAATGGTCTGAGGTTGGTGCACTGCTTAGACACCAGCACTCAGATGGTGGCACTTAATGTGCTCTACGACGTAGGTGCTCGTGATGAGCATCCAGATCATACGGGTTTTGCTCACTTATTCGAGCATTTGATGTTCGGAGGCTCGTTGCATATCCCAGATTATGATGATCCGTTGCAGACGGCTGGAGGAGAGAACAATGCATGGACCAACAATGACATCACCAACTACTGGTTGACACTTCCTAAGCAGAATGCCGAAATAGGATTCTGGTTGGAAAGTGATCGCATGCTTAGCTTGGAATTCAGTCCTAAGAGCCTAGAAGTTCAGCGCAGCGTAGTGATGGAAGAATTCAAACAGCGCTGTTTGAATCAGCCTTATGGAGACGTAGGGCATCTGCTCCGTCCGTTGGCCTATCAAGTGCATCCTTACCAATGGCCTACCATCGGAAAAGAGCTCAGCCACATCGCTGAAGCCACGATGGAGCAGGTCAAAGATTTCTTCTTCCGCTTCTATGCCCCCAACAATGCTATTTTAGTGGTTGCCGGAAACATCAGTTGGGAAATCACCCTTGCTTTGACTGAGAAATGGTTTGCCCCTATTCCACGTAGAGAGGTGCCGATACGTTCTTTGCCTCAAGAACCAGAGCAGACAGCCATGCGTAGACTTGAGGTGGAGCGAGGGGTGCCTGTGGATGCGCTCTATATGGCGTTTCACATGGATGGAAGGGATGGCAGTGGTTTCTATGCCTGTGATATTCTGACAGATATTCTGAGCAATGGCCAATCCAGTCGTTTGAATCAACGCTTGGTTCAAGCGCAGAAAATCTTCTCCTCTATTGATGCCTACATCAGTGGATCACGCGATGCGGGCTTGCTTTACGTAAGTGGGAAACCTGCGGAAGGCATTAACTTAGAACAAGCAGAGGCAGCCGTGTGGGAACAACTTCAGGAACTTTCTGAAGATTTGGTTGATGAACATGAATTGGAGAAGGTGAAGAATAAGTTTGAATCTACCCAGATATTCAATAATCTCAGCTATCTGAATGTGGCAACCAATTTGGCTTGGTATGAGTTGATAGGTAAAGCAGAAGACATCGATACTGAATCAGATAGATATCGGGCAGTAAGTTCAGAGCAACTTAAAGCTGTAGCAAGTAAAGTCTTCAATAAGCAAAACGCTTCCGTGCTTTATTATAAGGCGAAGGGCTAATCATCCCCTTCGATGAACCACAAATTCCGCAAATGCACGTTAATTATTCTTTTCGCAGTGAAATAATAGGAAAAAAATTGCTTTCTTTGTATTGTGTTTAAATGTGCCTATGGAGAATGCCAGAAAAATACGATGGTGGAAAGCAGTTTTGTGGGTGATACTCACTCCTATTTTGCTTTTCATTACCTTGATGGTGCTGCTCTATGTTCCTCCTGTCCAGCAGGTGGTGAAGGGGCGGTTGGCGTCTCTTGCTTCTGAGGCAACGGGATGGGATGTCTCCATCGGACGTTTGGATCTCCGTTTCCCTTTGAATCTCTTGGTGCACGATGTACAAGTCGTTCAGCCCGCTGATGCATCGCAAGGCATTCTGATATCTGATACTTTGCTTGATGTGGAAAGCCTAAACGTGTGCGTTCAGGCCCTTCCGCTATTTAAAGGGCGATTGGAGGTCGATGGCATCCATCTGAAGAATGCTAAGGTAAATACGGCACAACTTATTGATGGCGTTTGGGTTAAAGGCTCTTTGGAGGACTTCTCTCTCCGAAGTTATGGAAATGATTTAGAAGCTAAGAAAATCAATGTGAATGAAGCTTCTCTCACAGGTGCCGATGTCACTATACACTTGGCGGAATCCACAGAGCCAGAGGATACTACTTCCACGCCTTTAGATTGGGTCATTGGCGTGGAGAAGGCACAACTTCAGCGAGTAAAGGTTCGTTTCGCTATACCTGCTGATACGCTGAGTGTCAAGGCAAAGATTCAAGAAGCTACTGCAGATGATGTGCGCATCGATTTAAAGGATGCTTACTATGGAGTTCAGGCCTTTGCGCTGTCTGATTCCTATGTGAAGTATGAGGCCGATTTGGATACTGTGAAGTTGGGTTTCGATCCCTCCCACATCACTTTGATGAACCTCAATGCGCAGATAGACTCTGCTTATTATCAAGGTAAGAAGATGCATGGCGTGGTGCGTGAATTGCGCTTTGATGAGCGTTCCGGCATCAGCCTTTTGTCATTGACGGGCCATCTGGATGCCGATGAGCAGCAAATCCTACTTCCAGACTTGAATTTGACCACCCCACATAGCGAACTTGCTTTCAACGGAGTACTTCCTTGGGCTGTATTGGAAGATCCCTCCACGGGGGTGCTCAATGCCGATTTCCTTGCAAGAGCTGGTCGTGAAGACGTGATGTTGGCAGTTGGAGATCTGCCTGAATCTTTCGTCAAATCCTACCCTGCCAGACCGCTGACTGTGAGGGCTAAGGCGACAGGTAATTTGCAGCAACTTAGTCTGCGAGATTTTTCTGCGCAACTGCCCGGATCTTTTTCCCTAACTGGGGAGGGCGATTTTTACTACCTCACGGATAGCTTGAAAAGAAGGGGCAATGCAAAGGTCCAAGGGCAGACTGGTAATCTGAATTTCCTAACGGCATTGATGGGTCCGCAGTCAACTAATAGTTTTGTTATCCCTGATAGTATGCAACTCGCTGCGAATGTGGGTTTGGAGGGCGACCGTCTGGCTGCGAAATTGAATGTAATGGAACGACAGGGGAAGGCACTCTTGGATGCAACCTATAATTTGGCAACGGAAGCCTATACTGCACAGTTGGACTTGGATTCTATTCAGGTGAACCATTTCCTGCCTCAAGACTCTATCTTCCATCTGTCAGCTCAGGTCGTGGCATCGGGTGTGGGATTCGATTTCACGGGGCCTCGAACTACGGCAAAGGTGGAAGGCAAGCTTCAAGGCCTGCACTATAAGAACTGGCAGATTCACAATGTGGATGTACAAGGTACACTCCAGCGCCAATTAGCCAATCTTACTTTCACCAGTGAGAATGCCCTGCTTAAGGCTAAGGGCACAGGGCAGATGAGGTTGGGCTCCCGTTATACAGAGGGAAAGATAGACTTGGATGTCAGTCAGATAGACTTGCAGAAATTTGGGTTGATTGACGAACCTATCACGCAAGACATGGCTTTCACAGTGAAGGCTGAGGCAGGGCGTGACTCTATCTATGGACGTATCGACGGAGGTGATATGATCGTGATGTTCCGCAGTCGCATGGGCGTTGAAGGCATTATGGAGCATGGAAAGAAATTCGACCGGTTGCTTTCAGATCAGATAAAGGGGCTTCATCTTAACCATGAAGAGCTTCGCGAGGCTTTACCTCAAGGAGGTTTGTTCGTTAGGGCAGGTAGTGAGAATCCTGTGAATTATTATCTGAACACCAAAGGATTGGGATTCAATGAACTCCAGGTGGGTTATGGCTTCAGTCCGCAAACTGGTATCAACGGACGTGCTGAGGTGCATGGTCTCCGTATAGACTCTGTGAGATTAGACACAGCATATTTTGCTTTGCGCCAAGATACCTCACGTATCGCCCTGCATGGTGCTGTCATCAATGGTCCGAAGCATCCGCAGATTACGTTCCGTTCCTTGATAGATGGAGAGATACGTAGTGAGGATGTAGACCTGAACCTTACATTTGAGGATAAACATAAGCGCACAGGTTTGCTTTTTGGCGTGAATGCCCGTCCTGTGGCAGGTGAGGAGGATGGAAGCATCGCAGGTGTGATGATGCACATCACTCCAGAAGAGCCCATCATCGCCTTTCGAAAGTTCCATATCAATGATGATATGAACTGGGTTTATCTACGTGGTCAGGATCTGCGCGTCTTCACACAGGTGGACTTGGATGGAGAAGATGATTTGGGTATCATGGTGCTGTCGAACGATGAAGATTCTGTTTCGTTGCAGAATCTCAACCTTGAAATTCAGCGCTTGCAGTTGTCAGATCTCTCTCAGCTTTTCCCTTACATGCCGTCTTTTGCAGGTCTCACCTCATTGGATGCTAACTTCGTGCAGACAGCAACTTCTATGCAGGTTTCTGCCGAAGGCTTGGTCAATGGATTCAGTTACGAAGGAAGGCGAGTGGGCGACATAGGTTTGGGTGCTACTTGGCTTCCAGGCGATGAGCAGACCCATTATATAGACACTTACCTGACATACGATAATCAGGAGGCGCTGACAATGAATGGCTCTCTGAAGCAGAAAGGAGAACAGAATTTGCTCGACATAGTATCCAGTTTTGAGCAGTTCCCTTTGCAGATGGCCAATGCCTTCATTCCTGACCAAATGCTGGTCTTCTCTGGTGTCTTGGAAGGTGGCATTGATGTGACAGGTACATTGGAGAAACCATTGCTGAACGGAGAAGTGAACTTCAACGATGTCTCATTCTTTGCACCAAAAGCAGGTACTTACTATCGCTTTGATAAGCGTCCAGTGGAAGTTGTCAATAGCAGGCTCATGTTCGATAAGTTTGCCATCTATACCACAGCCGACAATCCGTTGACCATTGATGGTAACCTCGACTTTGCTACCATCAGCAATCCAATGGCTAACTTGCGTGTGCAGGCACAGAACTATACGCTTCTTGATGCCGTGAAGACCAAGGAGAGTCTGCTTTATGGTAAAATCTACGTAGACATCAATGCCACTTTACGTGGTCCATTACTTGAAGGCCCAGTGATGCGTGGCAACATGAATGTGCTTGGAAATACAAATGCTACCTATGTGATGACAGACTCTCCGCTTACGGTGGAAGACCGTCTGGATGGGTTGGTGACCTTCACCTCTTTTGCTGAAGAGGAGGAAGAATCCGACGAGAAAGGCACGACGATGGCCTTGGGTGGCATGGATATGTTGATGACGGTGCATATTGATGATGCTGTGCGCCTGCGTGCCGACTTATCGGCCGATCGTAGTAAATATGTGGAACTTACGGGTGGCGGTGATTTGAGCATGCGCTATACGCCTCAGGGCGATCTGAGTATGACGGGGCGCTATACCATCAATAATGGTACGATGAAGTACTCATTGCCAGTAATTCCGCTTAAAGACTTCAACATTGCCAGTGGTAGCTATGTGGATTGGCGAGGCGATATCATGAATCCACGTCTAAGCATCACGGCTACAGAGCGCACCCGTGCTTCCGTTAGCAATGGTGGAGATGAAGGCGGATCTCGTCGTGTGGACTTCGATGTGGCTGTGATTATCAACAACACCCTGGAGTCTCCCGATTTGTCGTTCGACCTTACGGCTCCTAACGATGCAGAAGTACAGAACGAGTTGCTATCCCTGAGTGCCGATGAACGAGGCAAACAAGCCATTACCATGTTGGCTACAGGCATCTACTTAGGCAGTGGTGTGGTTTCTGGTGAAGGACTTACGATGGGTACGGCACTGAACAGTGTGCTGCAAAGCCAGATCAATGCCTTGGCTGGTTCTACCATGAAGAATGCTAACTTCAGCATGGGTATAGAGAATAGAACCGATGGCACAGGCAGCACGTTGGTGGACTATAGCTTCCGCTATTCACAGCGATTCTTCAACGACCGAGTACAGATTAATATCGGTGGTAAGGTTACGACTGGCAACAATGCCACCAACAATGCCGAGTCATTTATTGATAATGTGTCGTTGGAGTACAGGGTAGACAATTCAGGAATCCGCTATCTGCGTGCTTTCCACAACAAGAACTACGAAGACTTGCTTGATGGTGAGATCACGGAGACGGGTGTAGGTGTGCTGTTCCGCAAGAAGATGGATAGTCTCAGTGATTTATGGATTTTTGGTAAAAAGGGAAAGGAGGATTGAGCATGTGTCGTAGAATATTCAGTTTTCAGTTTTCAGTTTCCTGTTTGATCGTGCTCATGGCACTCTCCTCCTGCATCTCTACGAAGAATCTGCCAGAGGGTGAAATGCTCTATACAGGCCAGAAATCGATGGTGGTGAACAACTTCTATCCCCACACTCTGGGTCGCACGGCCCTTGAGGAGGTGGAAGCTGCAGTTGCTACTGCGCCCAACAATGCTTTCATGGGTAGTTCCACCATCACATTGCCCTTCTCCTTCCACTTATGGGCCTACAATAGGTACCTCAAGTCGGAAAGCGGAGTGGGGAAGTGGATGTTCGACCATTTTGCCAAAGAGCCCGTATTGCTGTCGTCTGTCAATCCAGATATTCGTGTACGTGCTGCGAAGAATGTGCTGCGCGACTATGGCTTCTTCGATGGGAATGTCAGCTATGAGACGTTCATAGACAAGGATGATTCCCTGAAAGCCAAATTGCAGTACACACTTGACATGGGGACTCCGTATTACATCGATGAGGTGGAATATCGAGGCTTCAAGTCGCCTTCGCTTCGCATCATTGAGCTTGGTCGCAGTAATACCTTGCTCCCTAAAGGAACCCAGTTTAATGTGACTGCCCTGAATGACGAACGTACCCGTATAAGCAACATACTCAGAAACTCAGGACGCTATTACTTCCGTCCAGACTATATGATTTACCAGGCAGATACCACTTTGGTTCCTGGCAGGGTGAGCATGCGACTGGTGCCTATAGAAGGCATTCCTGATGCAGCTGAACGTCCGTTCTATGTGGGAGATAAGACCATCAATGTCCTAGGGAAGTATGGCGAAGCTCCTAATGATTCGATCATCTATGACGACATACGGATCAACTATCACAATAAGTTGCCCATCCGTGAGAAGATCCTTAAACGCTGGGTGACTTATTCAGATTACCGCATGAAGCGCAGATTGCAAGACAGTGCGAGCATCATAGGCCGCTTGTTCCGTTCGGACAACCTGTACAGCCTTCATCGTCAGAACCGTATTCAGGAGCGACTGACCAATACGGGCATATTCCGATATATCGATATGCAGTATATCCCTCGTGACTCTGCTTTAGTGTCAGATACATTGGATGCTACCATCAATCTGATGCTTGACAAGCCCTATATGCTAGAAGCCGACTTCAATGCCAAGTTCAAGAGCAACAACCAGGTAGGCCCTGGAGCTTCTGTGACCCTCTCCAAAAACAATGTCTTCGGAGGTGCAGAAACGTGGAATGTCACCCTCGATGGCTATTATGAGTGGCAGACGGGTAAGTACAGCTCTTCAGATATGAATAGCTATCAGATTGGTTTGTCTTCATCTTTGATCTTCCCACGCATCTTGTTCTTCCGCTTGGGAAAAAGAGAGTACGACTTTCCTGCTACCACTACCTTACGAGTCTATGCCAATGTGCTGAATAGGCCGAAATATTATAACATGCATTCTTTTGGTGGCAACGTGACGTATGATTTCCAGCCTACCAGTCGGTACAAGCATAGCTTCACGCCTTTTAAGTTGGCATTCAATACATTGAATAGGACAACCCCAGAGTTTGTGGAACTCATAAACCAGAATCCTGCCCTCTACATCAGTTTGCAAGACCAGTTCATCCCTAGCATGAGCTACACGATGACGTACGACAATTCTGGACGCTCTGGTGTGAAGCATCCGCTTTGGTGGCAGAATACGTTTACTTCTGCAGGCAATATCACCTCCTTATTTTATAAGATAGGTGGTAAGGATTTCACGGAACGCGGAAAGAAAATGCTTGGAGTGCCTTTCGCACAGTTCTTGAAACTGACATCAGAGTTGCGCTATCACTATATCCTTGACAAGAACCAGATGATAGCAGCCCGACTCTATGGCGGTTTTGTCTGGTCGTATGGCAATGCCTCCAGTGCTCCCTATATGGAGCAGTTCTATATCGGTGGTGCCAACAGTGTGCGTGCCTATACCACCCGCAGTGTGGGACCTGGCGGTGATATACCCGATGCGAAGAACAAGTATTCGTTCATCAACCATGTAGGTGATATGCGCTTAGAGGCTAATGTGGAATACCGATTCCGCATTGTGGGCGATTTAGACGGAGCCGTGTTCCTTGATGCTGGTAATGTATGGTTGCTACGTAAAGATGAGTACCATACAGATGCCCGTTTCTCTTTGAAGAGTTTTCCTAAGCAGGTGGCCTTGGGAACAGGTTTAGGAGTAAGATATGATATGGATTTCTTGGTCTTCCGCCTTGATTTGGGTGTCGGGCTTCATCATCCTTACGATACGGGAAAGAAGGGTTACTTCAATATCCCGAAACTCAAGGATGGCATGGCCTTGCACTTTGCCATTGGATATCCGTTCTAAAGAAAACATTCAAAAATTAAAACATTATACAATTTAACTATGAAACCAACATTGTTTTTGCTTGCTGCAGGCATGGGAAGCCGCTATGGTGGCTTGAAGCAGCTTGACGGTCTGGGCCCTAATGGGGAGACCATCATGGATTATTCTATCTACGATGCTATTAATGCAGGGTTTGGAAAATTGGTCTTTGTGATTCGTAAGGATTTCGAGGCCGACTTCCGTGAGAAGATTATCTCTAAATATGAAGGACACATCCCTTGCGAACTGGTGTTCCAGTCGCTCGATGCGCTTCCAGAAGGGTTCACCTGCCCTGAAGGGCGCACCAAGCCTTGGGGTACCAACCACGCTGTGTTGATGGGCGCTCCTGTCATCAATGAGCCGTTTGCCGTGATCAATTGCGATGACTTCTATGGACGTGACTCATTCCAGGTGATGGGCCGTTGGCTGTCACGGCTCCCTGAGGGTTCTAAGGGCACCTATGCTATGGTAGGCTTCCGCGTAGGCAATACGCTGAGTGAGAGCGGCACTGTGTCGCGTGGCATCTGTGGCACCAACGAGAAGCAGCTTCTTACCAGTGTGGTGGAGCGCACCAAGATTCAGCGCATGGATGGCGAGGTGAAGTACCTCGATGAGGCCGATCAATGGGTAGCAGTGCCAGAGACTACCCCTGTGAGCATGAACTTCTGGGGATTCACTCCCGACTACTTCGCACACAGCCAGGCCTATTTCAAGACCTTCCTCAGTGATCCTAAGAATATGGAGAATCTGAAGAGCGAGTTCTTCATTCCGTTGATGGTAGATAAGCTGATAGGCGATGGCACTGCCACCTGTGAGGTGCTCGATACCACCAGCAAGTGGTTTGGCGTGACCTATCCAGAAGATCGTCCTGCCGTGGTAGAGAAGATAGCCTCTCTGGTAGATGCAGGCACCTATCCTGCCAAGTTGTTCTGAGAAAGAAATGCCGAAGCTCTAATGGGGCTTCGGCATTTTCTTTTACTTCAACATCCGTTGCAGAAGTTCTGGCTCATTGGTGGTGATGATGTCCACCCCTTGGTCGATAAAGTAGCGCAAGTCCTCCTCCTTATCTACCGTCCATACATTTACTTCCAGTCCCAACTTGTGGCATTCCTCCGTCCACTCTGGGTGCTGGCGCATGGCAGCCATGCTGTAGTCTATACCAGCAAATCCCAGTGCCTTGATTTTGGCAGGTGCCAAGTCACCGTCCAGATAGTATATTTTGGTATCTGGCAGTGCTTTTCGGAACTCTATGCAGGCGTTCAAAGAGAAAGAGATGATGTCCGTGCGTTCCAGTACCCCATATTTCAGGAGTGCTTGGATTATCTTAGTCACAGCCAGATCTTCACGGTTCAAGTCGCCCAGTGGCTTCATCTCCAGCACCAGTCGGGTGTTCAGGTCCTTGCCACGTTGCAGATACTCATCGAGCGTAGGCAGAGTCTCACCGTTGTTCAGCGTTATCGACCTGATTTCTTTCAGAGTGCTTTCTTCCATGTTCACCCCCTTGAAGGTGCGGTCATGATCCACCACCAGATTATCATCCCCCGTGAGCCAAACGTCAAATTCAGATCCGAAGCAGCCTATAGAGTCGGCCTTGCTCAGTGAGGCCAGAGAGTTCTGGGCAGAGCCTTCTGCCTTCCAGTAGCCACGATGGGCCACCACTTTCACTTGTGCACTGATACAGAGGCACCAAGCGCACAGCATTGCGAGGAAAATAATTCGTTGTTTCATAGTCGTATCACATTATTTTGAGCAAAAATAACAAAAAAGTATGAAAAAATGCACGAAGGCTATGTTTGTGAGCAAATAATCTTTACTTTTGTATGGCGAAAAATAGGAAAAGGACAGATAGATGAGATTTGACGTAGTCATAATAGGTGGTGGCTTGTCGGGCTTGGTGAGTGGCATCAGGCTCCAAGAGGCAGGCTTGCGCTGTGTGGTAGTCTCTACCGGACAGAGCGAGCTTCACTATTCCTCTGGCTCCCTCGATCTGCTCAGTCAGCTACCTGACGGCACTCCTGTGACCGATCCTGTAGAGGCCCTCGATCAGTTGGAAGAAGACCATCCTTATCGTCGCATCGGAAAGTTGCGCTTCGAGCACTATGCCGAGGAAATTCCGCAGATGCTCTATCGTTGTAACATCTTGGTGCAGGATGCCTTGCTGGAGAATCGCTATCGTCTCACTCCCACAGGGCAGATGAAACCTTCGTGGCTTCCTTTTGCCGATTTCCAGCTTTTCGATGACCCTCACCATCTGCCTTGGAAGAAAGCCCTGCTGCTTAACTTTGAGGGTTTTACCGATTTCTACGTGCAGCCCATCGCTGAGGCTTTCCTGTCTCGTGGTGTGCAGTGCCATACCGATGTGGTAGTGCTGCCCGCTGTGGAGAAGTTGCGCCAGAGTCTCACGGAGCTGGCTTCCGTCAATGTGGCAGGTGTCTTTGAGTATAACGACCAAATCGATGAACTGGTAGCCATCGTCAATCCGATGTCTGCCGACTATGACGTGGTGGTGCTGCCAGCCGTGTTCGGCCTCACCTCTTCTGCGTCTTACCAATACTTGCGTTCACGCATGCAGCGTGAACTTTGCTTAGTGCCCACCATGCCACCATCAGTGCCAGGACTGCGCACGCAGCGCCAACTTCGCGAGCGTTTCTGTCGCTTGGGAGGCACCCTGCTTACAGGCGATACCGTAGAACGTGCCGTGGTGACAGATCATCACGTAGAGGGCATCTATACCACCAATCAGGGAGAGGTAGAGCTTACTGCCACCAATTTCATCTTGGCCACAGGCAGCTTCTTCAGCCACGGACTGGTGACGCACGATGATGAGGTGCGTGAGCCTGTCTTTGGGGTCGATGTGCATCAGAAAGGTCATACAGGCTTTGGCGTGAAGACCGATGCCCAGTTTCATCCTATGGTCGATGGTCAGGTCATCCGCAACCTCTATGCCATAGGCTCTGTATTGCCAGGCTTCGACCCTACGCGAGGGGGCTGTAGCGGAGGCGTGGCGTTGCTTACGGCCTTTGCCGTATCCAATCGCATTATCAATCAAACCGTAGAATCATGAAAACAGAACCGCAGAAAACCATAGAGCAGAAGTTCGACCAGTGCATCAAGTGTACCATCTGTACCGTCTATTGTCCGGTGATACCTATGAACTTCAACTTCCCAGGCCCTCGTGAGATGGGACCAGACGGGGAGTTTCTGCGTGAGAAAGATGAAGATGCCTACGAGGCTGCCCTGAAGCTCTGCATGAACTGCAAGCGCTGCGATATAGCCTGTCCATCAGGCATTCATATCGCCGACCTTATCCAGAGGGCACGTATTGGCAGCAGCCATCGCCCACCTGGTCTGCGCAGCTTGGTCTTAGGGCGCACTGATAACATGGGGCGCTTAGCCTCACGCATGGCTCCGCTGGTGAATGCCATGACCAAGTCGTTTGCCTTCAAACTCGCTATGGAGAAGTTGGTTCGCATAGACCGACGTCGCACCTATCCCACCTATGCGCTGGGCACCTTCGAAGGTTGGTATCACAAGGAGAAAGCCCATCAGGAGCGCTTCCCCCACCATGTGACCTTCTTCCACGGCAGCTACGTGAACTTCAACAATCCGCAGTTGGGCCAAGACCTCATCAAGATACTCAATGCCGTGGGTTATGGCGTGCATCTGCTCAACGAAGAGCATAGTTGTGGCATGACGCTCATGATGAACAATCAGATGCGCAAGGCCATTTCCAATGGGCGCAAGAACCTCCGTGCCATCCGTAAGGCTGTGAATGAGGAGGGGCATAGCGTGATAGCAACCTCTTCTACAGTGGCCTATACTCTGCGTGATGAATACCCTTACCTCTTCGGCCTCGACAATGCCGATGTGCGTGACCATATAGAGACTGCCACCCGCTTCATCTACCGCCTTGTGGACGATGGCAAGGTGAAGCTCGCCTTTAAGCGCGACTACCTGATGCATGTGGGGTACCACACCCCTTGCCACATGGAGCGCCTTGGTTGGGGCATGTACTCCATCGCCCTGCTCCGCCTCATTCCAGGCGTAGACCTCGTGGTGCTGCCTTCCGAGTGCTGTGGCATGGCAGGTACCTATGGTTACAAGCGTGAGAACTACGAGACCTCGCAGAAGATAGGTGAGAAACTCTTCAGCGATATCCGTGAGGCCAACGTGCATTCCGTAGCTACCGACTGCGAGACCTGCAAGTGGCAGATAGAAATGTCTATCCACGCCAAGGTGATGCACCCCATCAGCATCCTTGCTGCAGCCCTCGATGTAGAGGCCACCCGCCAGCTGAATTGTGTCACGGTTTGATTATTTTGCCAAAAGCCAACCCTGTTTCCAATAATGCAAGGCTTTTCCGCGATAATTGCCTGTGTTTCTTGGTGATCAACCAGCATCTCTGGGCTTTTAGATGCCTGCTCTTTCTGCTCAGTCACCGTTATGACTGAGGTCATTCTCCGTTTCGCCTGAGGTCAGTCAAAGTGAGGACGAAGCTCAGTCATCAATGTGACTGAGCACACGGATTAACTGATCTGTTATCCAAAGATGCTTATCTTAGGAACGAAATTGGTAGAAAACACCTCACACCTCACCTTTTCTTTGGTAATGCATGATTTACAAGTGCTCTCCAGGGTGAGGTGTTGACTTGACACCTCACCACTCCTCACCCCTTTCTGCTTGATAGGAAAAAGGGAATCATCCTGATGGTGAGGTGTGGTGAGGAGTGCTATAAACACCTCACCGCCGTAAGTCTTTGTTTTTTAACAACTTGAACTCAAAAGGTGAGGTATGAGGTGTCTTTGCTATAATTCTTTTTAATGTTTTTCAAGCAGAGAATTTAAAAATAGACTTCACACTTCACGCAGATTTAGAAATGGTATATCCTTTATTATGTTTCTAAGAATAGTTGTCTGCAGAGACTTCACAAGACTTCACACAGACCTCACATGAGTCTTATCAGTCATGTTGTTTCAAATAGTCTATGAATATCATTGTTTCCTATTCAGATAAAGTGTGAAGTCTGTGTGAAGTCTCGTGAAGTCTCAAAAGCGAAATACGACACGTAACAAGATGATTATCAATCATCTACAAGACATACGTGACGTGTGAAGACTAAAAAAACAATTCTGCTGTAAAAAACTATCATGAGATTTCTGATGTCAATCAAAAATGGCTTCATAGGACTGGTCTCCCACATACCAGAAAGCCTCTCCAAGGAAATAGCCAACTAACAATTCTATTTTTGTACAACTATTAAATGACTCCCCAGGAAGGACGAACTTATCTCCTATATGATAGTTATCTATAATGAATGACTCCACTATTTGGTCGGCTTCATCTATTAAGCAAATCTTTAATGTACGCCCCTCAAAGGCATATTCTATTTCTTCTTGCCGATAATTAAGCCCGAAGACAAGTTTAATGACATAATCTCCAGAATCATTTACGCTCAGTACATTAAGACGCGCAATAGGGGCTTCTGCATCAAACTTATCTGAAAACAATACGCTGCCATCACGCCTGTCTCTGCCCTTCTCTCCTTTATTTTCATCGGTTGCTGTATCTTGTGTGCTTGAGGGTGTCAGAGGCCTGATTCCACGCAGTGATTCTATTCCTGTGTCTACGCCGTTTATCAGCAAAAATCCATTGGTAGCTACGTCGCCTTCTTCAGCAAGCATAATATCTGTTTCTGTCTGGCAAGCTGCCAACAAGCCGAAGCAGACAGAAATTGCAAAATATACTAATTGACGTTTCATTTTATTCTAAAATGTTAATAGTTCACAAATATCAATTTATAACGAATGGATAATATTATCAAGGTCGCCAGGAGTCCCATCCTGACCAGTTATCTTCTTGAAAAGCCGCCGGCGGATAGAAGCAACAGAGCTTTTATCTCGAAGCACTAAGCTTGAAATCTGCACAGGGGTCAGATTTAACTTCAGAAGCAGACACACTTGGTGTTCCATAGGGGTCATACTGCCTAACTGCTCAAGTAATGGCAAGAAAGAGGGGCATAACTCATTAAGCATTTGCTCGATTGCCGATACATCGGTTTCAGTAAGAGGTTTACCATCGACTATTTTAGTTTCCAATTGGTGCATCACCTCTGAGTCTTTCACTGCTTCTTCTAACCACCTCTTTTGCTCATTCTTAGTCTTTTCTTCTAAATGTTCCCTCAACATACGCTCTACCTGCGCCAATCTGTTCTTCATTTTCGCACGCCGAAATTGGAAATAGGCAATAATTCCTATTACAAGAAGCAAGAATATACTCATAGAACAGATGATAAAGAGTTGTTTGCGTTGATTCTGAATTCTAAGTTCGGCATTTTCCTGTTCATGCAGTTGGTAGTTGAACATCGCATTTATACGACTGACAGTCTCAGTAGCAGCCACCCGTTCTAAAGAATCCCTGCAGGTCTTGTAAAGTCGGAAGTAGTGTAAATAATCACCAGACTGCTGCCTAATACCAGCAATCGTAGCCAAGCCGTTGTAAGCATCCAATTGGACATTTAAGTCGTTTGACTCTGCCATATTCAGATATTTTTCCTCAGCTTCCTTCAATTCTCCTCTACTTAAAAGGATATTGGCATAGATATCTATCATGCTCATCCTGTCTGCATCTCCCACATGAGGAAGTGCCTCATTTATCAACCGAAAAGCATCGTCATTTTTGCCCATTCGGTTATACAACCCTGCCAATTGTGCAGTAATCAAGCTTTTCATTTCATCATCGCCACATGATACAGACAGACTCTCTGCTTGCTGATAAAAATGCAGGGCTTTGTCGTATTGATGTTGAACTCTATGTGTAAAGGCAATATCGCGCAAGTCAAGAACCATACTGATGGTGTCTTTGGCAATGGAGTCGAGCAGAAAGGCTTGGTGATACATGTTCAACGCTTCTGAGTAAAGCGACTGGGAGAGATAAATTTCGCCTAATTGGGCATAAAGTGCAGGATTCTTTTCCGCACTTGTAGTATTTATACTCTTCTGGAAGTAGGCTGCAGCTCTTGGTGCGTCATTCAAGTCGCGATATACACGCCCCGCATAATAGTAAGCTTCGCTAAGCAGGCTTGGGTCACCTCCGTTTTCGTAATAATCAACAATAGGAAGTATCAAGCTATCAGACATATGAGTAATGTAAGCTTTATCAGCGGCTTTTATACGCAAAAGCCGATAATACATCTGGGTGGCTTTAGATTCATGAGCCATATCTTCTTCCATATCATTTAAAATGACTAAAGCATCTTTAGGCTTTACGTTGGCTAAGCTGTCTGCCAGCGTCAGGACAGCAGGATATTCTGCTTGGTGACGGCAAGCTGTCAGGCATAATAGTAGTAAAAGATTAAAGGCGTATCGTCTCATAAAGTAACATTAATTTATGCTCACATTCTTCTACAAAAATATAGTTTTGGCAGACAAGCGCCAAAAAAGTTGGCATAAAACCGCATGCACACTGGTTTGCAAATGCATGCTAACCTATTTGCATAGCACGCGAGAAAAAGTAAATCCTTTTGCAAACATTTGCAAACCAGAATATTTGCAGGAACAATGCCCATAATATAATTTTGAGCTGCATGAACAACAAGTGAGCAACATAATAAAGTTACTCCGTGTGGTGATAAGTTCCTAAACCTAAAATGTGTCATCTAAGACAGCCTGTAATAGACATAATCATCGTATTTTTGAAAGAAATATCTTTGATTTGTTGCATAAAACACCATTTAAGGAACGCTATTAAGCCTTTAGGAACTTATCACCACATGGATTAAAGTTATTATAGTAGTTTTTATTGTTTAATTAAAAATTTAATGTCATGAAGAAATCTTTAATTCTATCAGTAGGTCTTTCAGTAGGCTTTATGTTATCATCCTGCCAAAACGGGCTGGAAGAATTGATTAGCGAAAGCGATGTTCAGAACGAACTAGCAACTACTCGTGTTAATATTATTGATGAACTGACGGATATTATTGTACTTTAAAAAGCAACATTAAAATTTGAAATACCATGAAAACAATTCGATTATGGAAATGGTGGTATCCTGTGGCATTGATGGCCTTCGCTCTTCATTCCTGTACTGATAATAGTGAAGAAATGGAATCCACAAACGAAGTGCCAGATGATTTCATCTACACCCCTCTTCCAGATAATGCCGAGCCCTATAAGGTATATGGCATCAAACATAATGAAAAAAATATATTTGGAGATAAGTACTGCATTTTTAGGTTTTATTTCGGTGATAACCCGAAAGAGAAAAGAAGCGTTTATCTTATGGCAATAACCAAATCTGGGGAGTTAGTATTTGCTGGAAGTGTTTATCCTCCTACAGAACCTTATTATAAATCAATAGACGATCCTAGGTTTGGGCAAGAAGACTGTATTTCTGATTATTTCAAAATTTATGGAAAGTGGTGTGAGGATATTGAGCTCTTTAAATACGATAATGATGAAACGGACGAAAAAGGGTGGGCAATCTTAACTGAACAGGTCTGGGAGCCTGTACACCTTTCCCATTAAAAACGCCAAAAAGTTTAAAGAAAAGAGTATAATAGGACTATGAAAAAGACTCTTATTATTTTAGCAAGCCTTTCATTAGGCTTAATGGTAGCT
>ERZ842401.3325-NODE-3325-length-20139-cov-5.776090_pt1 | contig 20139 bp, 15 predicted proteins | sample MGYA00521270_ERZ842401 | MGnify/ENA primary metagenome ERZ842401 (study PRJEB31892, sample SAMEA3878208) | bioreactor metagenome | biome: Moose rumen | place: Sweden | collected 2011-10 | study: EMG produced TPA metagenomics assembly of the PRJEB12797 data set... | reverse complement strand
CGATGCGGTCGTCGCGGCGCATATACCATCCGATGTGGTGGGTGTGTCCCACCACAATCTTGGCAATGGCTGTTGCCCAGCTGCCGCCGCCGATAATCGCTATCTTTCCGCAGTCAAACATTATTTAATGCATAATTAGGCTTGCGCCTTCTCAATCCATTGCTCAACCTCAGCGACACTTGGCTTCTGCATATCGAGCTTGTACTTCTTCACGATGTCGCCGATCTTCTGCTGCAGGCCCTGGGCCTTCTCGTCCTTGATATTGCTGACGAGGTTGAAGCCGGCCTTGCGGAGCACGGGCACCCAGTCTTCAGCAACGCCGATCTCGGCCCATTCTGCTGGTGTGCTCTGCGGAATCTTCTTCTCGGGCTTCATCTGCGGGAAGAACAGTACTTCCTGAATGAAGGTCTTGCCTGTCATGAGCATCACCAGACGGTCGATGCCGATGCCGATACCAGAGGTTGGCGGCATACCATATTGCAGGGCACGCAGGAAGTCCTGGTCGATGATCATCGCCTCGTCGTCACCCTTGTCTGCCAGTCGCATCTGCTCGATGAAGCGTTCCTCCTGGTCGATGGGGTCGTTCAGCTCAGAGTAGGCGTTGGCCAGCTCCTTGCCGTTTACCATCAGTTCGAAACGCTCGGTCAGTCCAGGCTTCGAGCGGTGCATCTTGGTCAGCGGCGACATCTCGACGGGATAGTCGGTGATGAAGGTGGGCTGGATGAACGTGCCCTCGCAGAACTCGCCGAACAGCTCGTCAATCAGTTTGCCCTTGCCCATGGTCTCGTCTACCTCCATGCCTTTATCACGGCAGAAGCTGCGAATCTCGTCCTCGGTCTTTCCGTTGCAGTCGAAGCCCGTCTTTTCCTTGATGGCGTCAAGAATGGGCAGGCGGCGGTAGGGGGCCTTGAACGATACCATCTGCCCGTCAATCTCTCTCTCGGGCTTGCCATTCACGGCCGTGCAGATGGTTTCTAAGAGCTTCTCGGTGAACGACATCATCCAGTTGTAGTCCTTGTACTGCACGTACAGTTCCATGCAGGTGAACTCGGGGTTGTGGTTGCGGTCCATGCCCTCGTTGCGGAAGTTCTTGCCGATCTCGTACACGCCCTCAAAGCCGCCCACGATGAGGCGCTTGAGGTACAACTCGGTGGCGATGCGCATATACATGGGGATGTTCAGCGCGTTGAAGTGGGTGATGAACGGACGTGCCGTCGCACCGCCGGCGATAGCCTGCAGCGTGGGCGTCTCCACCTCGGTGTATCCCGCGTCGTCAAGCACCTGGCGCATTGTCTTCACCACCAGGGCACGCTTGAGGAAGGTCTCCTTGACGCCGCTGTTGACCACCAGGTCAACATAGCGCTGTCGGTAGCGCAACTCGGGGTCCTCAAACGCGTCATAGGTCACGCCGTCCTTCACCTTGACCACGGGGAGCGGCTTCAACGACTTGCTCAACAGTTTCAGCGACTGGCAGTGCACGCTGATCTCGCCCGTCTGTGTGCGGAACACAAAGCCCTCCACGCCCACAAAGTCACCCATGTCGAGCAAGCGCTTGAACACCGTGTTATACATCTCCTTGTCCTCGCCAGGGCACAGGTCATCGCGGCTCACATACACCTGGATGCGTCCCCGCGAGTCCTGCAGTTCAAAGAACGACGCCTTGCCCATGATGCGGCGGTTCATCATGCGCCCGGCGATGCTCACCTGGCGCGGCGCGTCATCGTCGCTGAAGGTTGCCACGATCTCGTCGCTGTAAGCATTAACCACATACTCATCGGCAGGATAGGGGTTGACGCCCATCGCCTTGAGTTGCTCCAAACTGTTGCGGCGAATAATCTCTTGTTCGCTCAATTCAAGTACGTTCATTTTATCTCTCTATTTTGTTGTTCATTTCTTTTCAAACCGCAAAGATACAAAAAACTTTCCACTTCCCTCACATTTGTCTTCTACAACAATAAAAAAGGAATACAATAAAGGCAATGGCATTAGCCCTCCTTTTCATAATAAAAGGCAACTCAAACAACTCTCACCACTTGCATCGACGGTCGATGAGGCGGGGTATTCAGTTATTGTGGATGTTGTGGAGAGGTTGTTTGTGTGGTCGTGCGGAGCGATTAAAATATGTTAAAACATTGATGCCTTTGTGCTTGGGGATGTATGGTATGGTGTTGGCCCTCTGTAATTTATCGGCGTAATTGTTGATAAAGTCGATGTCGAAACGGTTAGCTGTCCTGTGGAGAGGGTCATACAGATCGGGGTTGATCGAGTAGTTGCCGTTTTGGTCCCGCTGGATCACTCGCTGTGCGAGGGCACAGGCGATTAGATGCCGGTTGCTGTTGATGCGGTTCATCTGCTGCTGCCGCTTGTTGAGTTCCTGTAGCAGTTGGTCGGGAGTGAGTGCCCGTCGCTGCGGGATGACTGCGGTGAAGATATCCTGGACCGCGTTAGCCTCGACGAAGCGTTGTGAGATGGAGGAGGAGTCAGGCTCAATGATGACTTCCTGTGGCATGTTGTCGTTGTTGATGTTGAATGCGCACTCGAACTGGTCATCGCATGTGATGCCCTTGACGCGTTGCACGATAGCGGTTGTGCCGCGGTTGGAGATGCGGAAAACATTGTTGGCGATGTGGAAAAGGCGGTTGCCGACGTGTCCTGCTGTGCCTCTGGTCCTGCCGAGCAGGTTGTAGGCGACACAAAGGACTGCCACATCGTGGAAATCGAGGTATTCCCTGAGTTGCAGATAAAAGTTGTCGGCCTGTATCATGCCGCACTCGGGCGTGAGGTGGTCGAGGTCATCGAAGATGATGAGCGTGGGGTTGAACTCCTTGATGGCCTTGAAGATGTGCTGGTGCACCAAGAAGTCACGCTCGCTGAAGCAGCCGAGGTCGTCGAGGCAGATGAACATGAAGTTGCCGTTGTTGACGGAATTGCCGCCAGTGCTCTTGATGTCGTGGATGATGCCGCAGCATGTGTAATAGGAATGTACGGAGTCAATCCAGAGAACTCTGGCAGATGACTGTTGCTCCGTCTCTTCGAGTTTAGCGACCTGTAGTGATGGCATGTGCTGGTAGTTGCCGTTGATGATGGCCGCGGCCATCATCTTGGCGAAGGCATGTGCCCGGCAGTTGGATGTGCCTGTTGCGAAAGAGATCTCGTGCTGGTGGAGGATGGTGGAGCCGGCGATGTTGACAAGGGCGTGCGGCTTGCCCTGCTCGAGGTGCTCGTAGTCAATGTTGAGGCAGAGGTGGGACCAAGGGTCGTCCTCGATGCACTGTGCGATGGGTTTGCGGTTGTAATGCATAATGAAATGTGTTTAAATGGTTAATGGAGGCAAAAATAGTGGGCTGAGGGGGGGCTTGTCAATGTCAAAAAGGTTTATAACCAAATAAATATAGTTCACTTATATTGATTGATCATTTTTGATCAAGTATGTTAACGTGAGTTCGACTAAATTTCAATTTGATTTCAATGAGTTATCAACTCTACCACTAAGTTTAGAGGGGGTTGGGGACGTTGATACTACTGGAGATTTGTTGACGATGGGGTTCATACTCCTCCGGCGCTCCGCGCCACCTCCCCTATCTTAGGGGAGGAGTTGAGTATCACGATCATTTCACATCACGAATGCCCACATGAATGATGATGGCATCTTAGATGTCGCAGATGTCACACTGCTCATCAATCAAATCCTTAATGTGAACTGAGTGGCAAGCAATGTTCTGTGACTACAGTTGCGGGACATTCGTGAGATCTGCGTTAGCTCGCCATGGTTTAGGGTCAACACCTAAATTGTTTCTAAGAACACTGCACCTCAACCATCGTTGTGACGGTTGAGGTGCAGTGTTCTTGTCAGGGTTATTCTTTTAGAACTTGTAGTTGATGCCCAGACCGATGATTCCCTGGTCCACCTTGCGCACAATGGTGTGGCGGTACTCGAGGTTGACACCGAAGTGCTCATTCAACTCATACTCCACGCCAGCACCCACATTCAGGCCGATGTGGTTCTCCTCGTCAGAAACGCCTTCAACCTTAACCTTTGTCATCGTGTAGTTGAGGCCAACCAGCGGATAGAAGTAAAGTTGCTCGTTCCACAGTCCCAACAGATAGTGAGCATTGACGTTCACATCCCACCATGAAGTGTGCTTGTGCTCAAAGAAGCCGTTGAAGCCAACCTCGGCACGCAGGTGGTCTAGAATGCCATATTGGAACCTGGCACCCAGGCCAAGGCTCTCGATCTCGCTACCGTAAACCAGATTGGCGCCCACGGCGGTCTCGCCCTGTTGCACCTGAGCCTGTGCGAGACCCATGCCCATCATGAGCGCACAGAAAATCATTAAAAACTTTTTCATTTTCTCTTTTCTTTTAGTGATTGTTTATTGATAATTGTAATTGCCGCTAATAAAACAGGTGTAAAAGTATAGCATATTTTTCAAACTGGCAAATAAATGTCGGTTTTTAGGACAAAAATGCCCCAAAATAGTCTATCTGTGATAAAAAAAGCTGCCCTTGTGAGGCAGCCTGATGCTTAACTTAAAATGTCTGGGATTAGCCCAAGTAGGCCTTGAGCAGTTTGCTCTTCTGACCCTTGAGACGGCGGATGGCCTTCTCCTTGATTTGACGTACACGTTCGCGCGTCAAGTCAAACTTGGCGCCAATCTCCTCGAGAGTCATCTCCTGGCACCCGATGCCGAAGAACATCTTGAGGATGTCCTTCTCGCGCGGGCTCAACTGGTCCAGAGCACGGTTCACCTCCTTGGCCAGCGACTCCTGGTTCAGGGTCGAGTCGGCCATCGGCGAGTCGTTGTTGGGCAGCACATCAAGCAGGCTGTTGTCCTCGCCCTCGACAAAGGGGGCGTCCACCGAGACGTGACGGCCCGACACCTTCATCGTGTCGCTGATCTTGTCAACGGGGATGTCAAGGCGCTCGGCAAGCTCCTCGGCCGACGGGCGGCGCTCGTGCTCCTGCTCAAAACGCGACTGGGCCTTGCTGATCTTGTTGATCGAGCCCACCTGGTTGAGCGGCAGCCTGACGATGCGCGACTGCTCGGCCAGGGCCTGCAGGATGGACTGACGGATCCACCACACTGCATAGGAGATAAACTTGAAGCCACGCGTCTCATCGAACTTCTGCGCTGCCTTGATGAGGCCCAGATTACCCTCGTCGATCAAGTCGGGAAGACTCAATCCCTGGTTCTGATACTGCTTTGCTACAGAAACGACGAAACGCAGGTTGGCATTGACAAGTTTGTCAAGTGCGGCCTGGTCGCCCTGGCGGATGCGTTGTGCCAACTCGACTTCCTCGTCCACAGTGATAAGTTCCTTGCGGCCGATTTCTTGTAAATACTTGTCGAGTGATGCGCTCTCGCGGTTAGTAATGGATTTTGTAATTTTAAGTTGTCTCATCTAACTTGTGTAGAGTTTAAGCATGCAAAGATACAACAATTATTTGTATCCTCCAAAATTTTCTGCAAAAAACGTGCCAACTTTTTTCGTTACATTGAGGCGTTACATTGAGGAAACAAGTGGCAGTGACATCTTGTCACCACCACTTGCGTGAATTAAAAAGTGCGTATGATTGTGTTTTTACTCCTCGTCGTCGCTCAGGTCGACGGCATAGTAGACCTTCTTGCCGGTGGGGTAGAAGCCGGTGATGAACATCACCTTGTCGCTGTCGCCGCTGCGCATGATCTGGTTGTAGATGTTCTCCACGTCGTCGCGCGAGTCAACAGGCATGTTGTTGATGTCGGTGATGATGAAGCCGTCACGGATGCCGGCGTTCTTGAACTTGCCGGCCTTGACGCCAACCACCTTCAGGCCCTTGCTGATGGCCAGGTCGTCCTTGTCCTCCTTGCTCAACTCGGTGAAGGCGCAGCCCAGTGACATGACATCGCTCTGCTTGGTCATCTTGGTGTTGCCCTGGTCGTTCTTGAAGGTGACGGTGGCGCGCTTGAGTTTGTTGTCGCGGTAGTACTCGACCTCGGCCTTGTCGCCGGGGCGCAACTTGTTCATCTCCTCCTGCATCTCGCCGCTGTCCTTGACGCGTGCGCCGTTGAGTTTGACAATCACGTCACCCTCCTGCAGGCCGGCCTCGCGTGCGGCACCGCGGTCGGTGACCTTGGCGACATAGATACCCTCGTTGGTGGCGGTGATCTTCTCCTCCTTGGCCTTCTCGGCGGTCAACTCGGTGTACTGGATGCCCAGCACGGCGCGCTGCACGGTGCCATACTGCTTGATGTCGGTAACGACTTTCTTGACGGTGTTGCTGGGAACGGCAAACGAGCATCCGCTGTAGTTACCCGTCTGGGAATAAATCATCGTGTTGATGCCGATGAGTTCGCCGGCGGTATTGACCAGCGCACCACCCGAGTTGCCGGGGTTAACGGCAGCGTCGTGCTGGATAAAGGCCTTGATGCCGTTGTTGTTGCCGTTGCTCTCGCTCAGTCCGCGGGCCTTGGCGCTGATAATGCCTGCCGTCACGGTCGAGTTGAAACCGAAGGGGTTGCCCACGGCCACGCACCACTGGCCCACCTTGACGGCGTCACTGTTGCCGAAGGTGATGGCGTGCAGGTCCTTGGCGTTGATTTTGATGAGAGCGATGTCGGTCTTCACGTCGGTGCCCACAACGGTGGCGTTGAACTGGCGGTTGTCGTTGAGGGTCACTTCGAGTTTCTCGGCACCGTCAATGACGTGGTTGTTGGTCACGATGTAGCCGTCGGCGCTGATGATCACACCCGATCCCATGCCGCGCGGCTGGGGCTCACTCTTCTGCTGCTGTTGCTGCTTGCGCTGGCGCTGTCCGTTGCCGCTGCCAAAGCCAGGGCCAAAGAAGAACTCAAACGGATCGAAGAAGTCGCCCTGGTACATGTTCTGTTGCGGGGTGGCATAACTCTTGATGCTCACCACGGTGTTGATGGTACTCTCGGCCACGTCGGTGAAGTCGCGGCTCAGGTCCACAGCCCTTGACGTGGTCTGTGCAAAGCCGTCGTTGGTCGTCTTGCTTTCCTTGTTTAACACATAGGTGTCGGTGATGATGCCTTTCTTCTGCAACTCGCTTGTTGCCATCATGGTTGCCGCCGATCCCATGACCGAGGCTGCCACGAGCATGATTGCTAATTTCAAATTCTTATTCATGTCTCTGTTGTGTTAAATTATTGATGGTTTTAAATTTTCTAAGTGTTAATTTTAACTTTTCAAATACTGTGCCAAAAGTACAACTAAAAATGACAATAGCAATATTTGTGCCAGTGATTTTAAACTAAATTAATAGCAGGGGTGTGACTTTTTAATTAGTTTTACATTGCGGAGCGCATTGATAACAATTAATGACATTTTGACACATGCCGCTTTCTCCACAAAATAAGAGAGACGCAACGTTTTGCGTCTCTAACTTGTTGTGTCCATCGCGGTAGTGGGCTGCAACGGCTTGATGGTTCAGTCTGTATTATCTTGGTAGTTCAAGCCCTCGAGCAGCTCGGCCAGCACATACATGCTGCCGCCCACGTAGATCATGTCTCCCTCGCCGGCTTGCCCACGCGCGGCGTTCAGAGCGTCCATTACATTATTATATATATTGCCCTGGATGCCGGTTTTAGCTGCCAGGGAGCGCAGTTTGTTGGATTTCATGCTGCGGCTGCTTTGTGCCTGGGTGAAGTAGTAGCAAGCATCCTTGGGCATCATGTCGAGCATCGTTGTCACGTCCTTGTCGGCCATGAACCCCAGCACCATGTGCAGTTTGTCGTATTGCTCAGCAGCAAGCTGTTTCATGACTTCCTTCATGGCTGGCGGGTTGTGTGCCGAGTCGCAGATGGTCAGCGGGTTGCTGCCCAACTTCATCCATCGCCCCATGAGGCCGGTATTCTCGGTGATGTGTGCAAAGCCTTCCTTGATGGCGTTGAGTTTTATCCTGTACTTGAGCCGCTTGAGCAGGTTGAGTGCTACCAGCACGGTGTTGACGTTCTCGACCTGGTAATCGCCGGTGAGCTGGCAGTCGATGGTGTCATAGTTGCGGGTCTCAATGCGCAGCATCCCGCCCACCTTGTGCGCACTGATGACTTCGGGCTTGTCCTGTGCAAACCTGATCTCGGCACTTTTCTCCTTGGCCTCGTTCTCGAACACCTGGCGCACCGCCCCCTCGGCGCGGCCAATCACAACAGGCACATGATACTTGATGATTCCGGCTTTCTCTGTGGCAATCTGTTCGATGGTGTCACCCAGGAACTGCTGGTGTTCCAGACCGATGTTGGTGATAATGCTTAGTTCTGGTGTGATGATGTTGGTGCTGTCAAGCCTTCCGCCCAGGCCTGTCTCGATGATGGCGACATTGACATTGCGGCTGGCGAAGTAGTCAAACGCCATTGTCGATACCAGCTCAAAGAATGACGGTTCCATGTTGCCGATGTCTTTCTTCTTGTACTCGCTTACCCACTGCATCACAAATGTGCGGCTGATCTTCTTGCCGTTCACCTTGATGCGTTCCCTGAAGTCGATCAAGTGTGGTGATGTAAAGAGCCCGACGCGGTAACCGCACCGCTGCAAGCAGGATGCCAGCATGTGTGCCGTCGACCCCTTGCCGTTTGTGCCGGCAATGTGAATAGTGCGGAAGTGTCGATGAGGCTCATGATACAGCTTGTCCAGGTAAAGACTTGTGCCGAGCCCTGGTTTATAGCCGCTTGCGCCCTGGCGTTCAAACGCCGGACGCTGGTTGAACAAGTAATCTAAAGTGCGCTCCCACAAGCGCGCTAACTCTTCTTTTCGTGCCATTGTATGATCTATACTTAAATTCTATCGAGTCACTCACGTGACCTTGACGCGCAATAAAAACAAAAAGGACAGTATGGCTATAAGCCGGGTTTTGTGCCCGCCTGTTGCGGCAGGTGCTTGTCATTTATCTGTCCGACACATTGCTGTGCCGGTATAGCGTTCTACCCCCCGGCAATGGGCGAGCAACCCTTAAATGCCGGTATACATGAACTTGCAACTCACAGGTGGTGCGTCGCACTGTGTCACCACAGCACACGGTGGGCTCTTACCCCGCCTTTTCACCCTTACCGCGCGCCTCACACGTGAGTGCGCGGCGGTCGTTTTCTGTCACCTTAACCCTACGGTCACCCATAGCTTCCCGTTAAGAAATGTGATGCTCTGCGTTGCCCGGACTTTCCTCTCGCAACCATGTGATGTTAACGAGCGACAAGCCGCCATACTGCTTCCTTTATAGAGCACAAAATTATAACAATTATTGGTAGTGTGCAAATATTTTGTCACTTTAACCTTTTTGTATCTTAATTTTAAAGTTTCAATGTCCTTTTCATGTCTTGTGCCGCAATTTTAGGGCGCTTTTCACGTTTTATGGAAGTAACGCAAATAATGTTACTGTTTAATTACTGATGTCATGGGAATTTTCAAGAAGTTTTCCTTAGCCGACTGGCTCAAGCAGTTGGGAGGGGCATGCCGCCGCTTCCCGGCCTCGGTGTTGCTGCTGGCGTTTCTCATGGGCCTCCTCGTCTTCCTGAATCATGGTGGCGTGGACAGGGTGGATGTCAAGTGGCGGTTCTTCTACATCTTCTTTCCTGCTACAGGAGCCTTGCTGGCGGCATCGCTGCAATTGCTCACCGAGGATTTCAAGAGCCGTGTCGCCGCAGTTGTCACCCAGGTGGTGCTGCTCGCTGCCTGGCTGGGTGTGTCGCTCTGGTTGACGCAGTTTGACCGCTTCTCGATGCCACAGTTTGTCGCCGTCAGTGCCACGGTGGTGACAATGGTGTTGTCGCTGTTTCTGTTGTGCTTTTACCACCGGGACGACGATGTGCCGTTCTGGAACTTCTCACAGCGCACATTTGTGGCGCTGGTGGCCGGATTTGTGGTTGGCGGTATCCTCACGCTGGGCCTGGTCTTGTTTGTGCAGTCGCTGGAATGGCTCTTTGGGGTGACGGTCAAGGACAACATGTTTGCCGATATCCCCTCGGTGTGCATGGTGTTCATCGCGCCATTACTCACCATGAGCCTGGTGCCTGCTGGCGACGAAAAGCGTGACCACAGCGTGCAGGGCTTCTCGGGCTTCATCAAGGGTGTGGTGCAATACCTGTTCATCCCCTTGCTGCTCTTGTATCTGGTGACACTCTATATCTATGCTGCCAAGATACTCATCACCTGGCAGTTGCCGGTGGGGTGGGTGTGCTATCTGGTGTCGGCAAGCATGCTGGGAATGGTCATCCTGCTCTTTATCACCTATCCCGTGCAGCACGAGCATGGCAGCACTTTCTTCAAGACGTTGATGCGGTGGATGCCGCTGGTGATGCTGCCGCTGCTGGTGCTGATGTCGGTGGCCATCGGTCGCCGCTTGAGTGACTATGGCATCACGGTGAGCCGCCTCTATGTGCTGGTGTTCAACATCTGGTGCTATGTGGTGTGCTTTGGTCTGGTGCTCTGCCGCAACAGGCGCATCTGGTGGGTGCCCGCCACGTTTGCTGTCGTGCTGTTCCTCATCTCGGTGGGTCCGCAGTCGATTCCTAACATGACGCGCCGGCAGTTGCTGTGTGAGGCCCGCGATGCTTTCGCGGCATCGGGAGTCACTCAGTTGCCGATGTCGGGTGAACAGTATGACCGCTGGCTTGATTCGGCTGATGAGAAGGTGGCCGCCTCGATTGATGCGAAACTCTTCTATTTGCAGACCTACTACGACATCGACACCACGCTCGGCCTGCTGGACAAGGATGCCGTGGTGGGTGCCGTGATGAGCGGTTATGACCGCGTGAAAGATAATGCAGCGCAGCCGTCAATCTATTATAGCAACTATAACCTTATCCAAGACGTGGACCTGCCGCAGGGCTTCACACACATGACCATTGTGGACGGCGATGTGGATGACCTGGTGGGAAAGCAAGGCAACAGACTCACCATCGCGTTGGGCAGCAACGGCGACGATGCGCATCAGTTTGAATTTGACCTCAAGCAGTTTGCCGAGCGTGACAAGGAGCGCAACCGCGCATCCAGCATCAAGCCCCTGGTCGTCAGCAACGAGGGTAAAACGCTGGTGGTGCAGAACTTCACTGTGCAATTAGAAGGCGATTCCATCACCTATATCAACCTGAGCGGCATTTTGCTGACCAAGTGACGTCACAACAGGTTGAGCCTACACCTGGCCCGAGAAAAGGGTTGTTGATAACTTTTTTCGGGCCTGTGTTGCGTGTGATTGCCCCCTTGGTTGTAATTTTGTGCCATAAAAATTATTAATGTGCAAATGAACCGTTTTTTCTCGCTTCTCTTGATGGCCGTTATGGCCTTTTCAGCATCATGGGCGGCTGTTGTGACGTTTGATTTCGCGACAGCCCAGGGTATTACCGCAATGGGCTATGCAGTGCCCGAGCAGAGTTCAGGAACCAACCTCACCCAGGCAGGTCCCGTGACCGTCGACGGCGTGACGCTGTCTGCCACCGATGGCTCCACCCAGACACGCATCTGGAACTCGCAGGGCAGTTTCACCCTGCGCATCTATGTCGACGGGTCGATCATCTTCTCGGTGACTGACGGCAGCATCACGGCCATCAAGGTCAATGCTGCCAATGCGTCCAACTTTGACCTCATTGCCGACGTGGGCGACTATGTCACGGCGGGCATGGTGGGGACCTGGACGGGAAATGCGTCAGCGGTGACCTTGACCCATGTGGGCTCCAAGAATGCCCAGGTGGCCAGCGTTGTGGTGACCACCAGTGCCGAGGGTCCGGGCGATGACCCCGACGATCCCATTGATCCAGACATCGTCAAGCTCGACTCGCTGCATCACTTGGCCAACCTGGCCGACGGCACCGAGTTTCAGTTCACCAGCGATGTGTATGTCAACTATCAGTGGAATGAGTACCTGTGGGTGATGCAACTCGACGGTGAGGGCTATGCGCTGGCCGGGCTCATCTATGGCGACACGGGCAAGGAATACCGCCTGGGTTCGGTCATTCCCGCAGGATGGACGGGGAAGAAAGCGACCTACCGTGGCCTGGTCGAGGTTACAGACCCCGCCCACTTCAGCAATGCAAAGAACATCCTGGACGAGGATTACTACTCGGCATTTGACGTCACGGGCGGCATGGCTTATGTCTCTGACCCCGCCGAGGGATGGGAGAATTATAAGGTCTATTTCGAGGGCGTGCGCTTGAGTGATATCAACGAGCGCGGCTTGTTCACCATCACGAGCAACGAGATTGATGGCGAGGGCAATCCTGTCGAGGAGACCCTGACCGGTTTCAATAAGTTTGGCATCGAATACCCCGACGTGGATCCCACCGAGATCTATTCCATCGAGGGCATGATGACCATCTTTGACGGCACAATGGAGTTGTATCCCTACAGCATCACCGGCGACCCTGGGGTGCGGTTGTGGAAGGTGCTCTACGAGGGCGAGGACGGCAACCAGTATAAGCTCAACGACACGCTCTATGTCGCTGCTGCAGTAAATGCCGGGGAGCAGAAACTGGTATTTGTGACCGACAATGTGGATGAGATCTACTACGACACCTATGCCGAGTGGGGCTATGCCGAGTGGATGGCCTGGTATCCCGACTGGATTGCCCTCGACTGCTCGGGTGATGACGCCTTGTTCCAGCAGGTGGCCGACATGCAGGTGCTCGACCCTGGTAGCGTCAAAGGACAGCTCGTTGACCGCTTGACCAATCCCAGGCTGGTGCTTAACGGCGTGCCTGCAGCTGCCGATGATGCCGAGTTGCCCGCGTTGACCCTGTTCCAGTATGACCTGCGACAGGACTACCTCACCGCGCTGGGTAATGAGGTGGGCCGTGCCGATGGATACTTCCGTTACAAGGAAGGCTTGCCCTGCCTGTGCAGCGACGAGGATACGGTGGTAGTGAAGCTCAACTTCGACTATGCTCCTGCCCTTGAAGCCGAGATGGCCGAGCATGTGGACGATTGCTATGGTCTGCTGTGTGTGTTCACTCTCGACGAGATGTGGGAGGAGAACAGCACCTATACCCGCCGCATCCGTGCCACCGACGATGATTATTACACCAACTACACCATCCATCCGCTTGCTATCCTGTCAAGGTCGGCTGTGGAGGAGGTTCAGGCCATCCGTGAAACGGTCGATGTGAAATACGTCAGCCCGGCGGGTGTGGTGAGCGACACTCCCCATGATGGGGTGAACATCGAGGTCACCACCTACGGTGATGGCTCGCGGGCCGTCAACAAGCGCCTGGCCCATTGACGCGACGGGTGCAGTTTTGAAAACTGAACAGTTTGCAATTGTGAATTTTTTATTTCGTTGATTTGTAGTCGGTTGGGTAGCTTTATTTAGGAATTGAAACCAAACTTTACACTTTTTAGCAGTGAAATTACGCTTCCTTCCAAAATAAATGCCTACCTTTGGACGTTCTTAAAAACGAACTGACTTAGAAAACAACCACAGAATGAATATATCTAAAAGATTATATGTCGCCTTGTCGGCGATGACGCTTTTTGCGCTTGGCCTGTGTGCCCAGAACATGCAATCGGCGTCGAGCTATAGCAAGATGCACAGCAATCTGCTGGCTAAGCAGGATCGCATCAATGACCAGATTCGCGTTCAAGAGGCCCAGAAGTATGCGGCCGATTTATATGAGGAGTGCGAACCCGAACCCGACATTTACACCGAGGGTTGGGACAGCGATCTCGTTAACTGTTACAAGGATGCCAACGTGCCTAACACCAAGGTGCTCGACGTCCGCCACTATGTCATGCCCATCAAGGGTAACTATGTGACCTCACATTATGGTTACCGTCCCCAGTTTGGGCGTTCACACAAGGGCGTTGACCTGCGTTCGGCCATCGGTGACACCGTTTACTCGGCTTTCTCGGGCCGCGTGCGCTTGACCCGATTTGAGCGCGGCGGCTACGGCTTCTATGTGATTGTGCGTCACGAGAATGGTCTGGAGACCGTCTATGGCCACCTGTCGCGCTTCCTCGTGAAGCCTGACCAGTATGTCAAGGCCGGACAGCCCATTGCCTTGAGCGGCAACACCGGCCGCAGCACCGGTCCTCACCTGCACTTTGAGACCCGTTTCATGGGTTATGCCATCAATCCTGAGGCCATCTTTGACTTCGCTAACCGATGCACCCACACCGACAGCTACACTTTCTCAAAGAGCACTTACACCAAGGCTCGTGAATATTCTCCCAGCAAGCGTTATGCGTCGACCAAGAAGAGTGTAGCCGAGGAGAAAGAGGCAACCAGCGCTTCGACCAAGAGCAAGCGCAACAAGCAAGACCAGCCCGTAGCCAGCACCAAGAAGTCCACCAAGGAGAGCCGCGGCAAGGACCGCTCGACCTACAAGGTGCAGAAGGGTGACAACCTGGGCAAGATTGCCGCTGCCAATAACATGAGCGTAGCCCAGCTCAAGAAACTCAACGGTTTGAAGGATAACGATATCGAGGCGGGAAAAGTACTCCGCGTGAAGTAAGACGTATCAACACAGTAAGAATAAATGACAGGCGACCAGAGCAAATGCTCCGGCCGCCTGCCATATTTTCTCACTGGCCCCCCCCTATGGAGCCGTGTCGCCCATCAGGTGACGATAGACTGCAGTGAACTGGCGCCTGAAGCGGTCCTGGAACTTGTCCAACTTGCGGTCAAAGGTATATCCGCCTGATGTGCTGGCCGATAGTTTGGTGACACGGTTACGGGAGATGCGCTGCACGTCATAGGTGCTCATCTGGTAATGGCAGGTGATGTAGTAGTCGTTATAGGTGAGGTAGTGGCGCTTGACGATGTCGCTACGGGTCACGTCGCGGTCGGTCGTCAGGATGATTCGGTCACCACCGCGCAGCACCAGCGTCAGGCTGTCGCCACGTGACACTTGCAGCATTCCCTCGTCATAGGTCACCACGAGCGAGAAACTCACCAGCCCGCCAGCGTTGGCCGTGGCGGCCACCGCAAAACGTGCCGCGTGGAAGAAATCGTCATACAACTCTTCCTGGGTCGAACACACATAGCGGGAGCCGTCATCCCGGTAATGGTCGACACTCACTTGGGCCGTGACTGGCATCAATGCCGAAGCTGCCAGCATCATCCACAGCAACGCTATGTGTTTCCTTCTCACGCCGCAAAAGTACCACAAAAGCCCGACCCGCGCAAATAAATCTCAACCAGGGAAGGGCAATATGGCCTTTCCCTGGTTGAGAAATTAAAAGTTACTGACTCGCTTTTATTCTTGCTCCAGGATGGTGTCGATGATGCTGTTGATGTCGGCGAGGTTGACTTCACCATCGTGGTTCACATCGTTGACCTTGACGGCGCTGGGCACGAGATAGCCGTTCAGGACGACATCCAGCAGCTGGTTGATGTCAGCAATGGAGATCTCGTTGTCGTGGTTGACGTCGGCACTGCGCCAATTGACAATTAGGGGCACGCGCTCGGTCCAGGGCGACTCGCTGCCGTCACGGTAGATGCAATGCACGCGCAGGGAGTAGTATCCAGGCGACATGTCTTTCATTTCTACCGAGGTGCCGGTGATGTCGTTGATATAGGTGGCCTTGCTAGTGTCGACAGGCGAGAAGCAGTCACCAGCATAAACACTCATGCTGTTGACTGTCACGCGCTTGCCTGTTACTGTGGCCAGTCTCACCTTGGCATCGGTGGCCGCGGTGCAAGGCAGCATCACGCGATACTCGGTATCGGCATCGGTCACGGTGATGGAGGTGTTGTTATTGCCACAGCTGATGATCAATGGCGACGAGGTGTCGGAACCGACGGTCTTGGCCGACACGATGACAGTCACATGGCCCTCGTTGTAGAGCATGTCCATTGCCGGGGTCTCAAGCCAGCCTTTGCTCTTGGTGGTGCCTAATATCACAGAGCTGCCGCTGCGGTAAACCTTGCTGCCCGTCCAACCTGGGTTGTGGGTGAACTCGTCCAACTGCGATGCATTGTCGGTATTGCTGATACCGTCATACTCGGTCACGTCAAATGTCTCAGCCATGCGCAGATCATAGTAGGGCGTGGGTGCAACCTCTAGCTGGTAACTGGCCACGTTGTGTTGCGGCGTGTTGTCCTTCCATTGCGCCTGATAGTCAAATTCACCTTTCTGGCTCACCTCAAATGAGTAGGGAGCATACACCTCCAGGTCGCAAGTGCCGTTAAGCGTCACGGTCTTGACGTCGGCACCTGCACTGCTCAGGGTGATGGTGGCCGTGTGGCTGCCGGCCGCCTTGGGGGAATAGGTCACTTTCACGTTCTTGCCGTTGCTCAGTTCGCTCAGGCTGATGCTGTGCGTGTCGATTTGGAACACGCCGTTGTTGTCGTTGAGCGTGAGGGTGACACCGCTGGTGAGCAGGGTTCCCCTGATTCTCAGAGTTTTGACACGGGTGCTGTCCTCATAGGCCTGGAAGTGCATCGAGGTCAGTCCGGGCCTGATGGTCGGTTGCGTTGCGGCAGGCTCGATGCCAATGACGAGTTGTTGCTGGATGTTGAAGGTTGAACCGGCATAGCCGAATGCATTGAGAGCATAATAGGCATTACCGCTTCCGCTCCAGCCCCAGTTGATGTGGTAGGTGTCCTCGCTGGCGTCATATCCGTCGATGTTGAAGGCATGACCCGAGAGGCCGCCGGGGTCCTGGCTATAAGCGCACATGACCATGGGACGGCTGGCAGCCAGCTCATTCAGGATAATCTCGGCCCATTCCTCGTCGCTGTAAAGCTCGGTGTTGCTCCACCAGTTGGAGGTCTTGTTCACGACGGTCGCACTCTGGTCATAACCGAAGAGCTTGACAGCCTGCAGCACATTGTTGGCGTAGGAGCCGCTGCCGTCGGGGGCATAGTCCATCTTCTCGGCCTGCCCGATGTAGCGCATCAGGTGGGCGACAGCACTGGCCTGCTGGCTACTGTAGTTGCGGGCATAGGAATCGATCATGTTGTCCCAGTCAAAGGTGGTTGACGGCAGTTGTTCAAGCCTCATCCTCAGGCTGCTGGTGGTGTAGGCGGCTACCGTCGGCGTGGGCTCGGTAGGGTATTTCCAATAATAAAACACCATCGACAGCGATGTCGCGGCACAACCCGTGAGACAGCGCTGGCTGTTATAGGTGGGGCACTCATTGTAGTAGGGTTCGGACTGGTCCCACAACGCCGTGATGAGCGGCGGGATGTCCTCGGCTTGGCGTGACGGAGCGCGGCGGATGTTCTTTTCAACCTTGAGGTCGGGATGCGACAGCAGGTAATCCAGCTGCTCGCGGTATCCGCTCAGCCAAAAGCGCATATTGTCGGGAATCCTGTTGATATCCAGGGGCTGGTCGCCATGGGCGAGCACCTCACGGGCCCGGTCGTCGCCGGCGATGATGACAAATCCGTCCTCGCTGTTAAAGATGTAATACACGGGTTGGTTAGCGGTGCCCAGTTCGGTGTGGACGAGCATCACCTGGGCCTGAGCGTGGGCTCGGTGTGGCCCTTGGGATGATTGCGAGTTCACAAATTGCTGTGCCACAGCGGTGGCAGCCGTCGGGTCGACAGGGGCCGCCAAAACCTGAGCAACAGTCCATGCCATGATGGACAGAAACAGAATTCTCTTCATATCCTTGGTATAAATATTAACTGTGTATTGTTTGGGTTGTCTCGTTATGGTTGATTTGATAATGTCATGCTCGGCATTGTGGTTAGCGCACGCAACACTCGCGGCTTTCTTGACAATTTGAAACACCACGTTGCCAAAAAGCTGCCAAAATTAGGTATTATATTTGATAATGCAGCGGTTTTGTCCCAAAAATCGGCGAAAACCTGACGAGAACTTGAATATTTGGTTTCTCGTTAGCCGTTTATCGCTGGTTGAACGGAGAGAAGATGCCATACAGGTTGGCGTCGATCTTGTCGCACACCTGCTGGAAGTCCTCGGCACTGTCACCAAATTTCACCTCGTCGCCGTTGATGATTACCAGGTTGCCCTTGTAGTCGGCAATCCAATCCTCATAGCGCTTGTTCAGACCCTCGAGATAATCCAGGCGCATCGTCTGCTCATAGTCGCGCCCGCGCTTCTGGATCTGCTGCACCAGGTTGGGGATGGACGAACGGATGTAAATCATCAGGTCGGGCATCTTCACCAGCGACATCATCAGGTCGAACAGGTCACGGTAGTTGTTGAAGTCGCGGTCACTCATGAGTCCCTGGCCGTGCAGGTTGGGTGCAAAGATGCACGCGTCCTCATAGATGGTGCGGTCCTGGATAATGTCGATGTCGCTCTGCGAGATTTCAACCACCTCCTTGAAGCGCTTGTTCAGGAAGTAGATCTGCAGGTTAAATGACCAGCGCGACATGTCGGCATAGAAGTCCTCCAGATAAGGGTTGTTGTCCACGGGCTCGAACCTGGGGCTCCACCCATAGTGCTTGGCGAGCAGCTTTGTCAATGTGGTCTTGCCGCTGCCGATGTTTCCTGCTACTGCTATATGCATATTGTTTAGTTTTTTGGTTTTTTTGTTTCTATTTAAGTTCTCGGAGATCTCGGAGCTCTCGGAGTTCTTGGAGTTCTTGGAGCTCTCGGAGTTCTCGGAGTTCTCGGAGATCTTGGAGCTCTCGGAGCTCTCGGAGATCTTGGAGTTCTCGGAGATCTTGGAGATCTTGGAGATCTTGGAGATCTCGGAGATCTCGGAGTTCTCGGAAATCTCCTAGTCCAGCGGCCCGAAGATGCCGAACATCGTTGCATCGATTTTCTCGACGATGCCGGCAAAGTCCTCGGGATTGGACTTGTAGTCTATATTGTCAACGTCGATGACGAGCTTGCGGCCCTTGTAGGTCTTCATCACAAACTCCTCATAACGGTTGTTGAGGTTCTCCAGATAATTTAGCGGAATCGTCTGCTCATAGTCGCGGCCGCGCTTCTGGATGTTCTCCACCAGGTGGGCCACGCTCGAGCGCAGGTAAATCATCAGGTCGGGCAGGCGCACGATGGTCATCATCTGCTGGAACAGTTCCATGTAGGTCTCAAAGTCACGGTCGTCCAGGTTGCCCATGTCGTGATTGTTGGCCGTGAAGATGTACACGCCCTCAAAGATGCTGCGGTCCTGGATAATGGTCTTGTCGCTGGCATTGATGCCCATGATGTCCTTGAAGCGCTGCTTCAAGAAGAACACCTCCAGGGCAAATGACCACCGCTTGATGTCCTTGTAGTAGTCGCTCAGGTAGGGGTTGTCCACCACGGGCTCCATGAACGGCTCCCAGCCGTAATGCTTGGCGAGCATCTCGGCCAGGGTGGACTTGCCGCTCCCGATATTTCCTGCTATAACGATGTGCACGGTCCGTTAGAAATTGGGTTGTTTTACAAACCACAAAGTTAGGCATTTTCCTCTCCTCGGGCACCATCGTGCGATAGAAAGTTATTAACAACTCAAAAAATAAAAAACTATTACCCGATAACTGTTCACCATTAATTAAAAAAGCATTACCTTTGCCGCAAATTGCAGAGCCATTACATGAAACAGAACTGGAGACCTGGCACCATGATATACCCGTTGCCCGCGCTGCTGGTCAGTTGTGGGGCGTCGCCCGAGGAATATAACCTGTTCACGGCGGCATGGACGGGCACCATCTGCAGCGATCCGGCAATGTGTTATGTTTCCATCAGGCCCGAGCGCCACAGCCATGGCATCATCGAGCGCAACATGGCTTTCACGCTCAACCTCACCACCCGCGATATGGCACGCGCCACCGACTGGTGCGGCGTGCGGTCGGGTAGGGACTATGACAAGTGGCAGCAGATGCACCTCACGCCCGTCAAGGGCGTGACCGTCGCCGCCCCCTACATCCAGGAGGCTCCCGTGAGCATCGAGTGCCGTGTGCGCGACATCATGCGACTGGGCACGCACGACATGTTCATCGGCGAGGTGATGAACGTCATCGCCGATGACCGCTACATCGACCCCGCGAGCGGAGCCCTCGACCTCAAGGCCGCCGACCTGATCACCTATTGCCACGGCCACTACTACTCGCTGGGCGAGGAACTGGGGCACTTCGGGTGGTCGGTGCGCAAGAAGGCGAAGAAATAAATGACTGAAAATAAATATCGTTAAACATTAACCATTAAACATTAAACAAAAAATCAATGGAACGAGACAAAGTGATTTTTGACATCATCGAGCGTGAACATCAGCGTCAGCAACACGGCATTGAGCTCATCGCCAGTGAGA
>ERZ842401.3324-NODE-3324-length-20141-cov-3.678582_pt1 | contig 20141 bp, 16 predicted proteins | sample MGYA00521270_ERZ842401 | MGnify/ENA primary metagenome ERZ842401 (study PRJEB31892, sample SAMEA3878208) | bioreactor metagenome | biome: Moose rumen | place: Sweden | collected 2011-10 | study: EMG produced TPA metagenomics assembly of the PRJEB12797 data set... | reverse complement strand
CATATTCTAAGACAGTTTTACGATTATCAAAGTTATTTCCTTCGACTTTCTTTTGCGCACTTTCCACGAACCTTGAGAATGTTTTTTGTTCTAGTGGAGTTTCTGAATTCGAATTTTTATCAATTACAATCATTGATAATAATGATTTAAATCTATCACTACCGAATCGTTTCATTAAATCGTCATCGCAAGACAAATAAAATCTTGTATAACCGGGATCTCCTTGACGACCACTACGACCACGCAACTGATTATCAATACGACGTGCTTCATGACGTTCAGTACCAATTACAGCTAATCCACCAAGTTCTTTAACACCAGGGCCTAATTTAATATCAGTACCACGTCCAGCCATGTTTGTGGCAATGGTGACAGCACGCATTTGCCCAGCTTGGGCAACAATTTCGGCTTCACGCTCATGTTGCTTAGCGTTTAATACATTATGAGGTATATGACGTTTTGTTAGTAATTCACTTAATAATTCACTGGTTTCAACAGAAATCGTCCCGACAAGCACTGGTTGACCTTTTTTATAACGTTCCATGATATCATCAGCGATAGCATTAAATTTAGCCTTCATTGATACGAACATTAAATCTGGAGCATCAACACGAATAACTGGAAGATTTGTAGGGACCTCGACAACATACATATTATAAATGTTTCTAAATTCTTCTTCTTCCGTTTTCGCTGTACCTGTCATACCAGCAATCTTTTTATACATTCTAAAATAGTTCTGGTAAGTTATTGTAGCAATAGTTCTTGTTTCTTTCTTTATTGCCACATGTTCTTTAGCTTCAACTGCTTGATGTAGGCCTTCACTCCATTGTCTACCATGCATTAAACGTCCAGTAAATGGGTCAACGATAACAACTTTGCCATCTTGAACAACATATTCCACATCTCTACTCATTGCAAAATTAGCTTTTAAAGCATTATGAATATGATGTAAAAGATTAACATAACGAACATCATAAAGATTTTCAATCTTAAAGAAGCGTTCAGCTTTTTCCATTCCGCTTTCAGTTAACACTACATGTTTAGTTTTGATATCTAATTCAAAATCACCATTTTCATTATCATCATTACTTGGTTTTAAACCTTTCACAAACAAATCAGCTTGTTGGTAAAGATTACCAGTATTCTTTTCCCCACCACTGATTATTAATGGTGTACGAGCTTCATCTATTAAAATGGAGTCAACTTCATCGACGATACAAAAGTTAAGTGGTCTTTGAACTATTTGTTCTTTATAAATTGACATATTATCTCTTAAATAGTCAAAACCTAATTCTGAGTTTGTACTATAAGTGATATCACAATTATAAGCAGCTCGTTTTTCTTCTTTTGTTAGTTCACGTAAATTAAGACCAACAGTTAAACCAAGCCAAGTAAACAATTCACCCATTTCTCTAGCATCACGACTAGCCAAGTATTCATTAACAGTAACAATGTGAACACCTTTACCAGGTAAAGCATTTAAATAAGCAACCATTGTGGAAGTAAGGGTTTTACCTTCACCAGTTTTCATTTCGGCGATATTACCACCATGTAAAGCTAAAGCACCTTCGATTTGCACAAAGAAAGGAGTCATGTGCAAAACACGAGTCGACGCTTCACGAACAGTTGCAAAAGCTTCAACTGTTATATTATCAAGCTCTTCACCATTTGCTAAACGCTCTCTAAATTCCACAGTTTTATGTTTTAATTCATCATCTGTTAATTTATTATAAGCTGGTGCCAGTTCATCAACTTTTTTCGCAATCTTTTCAACGCGTTTTAATTCTTTATATCCGGCATCAAATAATCCTTTAAATATCATACTAATCTCCATATAAAATAATTATAATATATTCTATCATAATTAAAATAATTAATCAAGTTATCACAATGACACTTTAGTAAATAATGAAAATAAATTAATCATTCATAACTAGCACAAAAATCTTTAAAATATTCAGAAATATATTCATATCTATTTTCTAAAAATGTATATAAAGTTCCTTCAGTAAGATTATATTTTTCCTCTAAAATTGGAAGTAATATATCTTTATTATAATATTTATCGCAAACTTCAAAGAAACGATTATAGAATTTATTTCTAAAAGTTTCATTCTTCATTAATGTTTTCACATAAATATCTTTAGGAAAATCAACTGCGAATAAGAATCTACCAGTACAAGTATCAAATTTATAATCATAATGAGCTTTCTCACCAGTTGATGATTTAGTAAAATTACTATCTAAACAAGCAAAATCATAATCATACATTAAGAAATGCCATTTATTATCATGATATAATTCATTTGATATATCTTTACATTTAAATAAAAATACATTCTTTCTGTATGAATAATCAGCATTATTAAAATACAAAATAGTAATAAAGAAATCAATTAATGAGTCTACATCACACATTTCACAGAATTCTTTATATCTATTTTCTTTACTTAAATCATATGTCTTTACAAATTTAATAAAGTCATTATATTCATCTAAATCTTTTTCTGTTCCGTATTCTAATTCATTTTCCTTAATTAAAACTGCATCTTCTTCTTTAATATTATAATGATTGAATAAATATTCTTCATTATATCTTTCAAAAAGAACATAATCTTGCATATACTCTCCATCTAAGAATATGCTCACCATTATATAATCCGCAGTTGCAAGATCCATATCACGTGATATATCTTGTAAAAAACCTTCTTTAAATTTCTCATTATATTTTGAATAACGATCATATTTTAATAACAATCTTGATTGTTTATAACCTGTATTAAAGAAATCATATTCAAAAATATTATTTCCATAAATGTTTCTTGCATAAAGATTAAAACTCTTAAATGCACTATCTCTACCACCATATCCATGGATTCGAAAACCAGCATCTTGGTTATAAACATATTCACCATTATCAAGTAAACTAAGATTAACATCACGTTCCCATAAACGTCCAGTACCATCCCAATTATAATCAGGTGCTGTTCCTGTTTCACCTTTTGCTACATATTCATCATATTCTCTACCACGAACATAAATACCAATATCAGGATCAAGTAAGTTATTAATATCAGTTACCATTGATAATACTTTTTTATTTTTATAACTATTTTTATTAATAAAATAACTATTAGTAATTATTTTACTAGTATTACCATTACTATCAACACAAATAGCTCTCACCACAAAGCATTTGTCACTTTCACCACTTTTATTATCACTTGCGCTTATATCAACTCTAGTTCTAATAATACTTTCATCATCATTCTTATCATAGACATGAATAGGTCCATCATATTTAGTACTATTAATAGTTGGATTAGTACAATCAAGAGTATAATATATATCATATCCATCCACATTCATTAGTTCCAAATCAAATTCATTTGCATAAAATCCTGATTCTAAACTAAATATTGGTGCACTAACAATATTATATATTCCATCACTATTTTCTTTTCCTGGTGTTGGTTTTAAATAATTCAATTCACCATTAATATAACCATAACTAATATCTGTTTCTAATTTTGGGAATTCTAAATAATCAATTACCTTTCCTACAGGATTAGTTAAAACAACTTCTTCACCATTTTTTGATAAACCAAAATCAGTATTTAAGTTATTATTAATATTACCATTACAATATATAACTAAATAACCATGACTAGCAATAATTGTATTACGTGGAAAAACAAATTTTAAAGGTTTATTTTTGTTATCAGATAAACCATATCCATATAAATCCACATCAAAATCATTTGTGTTATATAATTCAATCCAATCAGGAGAATCATTATCTATTTCTAATGATTTAAAATTAGAAGCACAAACTTCATTAATAATTATTCCATCATGTGAATCATATTTAGGTTTATAACAACCAATCAAAACAAATGAAAATGTTATTAATATTATTATAAATATTTTTTTCATATGTATCACCTTAATTTATTATTTATTATACTATATATAAAACAATTTATAAAGCGATTTTTCTAAAAAATATAAGTGAAACTTTGAGTTTTACAGTTGTGTGGCGCAAAATATTGAATTCAAAAATATTCTAAGTTTTACAGTTGTGTGGCGCAAAATATTAAATTTAAAAAACACTCAAAGTTTTACAGTTGTGTGGCACAAAAAATGGCATTCATATTAAAATGCCATTTTCCTTTTTGAATATTTAATTTATTAAATCAATAACTTTATTTATTGATTATCTCAACATTAATATTTGGTCCTCTAATTATTCTAATAATATCACAAAACTCTTTATTAAGATTACCATATTTTAATTGTATTAAATCACTATCAAGATCATATTTAAAAGATCTAAAATCATCAAAATTGAAATAATCATAAACTATTAAAGATGTTCTTTTATTATCATCTAAAAAGATTGCCAAATTACCATTAGTACAAGTTATGTAATCAAGATTATCATTAAAGTCTTTAATATAATTATTAACTGTATTAACTAAAGCAGGATGAACTTTCTTCTTGAAACCAATATCAAAGAATAAAATTCCTTCTTTGTTTACTTTATCATAAGCTAAATTAATAATTACTTGATTATTACATAACCACTTTATTTTCTTAATTGATGCGAAAAAAGTAACTTTACCATTATCTTCGACACGATCAAAATAATCACCTTCAAAATATTTAATAAGTAATTGTTCTATTTCATCATCAAATCTTCTTACAGATAAAGTATTCATTTTTTTAGAATTTCTTTCTTAAGTAAAAGGCAATACTTATAACACTCAATATTGCTATTAATTCATAAGCAATTGCACCTTTATTTTTATTGCAACCTGATTTAGATTCTATTTTTGTATACAATAAATTAATTTCTTGATTATTATTTACAACTGGATCATTATAATCAAAGCCACTAAATTCATAACCAGCTACAACTGGAATCTCAATCTTGTAACTTGCTTTTTCTCCATATGGAACTTCTTCCACATCAATTAAGTTTCCATAATAATCAAAATACATTACTGTAAGCATATTTTCTTCAAATATTGCATGACATTCAACATTACCATCTAAATGTTTTAAATCATTATCCCAACCAATAAACTTATATCCCGAAGGGGTAGTAACTGTAGGAAAATAATCTGAAGAATGTTCAGTATAAGCCTTTACTTCAATTACTCCATCAAAACCATAATAAGTAACAGTAAATGAATCATATAAAGCAATACATGATACTTTATCTCCACTCAATGTTAATTCCCATTCTTTAAATGTATGACCTTCAACAGCTTCTAATGTTGGATATAAAATCTCACTACCAGCATCAAACTTCTTTGTTTCGATGATATTTCCATAATAATCATAGAAATCAACGATTATTGTTACTTCTTCATATAAAGCATGACAAATGATATTTGATGTTATATGATTAAAGTCGCACTCTTCCCAACCAGTAAATTTCTTACCAATTGTATCACTAATAGTTGGATAATAATCTAAACTATCGCCAGTTACTTTCACAACTTCAACAACTTCACCATTCATACCAATAAATGTCACAGTAAATGAATCATATAAAGCAGTAACAGTATCTGTAAATAAGACATCAGTTAAATCTTTATCCCATTTAATAAATGTCATTCCCTCAATAACAGGAACATTTGGATAAGTAGTATTATTATTTAATTCTACTGTTCCTAAATCTAAGCCAGTTGAAGTCTTAAAAGTAACATAAGAATTATTATCACGATATAATGGACGTATTGTAACAACTTCACTTTCGTTAGTTAAGTTGTTTATATCATGATCCCATTTCACAAATTCTTTGCCATCAATTTCAGCTGGTGTTGGCATATCATAACCATCAGCTAAGAAATATTCAAATTCAGGAACTAATACATTTCCTTCATAGTCTAGAATTGTTACTAAATATAAAATCTCATCATAAACAGCTTTTACAGTGGCATTATAATTAACACTTTTATAATTACCTTGCCAATACATAAAGCGATATCCATTTACTTCGGGAACTTCAGGTAATGATGCATCACCATACATCAAAACACTATCAGTAGCAATAACACTTCCATCAATACCTGATACAAATGTCACCACAAAATAAATAGGTTCATATTGAGCAGTGAATGTTATGTCATCAGTAATAATACCAATTTCTTTATCCCACCCAACAAATTTATAACTTCTTCTTTCGGGATCATCTGGAGCATAACCTGCTTTACCTGATGTTATTTCGTAACTAAATAATAGTGTTCCATCCCAGTCCACAAATTCCACGACGCATTTTTTCTTTTCAAAAATAGGATAAATATCTAAGTCATAAATAACATCACTAAAATCTGTATCCCAAGAGACAAATGTATAACCTTCTAGCTCCACATTAGGACTAGTTACTGTTCCATGATAAGTAGTTTCTATTTTAGTTATAACTTCACCAGATTTATCATAGAATGTTACATAGAATGTACTATCATTATAACGAGGATAAACATCTAAATCATGGTTTATTTTACTAATATCTCGACTCCACCCCACAAATTCACTACCTGATTTAACAGGAGCCGTTGGAGGTGTAGCACTTTTCCCCACAATCACATTATCAGTTTTAATGATGTTACCATCATTATCATAGAAATTAACATTATAAGTAATCATGTTAACTTCCATAGCTTCAGATAAATGATTACTATGGCTTTGTGCTATAACACCATAATTATATTTATTGCCATTACTATTTTCATCAATAAATGTTATAACTTCATCACTTGAACCAAATATTTTATATACTTCTTTTGGTGAATATGTTAATTCTTTATCACTTCGATAGATAATATAGAATTTAGCATTTTTTGACGAATTAAATGTTAATGTATTATTATTTCCATCAGTTGCTACACTTAAATTAGTGACTGGTGCTATATCTTGTTTTACCATGTTTTTCATAACTGGTAATATTGCTTGATTATACCAATATTCTAAACGAATAGAATTAAGCCCACGATCATATAAATCATTACCTTGATTTTTATATGTATAAGTTAATGGATCAAGGTCAAAGAAACAAGTTCCATCACCTTTACCTAAAGCATTAGTATATAATACTTGATTACTTGCTTCATATGGATCAAATCCCCAAGAATAATTAGATCCTGGACTTTCAGCCATATAGATACCCATACCACTATAAAGGTTACAGTCAAGGTATTTCATGGCTTTATCCCACCAACTCATAACATCACCAAAACCAGCAATTGGATGACTAAATGCCCAATAGCTTTGAGGTAATAAATAATCTATCCAACCTTCATTAGCCCATTTTAATGTATCGCTATATAAATAATTACCATAATGAGCAAATCCACTTGTTTTTGATCCATTAGTAATGGCATGGCCATTTTCATCATAACTAACTTTACCATCACCATTACGATAAATACCTGATGGAGATATACCTAATTGAACACGTTTGTTATTAAGTAAATTATATTCAGTTAATGTTTCATGCAAATCTTCAATGAATATATCAACTTGTTCTCTTCTAAAATCATCAAGTGATAAATTCTTAGTATTATATTTATTTCTTGTTTCCGTATCATCAACATTACTAATATAAAAATAATCATCAAAATGCACTGCATCGATGTCATATCTTTCCACAACCTCCATACAGCTGTCAATGATAAACTGCCTTACTTCTGGTAGTCCTGGATTTAAAATAACACCACCAGAATCATTTGCAAGTAAATTACTAGCTTGGCTTGCGGGGTTGTTTGGATAATCTTTATATTTATTAACTGCTTCTTCAATCGATCCACCTGAAGAATATACTCGATATGGATTAAACCAAGCATGGAATTCAATTCCTCTTGCATGTGCTTCATCAATAACCCAGGCAAGCATATCTTGGCTTGTGGTCATGTAAGGTGAACGAGGATTTAAAGACGAAGAAAATAAAGCATCATTAAATATTCTAACATGGAATATTAAAGCATTAAGATTAAAATATTCCATAGTATCAAACATTTCTAATACTTGTTCTTTATATCTAGTAACATTACTATCAGAACAAGATGGCAAATTATTACAAAGGGGAGTTACCCAAACACCACGAAAATATGTATCTTTTTGAGTATAAGTAACTGGCAACATAACTGGGTCACTTGTCCCAGCGTAATAAACCATATTGCCATTGGATAATATTAATGGTTCCTCTTCTTCATCAGTAGCACTTGCTTTAAAGGATGTAGCTAAAACAATTGCCAAAACAAAAATAAATATCATTAAAAATCTTTTGAAAATTTTCATTATGTCCTTCTCCTTAACCTTATCTATTATATCATAGTTGGATTAATTTTTTAAGCATTTTATTAAAAAGATGCAAATATTAATTTGCATCTTTACACCTTTACATATTTGTTTCAATGATACCATAATCATGATCTTCACGTAAATAAACAACACAAACTTTATTAGTTTCGCTATTTAAGAAAATGAAGAATTTATGATCAAGTAAATCCATTTGCATTAAAGCATCTTCTACAGTCATTGCATGAAGTTCAATCTTTTTATCTTTTACTAAGCTATTTGCATATAACTCAGCTTGCATATTTTCTAAATCAAAGTCACTTTGGGAATCATAATATCCACTAACACCTTCACGACGTTTTATACTACTATCGATTTTTGATTTGTGTCTTCGTAATTGACCTTCAAGCTTAGCCATAGCCGCATCCATTGCACAAGGGAAATTCTCTTCTTTAACTTCAGCTCTTAAAATGATATGCTTTGTAGGAATGGTGATTTCAATTGCTTTGCAATCTTCATATTCTTTACAAAGAACATTAGCTTCTACACTATCAGGATCACGAAAATATTGATCTAATTTCTTAATCTTATCTTCGATAGCAATCTTATCCTTTTCATTTACATGAGTTTTGTTTTTTCCACGAATAGTAACTTTCATTTTTGTTTCTCCTTTATATTAATTAATTTTACAATAATATTAGCTAATAATAAATATATCTTCATCAAAACTTAATAAATCATAAATAATATTCATATCATATTCATTATTGATATTAAAATTATCTAACCAAACAAATAATGGATAAATACCATTCATATTATAAATGATGATATCTTTTAAAAACAATTTAAGTTTTTTTGATAAAGCAATCTCTAAATTATAATATTTATCATTACTAAATAGTGTTTTACTACAACCTTCGTGAATATAATATAAATTTATATTCACTTCAGCGATTTTCATATTTTTATCACTGTAATAACTTTTACATCCATCGCAACAGGAATATTCAAAAATGTTAAAGATATCTTTATCTAGATAACATTTCAAATATTATTTATTTTACCTTTCTTACCCCAATCAATAAAATGAACCATATGAAATCACCTCACATCTTTATAATGTAATTATACCATAGTTCATCATAATACGCAAAAAGAACAATTAAATTATTGAACACTTTTTTATTTTTTGTTTACCATTTCATCATAAACACAAGTAATAGCTTTTTCAAAATCTTCATTCTCCACCCCAACAATAATACTCAACTCATTAATGTTTTGACTAATAAGTTTTATATTAATGTTATTATTACCAAAGATACTAAAGATCTTAGCACTTATACCTGGTTTATACACCATGTTCTTCCCCACAATCGCAATTAAGGCGATATTATGACTTACTGTTACTTCTTCGATATCAAGTGATGATTTAATTAATGCAATAATATCATACATATATTTATTAACATCACTTTCACTTACCACGATACTAAATGAATCAATACTACTAGGTATTGATTCTACTTTTACATTAAATTTCTTTAAAATATTAAGAACAAAATTAATTACTTCTAATTTACTACTATTTTTATTCTTAATAATATTAAAAGCCATGAAATCTTTTTTGCCAGCGATTCCAGTAATTATATTGTTTTTATCATTATTATCTTTAGTAATAATTGTTCCAATTTCATTTGGTTTATCAGTATTAAGAATATAAAGAGGAATATTATTTTCTTGGATTGGAAATATTGCTTCTTCATGGATAACACTAGCACCCATATATGAAAGTTCTCGCAACTCATTATAAGTTATTTCTTTAATTAATAAAGGATTATTAATAATCTTTGGGGAAGCCATATAAAACCCATTAACATCAGTATAATTTTCATAGCGAAGGGCTTTACAAATTTTAGCCATAATTGATCCAGTAATATCCGATCCCCCACGACTAAATAATTTAATATCTCCATTTGGATAACTACCATAAAAACCAGGAATAACTACTTTCATTCCTTTTTTATATAATTTATCAAAAGCTTTTTTTGTTTCTTCGTAATCTACTTTTCCATTGTAATCAAATTTGATTACATCTTTACTATCTAAAAATGAGTAACCTAAATATTTAGATAACAATAATCCTGATAAATATTCTCCTCTACTAACTAAATAATCTAAAGAATAATCATTAATATTATTTAATATATTATCAAATTCTTCTTCTAAATTTAAATCAAGATTTAAATCATCCCTAATCTTTAAATATCTTGTTTTTATATTATTAAATATTGAATCATAATTAACATTGTATTCCACATGGGCATGTAATAAATACAGTAAATCAGTAATCTTATTATCACTAGCTTTACTTTTTCCAATGGCACTAGTTACAATGATTCTTCTTCTTTCATCACTAGAAATAATCTCTTTAATCTTTTTAAATTTTTCTACACTAGAAACCGATGAACCACCAAACTTACAAACTATTAAATCTAGTTTATTCTCCATATTTCATTAGTTCCTCCATGATTTGAACGGCATTTGTGGCAGCACCTTTACGAGTATTATCACTCACAGTATAGAAAAGTAAGCCATTTTCTACGGAGATATCTTTACGAATTCTTCCTACATAAACCGCATCATTTCCATTGGCGATTGTGGAAACAGGATATAAATGTTTCTTCGGTTCATCTACTATTACAATTCCAGGTTTATTCTCTAATGCATGTATGGCTTTTTCTTTATCTATATCTTTATTAAACTCAGCCATAATCATCACTCCATGACTATTTTTAACTGGAACTCTGATACAAGTTGCGCTAATATTTATATCATCTCGATGCAATATTTTCTTCGTTTCATTAACCATTTTCATTTCTTCTTTAGTATAATCATTATCCAAAAATTCATCAATTTCTGGGATACATGTCAAACTTATATCATAAGGATAAAACTCTGGTACTTCTCCTTTTTGGCATCTTGATAAATCATTTATACCTTTCATACCTGATCCAGATACTGCTTGATATGTTGTATAATTAACTCTTTTTAAACCAAAAGCTTTATCTAAATAATAAAGTGGTAACACTGATTGGATAGTACTACAATTAGGATTAGCAATTAATCTTCCGATTTTATAATCTTCTAAATTTATTTCTGGGACAATTAAAGGCACATCTTTATCCATTCTAAATGTACTTGAATTATCAATTACAATAGCTCCACCATCACGAAACTTAGGAGCATATTCTTTTGATACTTTACCACCTGCACTAAATAATGCATAGTCAACATTATCAAATTTTGCATTATTTAAATCAATAACTTCATAATCTTTCCCTAAATAATTTATTATTTTTCCAGCACTTTTAGCACTTGCATATAAATATAAATTATTAACTTCAATATTTCTTTCACTCATTACTTTTAAGAATGTGGAACCAACTAACCCCGTTGCCCCCACAATCGCAATATTATATTTCTTCATTGTAATTAATCTATAATCCTTCCATAGAAAATTAAATTATCTTTCATTTTCAATAATTCACTTTCCTTAATATTCTTAATAGTGTATTCATTCTTTAAAGTGTCTTTATTTTTAGTAACACAAAAATAATCATTACTAGAATCAACACTTTCTAATATTTCATATTTATTATCAAGTTTATTATCTATTTTTAAACTATCTTCAATTATTTTAACTAAATCACTAACAATAGCTGTAGCAGTCGGAAGACTTCCAGCACCTTTGCCATAAAAGCCTAATAAGCCATTAGTTTTACCATTAATTAAAATCATATTATATTCATCTTTAACATTAGCTAAAGGATGATGAATTGGTACTAATACTTCTTCAACGCTTATATATATTTTATTATCAATTTTCTTTGATAAAGCACAATATTTAACCTTTAATCCAATATTATTTAAATAATTGATGATATCAACACTAATATTTGATAAAGGTTTATGCTTTACCATAACTGGATCAATATAAGTATCATATGCTAAATCACTTAAAATACTTATCTTTCTAGCCATATCTAGTCCAGTTAAATCATTAGTAGGATCCATTTCAGCGAATCCATTCTCTTGTGCCATTTTTAGTGCTTCATCAAAACTAATTCCTTCTTCTACTCTTGAGAGAATATAATTAGTAGTACCATTTAATATACCAATGATTGATGTGATTTCACTAGCTTTACTGTTTTCTACTAAACTACCAATTAGTGGTATCCCCCCACCACAACTAGCTTCGAATAAAAACTTAGCCTTATGAATTCTTGCAATATCCAAGAATTCTTTTAAATGATTACTTACTACTTCTTTATTTGATGTTACAACACTTTTTCCCTTTTCTAAAGCTTCTTTTATAATTTTATAAGGTAGTTCTTCTCCACCCATCGCTTCTACAATCACATCAATTTCTTTATCATTAATAATATCTAAATAATTATCACAAAATATTTCTCCTATTTCCTTAGCTTTAATAGGTAAATCAAATATTTTCTTTATTTTGATATTGTATGGATTATTTTCCTTTAAAACATTTGCTACACCCTTACCAATAACACCATATCCTAGTATTGCAATATTCATATTAGCCCTCAAAAGCGATTAAATCAACCGCTTTTATTTTATTAATTTTCTTTATTTGTTTAATTAATTCATCGATTTCACAATTTAAATCTATTGTATCAATAGTAATAGTAATATACGCATCATCATGAATTGGCATATCTTGATTTAATGTTAAAACATTACCATTATAATATGCTATTTGTGTAAGGATATTTGATAATACTCCTTTTTCATCTTCGGTATGAATTCCTAATTGAACTTTATTTGATACATTATTCATTGGTCTAAAGATATAATCTTTATATTTATAATAAGTTGAACGTGAAATATTATATTTAATACAAGCATCACTTATTTTCCCATTATTAATTTCGATATCTTCTTTAGCCTTTAAAACAAGTTCGAAATATTCAGGTAAAGCTTTTTTATTTATTAAGAAATACTCATCTTTCATATTATTTCTCCCTTAGCACCATCTGAAACCTTTAATACATAAGCTTTTATATTATCAAATTCATTATTAATTTTAATAGAAATATTTAATGCTTCCATCTCATCACTTGAGATAATAAGAATTGTGGGACCTGATCCACTAATATTACATGTAACATTTAAATCTTTGGTAAATTCTTTAATCCTTTCATAATCTTTTATGAGATTCTTACGGTATGGTTCATGGATTTTATCTTTCATGATGATTTTTAATAGATTAATATCTCCACTACTAAAAGCATCACTAAATAATACAACTCTTGATGAATTATAAATTACATCACTAATTGGATATTTTTCTTTTAATATTTTTCTTGCATCACTGGTTTTAATTTTATAATCAGGAATAGTTACGATAAAATGAAGGTTACTAGCTACTTCCATTTTATTGATATAATAATTATGTTCATTATCTAATTTAATAGTACTAATTAATCCACCATAAAAACAAGGTAAGATATTATCTGGATGACCTTCTAATTCAATCATCATTTTAAGTATTTCTTCTTCACTAGTAATTGCATAACCAGAATAATGAATTCCAGCCAAAACTCCTGCAACTATCGCACTTGATGAAGAACCTAATCCTCTTTCTTCCGGTATTCCCTTTTGGACCAAACTAATTTTTAATGGTATTGGAACAATATTTAATTTTTCAAATACTTTTTTATATCCTAAATAAACATAATTATCTTTAATACCCTCAAAGCCAGAAAATATAAATTCACTACTTTCCTCAAACTCATAAATATTATATAAAGATAAAGCAATCCCTAAGAAATCAAAACCAGGTCCAAGGTTTGCACTTGTGGCAGGGGTGGTGATACGTAATTTAGCCATTGATTATTTCTCCAATTTCTTTTAGATTTAATTTATTACTTAATACTATCTTTTCTTTTGTATTTTTAAAACTCTCTTTAATAGATATTGGTGCATCATCATAATTTAATTCAATATTAGCTTTTATCAATGCTTCATTAAATTTATAAGGAGAAGCTGTAGATATAATTAAATTATAACAATCATCATTAAATTCATTTTTATATTTTTTATAAGCATTAAGAGCAACTGATGTATGTGGATCAATTAAATAACCATTAAGATATTCTTCTTTTATAGTTTTTATTACTTCATTATTATTCGCATAATATGATTTAAAATCTTTAAATAAATCTTGATATTCTTTTATATTCATAATTCCAGTATCATTAAATTCATTAAACAACTTATTAACTATAGATGAATCTTTATAATATAAATATAATAGTCTTTCTATATTAGATGATACCAATATATCCATTGATGGTGAATAAGTTTTAATGAACTTTCGATTACGATTATAAACACCAGTATTAATAAAATCATATAAAACATTGTTATCATTAGATGCACAAATTAAATATTTTATAGGTAATCCCATTAATTTAGCCAAGTAACAAGCTAAAATATTCCCAAAATTTCCCGTTGGAACAGTCACATTAATTAATTCACCCATTTTTATTTTACCCATTTTAACTAGTTCCAAATAGCCATAAAAATAATAAACAATTTGGGGAAGTAAACGACCAATGTTAATAGAGTTCGCGGAAGAGATATTTTTATCCATCATGCATATTTTTTTTGCAATTCTTTGGCAATCATCAAAATTACCATCATAAGCATATGCTTGATTATAATTGTTACTATAATAAAGCATTTGTTTTTCTTGCAATGGACTTACTAGATTATTAGGGTACAATACTGTTACTTTAAAATCTTTAAGATTCTTAAAACCAGATAAAGTCGCACTACCTGTATCACCTGATGTTGCCACCACAATCCTACTTACACTATTGTCATTCTTTTTCTTTTTAGCTACTTCCATAAAATATGGTAATATTGTAAGAGCATAATCTTTAAAAGCTCCTGTTGGCCCATGAAATAATTCTAAATATGAATATCCATTCATATTTTTAATACCAATCATTTTTTCTTTAAAGTTTTCTTTATTATAGCTATTATTAATACAATATTTAATTTCTTCATCGGTAAAATCATCAATCACATTTCTTAAAATAATAAATGCTAATTCTTGATAAGATAGATTAGATAATTTATTAATATCAATTTTCTTTATTTCATCAAATATAAATAATCCACCATCACTTGCCAAACCTTTATTAACACAATAAGAGAAAGAATAATTATCATTTGATCTTGACGAATGGAACATATTATCACCTTAATCCTTGTTTTTATTATTAATATTATTATACATTGTTTTCAAAATAAATACAAGTGTTTTTGGTAGAAAAACAAATTATTTTTATTTTGCTTTTTATAAATACTTATAGTATAATAAATAAAAGAGTGGTGATAATAATGAATAAGACTGATACAAATTTAGACTTTGATGTGTTACATGAATCTGGGCAAGATTATTTAGAAAGAATATTAATGCTTAAAGAAAAGAATGGGCAAGTAATATCACTTGATGTGGCAAACTCTATGGGGTATTCTAAAGCTAGTGTTTCTCGTGCTGTAAAAAAATTAAAAGAAATGAATTATATCACAGTAGGAGAAAAAGGTTTAATTGAACTAACTGATTCAGGATATAAAATAGCCCAAAGTGTATTAGAGCGTCATCGCTTATTTACTGAATATTTTATTAAAATCGGTGTTCCAGAAGATATTGCGGAAAAAGATGCTTGTAGCATTGAACATGTACTAACTGATGTTACATATATGGCATTACTAAAACATTTAAATAAAGACAAAAAATAATAGCATGTTTTTAGACATGCTATTTTTATTATTATGAAAACAAAATTATATATTTCTTTACCATTTCAATATTTTACCTTTAATAACTAATCCAACTTTCTATCCATAAATTGTATCTAAATCAGGTAGCTCAAATGTACTAGTATTAATACGTAATATTGGATTGTTTTTAGTATCTAATATTAAATAATTACCTTCGGTTTCAATTTCATCATGTTCAAATAAATTTGCAACAAAAATATTATTGAAAGCCACTACTATTTCACAATATTCATCACCAATAAAATTACCATCATAATCATATCCATAATCGCTTAATGAGTTAAGAGTCATTAAGAATCTACAAAAATCTTTTGATAACTTGTTTCCATTCTAGTCTTCCTTTAATTTAGGGAAAATTTCTACAAGAAAAGATTCATACTTCTTTAAACCTTTCTCACCAATCATAGAATATTCTTGATCAAGAATATCCTCGAAAAATTACGTAATTCATCATTTAATTCTATCCATGATTTCATATTTTACCTCCTTATATTTCTATAGAATTATTTTACTCTTAACATAAATATATTAAAATATATTTTTTATAACCCTTCTATATTCTTAATATTTATTAATAAAAAGTTTCTTTTGCATTCTATTTCTTTATTATTAATATCAATATTATGAATCTTTTTATCAACAATTAATTTTAAATTAACAAAAGTTTCATCCATATCATGATGAAAAATAAGGAAAAAATATTCGTTATCACTATGATTATCCTTATTTTCATATTTATCATTTAAAACAAAACCTCCTGGAATAATACAATCGTTTATAATATCAAATGTTTTTTGTTTCATTTCCTCTAATAAAAGTGGACCCCAAACATTTTTAATATCTAATTGTAAATCATTATTAAATAATGCATTATATGCGATTTTATTATTTAATAGTTTTGTATTGTATTCATTTGGATTCATTGATTTTGAAAGTAAATATGAGTCCATAACTGTTGATGATAAAAAGCAACCATTATCAACTAATTTTGGTAACATATTAGATAGCATTACAAAATATTCTCCCCAGTTTCTTTTCTTTATCAAGTCAACTTCATCATTAATTCTTTTTACTTCTTCATCATTAGAATGGGCTAATACATTAATAACTAGTTCATCAAAATTATTATATGTTTCTACTAATGTTTTCAATAATTTAACTCCTCTCTTTTAATTTTTTTGTCTTAAGCTTTTCTCTAGCGTTTTTTAATACTTTTACTCATATTTGGATAATTTCTAATTATTCCATTATACTTTACTTCTATTTTTTAATGCTCCTACTGGATACATTGAAATCGCCTTACTATCTAAACTTATTATTATAAAATTAATTGTGCTTCCTTAATATATTTTATAAATGTATGTTATTCTAAATTTGAATTAACAAATTATTGATAATACTTCAGATGAAGAAAGATATTTCTTTTCTAGAAGAGCATTTGCAAGATCTTGAATTTTTTCTTGATTATCTATCACACAATTAGTTACAAATTTTTCACATCTCTTTAAAAGACCTTCAATCTTTTTTTCCATCCTTCGCCTTTTTATTTGTGTTTCCTGTCTTGAATAAGAAGACACTTCTGGCAGTGTTTCCCAACAAGATGAATATCCGCTAATATTCATTAGATTATAAGCCATTTTTCTGGCATCTTGTAAATCACTTCCACATCCTCGAGATCCACTCTTACAAATTACCTTTTCTGCTATGATACCACTTAATGATATATTTATTTCAGCAATTGATTTTTCATATGATGAGAAACCTTCTTCTATTTCATTCATTTTAAGACTTCCATTATAACCATCAACTTCAACTGATTTAATCTTATAAAATTGAGGGTAAAGATTTGCAACCACAGCATGTCCTGATTCATGAATTGCTACATTTAAATTAGTATCTCTTTTCTTTGGTCTTATTACTTTTTCAGTAATATTATAAATTGATTTATAAATCATTTCTGATGTAATATCATTAAATCCGTTTCTTAATACCAAATCATTAACAATTGATTTAACTCCAGCACATGTTATATAATGCATACTTGTACGAATGTCTTCAAAATTTAAGTCGTTTGGTAATTCAAGATTAAATTGATTACAATAAAATTTAAAAAGTTCTAACGTCTCATCAGTTGATAAATAAGGTATATGAATGCGTTTCTCAAATCTACCTTCTCTTAATAAAGCTTTTGGAATATCGTAAATATCGTTTGTGGCCGCCAAGACAAAAATGTCATCGAAAGATTCTACACCATCTAAATTTTCTTGAAAAGCTCTTCTTATTTCCGAACTATTCCCAAGTATAAGATCAAGTTCATCAAAAACAATTATTGAATGACCTATTTCCTTTGCCTTTTTAAAAGTTTCGTTAATACTTTCCCCAGTATAATTTTTACCACCCTTATATAAAAGAACAGGAACTTTACAATGATTAATTATTTCCCTAATTAAAAGGGTTTTTCCATTCCCCGGTTCACCAAATAAAATAACACCTTTTGGTATTGTTATATTTTTCTTTTTTAATTCCTTAACTCGATCAAACCATTCAACCACAAGTAACAATTCTTTTTTTTGTTCATCATGTCCGATTACATTACTAAAAAGTTCTTTTTTATCTTTCTTATTTTCATTGTACACTAATTCGTAAGGTAAGTATTTTAAATTTTCTTCCATTTTTTTCTCCTTTCATTTAAAATAACTAGTCTTTTAACTTTTTTTCAAAATTTTTGCCTTTTTTATTGACAATAAAAAATAATTGGTATATAATTATTGTATAAAGTGCATTTTTATTTTATATAAAAATAATGCACTTTTGTAAAATCACTAACATTATATAACTATCAATAAATAAAGTCAATGTAAAATTAATTGCAAATAATGTTATTGCAGTTTTAAGGAGGAAAAATGAATATTAATTACATTAAAGAAGAAATTTATGAAAATGATGGGACAAATTTCTATGTTAATCTAACCAAAGGAGAAATAGAAGATTTACATAAAATTCAGGAAAAATATAATAAATTGTTCCAAAAACAAAAAAATGCCGTTTCCACATTGATCAAACTAATCATCGAAAACACTTATTTATATATAAACAATAAGGAAGCCGATATCGATAATGATATAAATGAGATTCTTACAAAAAAATATTATAGAAATATAGGTAATTTGTAAAAAAACATTTATATTTGCCCGTCAATTCGAATAAAACAAATTCTATTTTAAGATTAATTAATAATGTATAAAGATTTTATGAAAAGAAAACTTATGTATGCTATCATGGCTGTAGTGGCTATGGGAGCACTAAGCAGTTGCGAGGAAGAGGACTTCAATAAAGCTTACGACGAGAAGACCTCCCTCGACTCTCCTTACCTCTTCTCAGAGGGTTATCGTGACAGTATTTCTTATCCTTACGACCTGGCTACTCCTGCAGCTTCATGGTTGAGCATGGTGAAGAATGAAACTCCTGTGTGCCAGTTGAGCATCCCTGGTACTCACGACACTATGACTGGTATGGGCTTCTACCAACCTACACTGAACTACATCTTCAATGTGACTGCAATCAGTCAGTTGAATACATTCCAGGCTCAGATGGAAATGGGTATCCGTTTCTTCGACCTTCGTCCTGTAGTAAGCATTGACACTTTACAGACAGATCCGAAAAAGAAGAAGATTTTGCGTCTGGCTCATGGTATCAGCGAAATCAACGTAACTTTCGAGGAGTCGCTTGATATGATGCAGAAGTACCTGAACAACCATCCTTCAGAGTTTTTCATTGTTAAGATACAGTGCGACAACGGTATAGAAAACCAGAGCACTTGGGCTGGTCTGTATGCTGATGTAGTATCAAACCCAAAGTATGCAAGCCTGTTCATTCCTAGCTCAGCATGGACTCCAGGTATCACTGTTGGTGATATGCGTAGTAAAATTCTGGTGCTGAACCGCTTCGACCTG
>ERZ842401.3323-NODE-3323-length-20144-cov-5.115685_pt1 | contig 20144 bp, 19 predicted proteins | sample MGYA00521270_ERZ842401 | MGnify/ENA primary metagenome ERZ842401 (study PRJEB31892, sample SAMEA3878208) | bioreactor metagenome | biome: Moose rumen | place: Sweden | collected 2011-10 | study: EMG produced TPA metagenomics assembly of the PRJEB12797 data set... | reverse complement strand
GCGCTTAGTGTGGGGTTAATGGGATAGCGTGCCTCCGGCACGCATCTGCTCTGCGAGGCTTCTTTTGCCCTTTCAGGGCATTTGTTCGCCACACCTACACCCAGTGCGTCAGCCCAGGGCATTGCCCTGGGTAGGCAAGACAAAAGTAATTTTCAGTATGTTACAAAAAATGTCGTATATTTGCATAGTCGCATAGCCGTATGCGACTGTGTAAGTAACTTATTATAAGTAAAATATATTTTATGCGGATTTTACGTAGTCTTTGTGTTTTGGCTTCCGTGCCGGTTGCAATCATAGTGGCCATCCTGCCCGTTTCCACAACGAAAGCACAGGAGGTCAGCACCGACACACTTATGAAACACATCATCGAGTTGTCGTCCGAGCGCTACGAGGGGCGACTGGCCGGCACCTACGGATACAACGCAGCCGTGAAATACTGCGTCGATGTGTTGCAGTCGTATGGCGTGGAGCCGGCGGGTGACGAAGGGTGGTTTCAGGAGTTTGACGTGGAGTGCAACGAGATAGAGAACTGCACGTTCAACACCTATATCCCAGGCACCAAAGGGCGCGATGTCTATTCGTTGGGGCGCGACTTCTCGTGTGCTGCCATGACAGGGCGCGGTTATGCCGATGCCGGCGTGGTGTTCTGCGGCTACGGGATTGACGCCTCGGCCTACAATGACTATGCTGATGTCGATGCGCAGGGCAAGATAGTGGTCGTGGCCAGTGGTGTGCCGAACTTCCTGCCAAGCAACATTACCGACCGCTACGCCACGCTTCGCGACAAGGCACGTGTGGCAAAAACCCATGGCGCGGTGGCACTCGTCTCAATCAACATGTCGAAAACGTGCGCCGACTTCGAAGTCCAGTGTCGTGGCTATAACGGCAAACTTCCACACTTGGCCACATTCCCCATCATACAGCCCACAAAATACTGTGCCGAGGCGCTCTTCCGCGGCGAGGCGATGCCACTTGACGAGGCCATCGCGAAGATACAGGACGACCACAAACCACACTCCTTTGCCTTCAACAAAAAATTCGAGATAGAGACCAATGCAAAATACCGCGCCTCGGCCAAGACCTGCAACGTGGTAGGCATTATGCGTGGCGCGAGCAAAAAAGTGAAACATGAGTATGTCGTCGTCGGTGCACACTTAGACCACGTCGGACGCCAAGGCGAAACCTGTTTCTATCCCGGAGCCGATGACGACGCATCGTCGGTGGCCGCGCTGCTCGAAACAGCACGTATACTCTCGGAGCTGCCTGCCGACAAAAAGCCGGCCCGCAGCGTGCTGTTCGTCATTTTTTCGGGATCGGAACAACTCGACAAAGGCACCTACGAGTTTATCAATCACTTCCGCTACCAGGGTCGCATCGAGGCATTTCTCGGTATTGACTGCATTGGCACGGGCGACAGTATCGACGTGCGAGGCAACGCCCGCTACCCGAACCTTTGGAACGTGGCCTGCCACAACGACTCGCTATACACCCATGCCATAGGACGCTCGAAGAAAACCATCAAAGTCTATGCCTCAGAGGAGGAACTCGCCGAGCGGGCACGGCAGAAAAAGCTTGAGGAGAAAGAGGCTGCCAAAGACCCCAAGAAAGCCAAAGCCCTGAAAAGGAAGAAACCCACCGGCAACGAGAAATTCTCGGAACAGGTGGTTGATGGGTTCCAAACCATGCCCACGGGTGACGCCCTGGCTTTCCAGCCACTCGAAATACCCTCACTGGTGTTCACCACGTTCAACGGCAAGCAACACGAGCACACCCCATACGACATACCCGAAAACCTCAACCGCGAGACCCTGACCAAGTCGGCCTCGCTTGTATACCACACACTTTACGACCTCTCGCGGGGCTACTACCGCGGGCGCTCGTTCGAGTCAAAACTGCAGGTTTATGGCCCGATTGTGGATGATTAGTGTATTGTGAACCATATTTGTCATGTCAATGTGGACTCTGTATAAGAAAGAGCTTTCGGGTTTCTTCTCTTCAATTGTAGGCTACCTTGCCATCATCGTGTTCCTGGTGCTGGCAGGCTTGATGCTTTGGGTGTTCAATTCGCCGCTCAACATTCTTGACGACGGCTACTCGGCAATGGACAGCCTCTTTTTCATCGCCCCGTTTCTCTACCTTTTCCTCGTGCCCGCCATAACCATGCGTATGTTTGCCGAGGAAAAACGCAGCGGGACAATGGAATTCCTCCTCACCAAGCCGCTGGGCGACACCACCATCGTTCTCTCCAAGTTTCTGGCAGGACTCACGCTGGTGGTCATCTCGCTGCTGCCTACACTGGTTGTCTACTTCACCGTGTATGCGCTCGGCGACCCCGTCGGCAATATCGACACAGGAAGCGTGTGCGGCTCATACATCGGGCTGGTTTTCCTTGGAGCCGCCTACGTGGGCATCGGACTTTTTGCCAGTGCCATAACAAACAACCAGATTGTGGCATTCATCGTGGGTGCGGTGCTCTCAATGTTTATGTTCCTCGGCTTCGAGGGCATCTATCAGATGGGCATCCTCGGCAAGGCCGACCTTTTCTTCAGGTCGCTCGGCATGAAATACCACTACGAGTCGATAAGCCGCGGCGTGATAGACACACGCGATCTGCTGTACTACCTCAGCGTGCTGGCTATAGCGATAGCGGCGACACGCGTGGTGCTGCAACAACGTAACGACAAGCACAAAAAACAAAGCTGGTTCGAATTTGGAATTGCCATGCTTGTTGTGGTGTTCCTCAATGTTATAGGCTCGTTCCTGTTCGGACGCCTTGACCTCACCGACGACCACCGCTATTCGCTTTCAAAGTCGACAAAAACCTTGCTCAAAAGCGTTGACGAGCCGATACTCTTCCGTGTCTATCTCGACGGCGACGACATGCCACCCGAGTACAAGCGTCTGCGGAACGAGACCAAAGAGATGCTCAACCAATTCCGCGCCTACAACCGCGATGTAGACTACGAGTTCGTGAATCCAGGGGCGTTGTCGAGCGACCAGGAACGCAACGAGCTCTACAAGGAACTGGTTAAACACGACATCCAGCCATCGACTATCAGCCAGCGCACCGCCACTGGCGTTTCGCAACAGGTGCTCATCCCGGCCGCAGAGATAACCTACAAAGGCAACAAAGCCTACGTGCAACTGCTGCAAAGCCAGCAATACGTCTCGGAAGTAGATGAGGTCAACAACTCCATCCAAAACCTCGAATACCAGCTTTCCAACGCCGTTCGGACACTTTCGCGATCGAAAAAACCCGTGGTGGCCTTCACTATGGGGCACGGCGAGCTGCCCATGACCAACCTCTACGAGATACAACGCTCACTATACGAGAACTACACCCTCGACACCGTAACCCTCAACGAGAACGTCAACGCCTTGCGCACAGTCACGCAGAACACAGACTCGAGCTTCAGTTTCCAGCCAAAATATGATGTGCTCGTTGTGGCAAAGCCAACCAGGCAATTCTCGGACAAAGACCTTTTCGTGCTCGACCAATATGTGATGCTTGGCGGCAAAGTGCTGTGGCTTATTGACGCAATGGATGCCGACATGGACAGTCTGGCAGTCAATCCGCAGGCGATTTCAACAAGCCTGCCGTTGGGGCTCGACGAACTTTTCTACGCCTATGGTGTCCGTATAAACCAGGACCTGGTGATGGACATCCGCTGCCGACCCATCCCCATGGTGGTCGGACAGGTGGGCGACCGTCCGCAATACAACTTCACACCCTGGTACTACTTCCCCGACCTGATAGCCGTTTCGGAACATCCCATTGTGCGTAACCTCGATATCATAAAGAGCGACTTCGTAAGCTCAATCCAATTGCTCGACAATTCGGATAACATTGCGAAAACCGTGCTGCTATCCACCTCCGAGTACTCGCGCGTGAAGAATGCACCAGTCATCATCGACCTCAACGAGGCACGGCAAGAGCCCGACCAAAGGCTTTACAACCGCAAGAACCTGCCGGTGGCTGTGCTGCTGCAAGGCACATTCCGCTCGATGTGGACACACCGTCTGCCGCAAGGCTTCACCAGCCTGCCCGAGATGGGTTTCCGCGACACCAGTTTCGAAACCAAGATGATCATAGTCTCGGACGGTGACATCATCAAAAACCGCTACAACCGCAGCGACGGCACAACCTATCCATTAGGCTACGACAGCTACACCAACACTATGTATGCCAACCGCGAATTTCTGCTCAACGCCATAAACTATCTGGCCGGCAACGACGATGCCATGGCATCGCGCGGCAAGAGCGTGCAACTGCGGAAACTCGACGTAGTGAAAACGAAAAAAGCGGCCACAGCGGTGAAGATAGTCAATATCGCAATACCCATATTGATAGTTGCCTTGGCCGGCGTGGCCATCTACTTTGCCCGTCGCCACAGGTATACAAGGCGCAAGAAATAGCCCGTCGTACCTGTTAAACAGCTTCTGGATACCCGTATGAAAAAAAAACGCAACATACTCATTCTTTCGGCCACTCTTGCGCTTGGACTGGTGGCACTGCTGCTGGTGCTGCTGCTCAACAGGCACAGCACTCTCGACGATTTTGCAGTCAAGAACCCCGAAAACATCACGCGTATATTCATGGCCGACAACAACGGTCACCGCGTGTTGCTGACACACAACCCTGATGACGCAAGCGACTCGGCATGGACGGTTGACGAAAAATACTACGCCAGCACCCCTAACATCGATATGCTGATAAGCACACTGACCGACATGCGCATCCGCGAAAGGGTGAACAGGGCGGCGCTTCCGAGTGTACTGGAGGACCTCTCGGTCAACCATGTGAAAGTAGAGGTGTACCAGATGGTTCACCGTATTGACTGGTTTGGCGGGAAACTCAAACTTTTCCCCCACGAGAAAAAAACGGCCACCTATTTTGTGGGGCACGAAACACGCGACATGATGGGCTCCTACATTCTACGCGACGGAGACAAAGAGCCTTACGTGATCTACAAACCTGGTTTGCGCGGCATGGTGAACACCCGTTTCATTGCCGACCCGATACCGTGGCGCAGCCACCGAATCATGAACACCGATGTGAAAAACATCGAGCGAGTGGAGCTGGATATCAAGGCCTCGCCCGACCAGTCGTTTGCTGTGGTTCGCAACGGCGAAGGCTTCGACTTCGAATACGGCTCACCGGCAACAAAAGCGTCCTATTTCGACACCGCCCGCGTCGCCCAGATGCTCTCATCGTTCACCAACCTCAATTTCGACGAGTATGCCATAGCCGTGCCCCAGGTCGAGATTGACAGCGTCTTCTCCAAAACCCCGAAAACCATTCTCACCGTTACCGAACGTGCGGGGAAACAGCACGAAATAAAAACCTACGTGAAATACTCCAATCCCAACGACATAAAGGCGATGCCCGACACAGCAATGTACGAGGTTTTCGACCTCAACCGCCTGTATGCCGTCATTGACAACAAAGACACTGTGCTGATACAGTATTTCGTGTTCGACAACATTCTCCAGCCCGCCAGCTTCTTTCTTGGCAAAGACCTCTACCACGTAACCTTATAACACCGGACAGACGCGTTTCACCCCTCAAACATCTATCTTGAAAAAACCGCTTATACTTATCACCAACGACGACGGCGTGACATCGAAAGGCCTGCGTGTGCTCGACGAAGTGGCGCAGGAGTTTGGCGATGTGGTCGTGATGGCGCCCGAACGCAACGCATCCGGAATGGGCCACTCCATAACCACCAACCGGCCGCTCAGAGTGCGTACAGTCAAAATCACTGACGGCCTGCAGGTATACGCCTGCGACGGCACTCCAGTCGATTGCGTCAAACTTGCGACCGAGAATTTCTGCCCGCGCAGACCCGACCTTGTGCTGTCGGGCATAAACCACGGCAGCAACTCGTCAATCAACGTCATCTACAGCGGCACTATGGGTGCGGTGGTCGAGGCCACCATCAACGGCTATGATGCCGTTGGATTCTCACTGCTCAACCACAATGCCGATGCCGATTTCTCAGCATGCGTCCCCTATATTCGCCAGGTAGTAGGCAAAGTGCTGGAAAAAGGGCTGCCGAACAATGTGTCGCTCAATGTAAATATACCTGACCCACTGGCCGGCAAACTGAAAGGCATACGCGTGTGCCGTGAAGCACGAGCCATGTGGTCTGACAGTTTTGAGAAACGCATCGACCCTAACGGGTGTCCCTATTGGTGGCTCACGGGCAACTTTGTGTGCGATGATGCCACCGAGGGCACCGACGAATGGGCGTTGGCCAACGGTTATGTCTCTGTCGTCCCGATACATCCCGACTACACACGCTACGAAGCCATCCCTGAAATCGAGAACCTTCTCTGCCACTGATACCCGCAGCCAATGAGACGTTTTTTTCTTCAAAACAAAGTGGCGGCTGGCGTTACAGCCGAACTGCTTTCCATGGCGCTGGCGGCGCTGCTGCTGCTTGTCGTGCTGCTCCTTATGGGTATCCCCCTGCTGTCTCGCCTGCGCTGGTTCGCAGGCGCTTTCGTGCCAGGCATACTGATCGTGCGCGCCTACGCAAAGAAACAAATCTTCCCGATGGCCACAAAAGCAGCGGCTGTCACATTCTTTATTTGCTTCATAGCTTTCATGCTCTACTTGGGGACAATGCATCAACTTCTTTAAACACTCTTTCCGTTTATTTCCATTGAAATACTATATCATAGCAGGTGAATCGTCGGGAGACCTCCATGGCTCCAACCTTATGAAAGCGCTGACAAGCATCGACCCCTCGGCAGAAATACGCTTTTGGGGTGGCGATGCGATGGCAGCTGTGGGAGGCACCTGTGTAAGGCACATACGCGACCTCTCGTTTATGGGTTTTGTCGAAGTGGCTCGCCACATGAGGACAGTGTTAGGCAACCTGCGCTTCTGTAAAAAAGACATCGACCTGTTCCGCCCCGATGCCATCGTCTACATCGACTTCCCCGGCTTTAACCTGCGTATCGCCAGATACGCACACTCGAAGGGCTACAAGAACTTCTACTACATCTCGCCACAACTATGGGCATGGAAGAAGGGACGCATACGCCAGATGCGCCACACTATCGACCGTCTGTTCTGCATACTGCCTTTCGAGGAAGATTTCTACCGTAAAAACAACTTCCCTCAGGCAACCTACGTCGGACACCCTCTGTTGGATGCCGTTCCGCCCCGTGCAGCTTCGCAGGCCACCAGTCACTCGAACCTGATAGCGCTGCTGCCCGGAAGCCGCCGCCAGGAACTCTCGAACACTATGCCGGAAATGCTGGAACTCGCCGCGCAACACCCTGAATATGACTTCGTGATAGCCGGAATGAACATACTCGGCGAAGAGGCCTATCACCACTTCGGGACACTGCCTGACAACGTCAGCATACGTTTCAACCAGACCTACCAACTGCTCGGCGATGCCTATGCAGCCGTGGTTTGTTCGGGCACTGCAACCCTCGAGACGGCATTGTATGGTGTGCCGCAAGTGGTGTGCTACAAGGCCAACGCCCTGTCGATAGCCATAGCACGGCGGTTTGTCGGAAAACGCGTGCGATTTATATCGCTTGTGAACCTTATAGCCGATCGGCAGGGAGTCCGAGAGCTGCTGCAACAGGATTTCAACACGTCAACGCTCGAGGAAGAATTCGCCAGGATAACATCCGATGCCGACTACCGTGCCGCAATGCAGAAAGGCTATTCCGAAGTACGACAGATACTTGGCGGTGAAGGTGCGTCCACCCGTGTGGCCAATACAATCATTGATGAATGTGCTAAAAGCAAAATATCTTGAGGCTCAAACTATTCATACTTTCAACACTGCTGCTGGCCATGCTGCCTGCCAACGCCGAGCGGGTCAAAGTGCGAATCTTCTCGACCAACAGCATTTCTGCCGTCACCGTTTCCTTCGACCTGGGGCTGTATAGCATCTATGCCAACGACACCATGCTGATTGAACAATCGGTAGGGGAAGGCACCTCGGTGACACTGAAACCATCGGGTGGCAAGGTGCATGTCGCATCCGACAACTATGTCTACGGCACCTTCGACAATGTGGTTTTCCGTGCCACCGACACCGCCTGCATTCTCTGCATCAACCCGGCCAACGTGAAACAACGCACCTACGAGGGCGACTTACGTATAAGCCTTACAAAACAAAACACCCTGATTCTCATAAACGAGGTGGAATTCGAAACCTATATTGCCGGTGTCGTACAATCGGAAATCTACGGCAACCTGACCGACATTTTCCGTGTGCAGGCTATCATATCACGCACCTGGGCCATGAAGAATTTCAACAAGCATGGCAAAGATGGCTACAACTTCTGCGACCATGTGCACTGTCAAGCCTACCACAACCGATGTGTGCGCCCCGACATAATGCTCGGAACCATGCAGAGCAGCGGTGTTACGATAGTCGATTCGGCAGGCCGCCTGATAGAGACACCCTTCCATTCCAACAGCGGCGGCCAGACGGCCAACTCGGAGGATGTGTGGCGCAACGCACTACCCTACCTGCGCTCGGTGGAGGACACTTTCTCCCTGTCTATGCGCCAAAGCGAGTGGAACAAAACCATCACTGCCGACCAATGGCTGTCCTATTTCAAAAAAAACCACAAACTCGACACATCAAACGACACCATACGCAGAGCCTTGCTCACTTTTGAACAGCCGCGACGCAAAGCGCGCATACTCGGTGTGCCGCTTACCAAAGTGCGCCTCGACCTGCAACTGAAATCCACCTTTTTCACCGTTGAATATGACAGCACCAGTGCCAAGGTGACACTGCGCGGCCACGGCTACGGCCACGGCGTGGGCCTCAGCCAGGAGGGCACCATACGCATGTCTCAACTCGGCATCGCCTACGACAGCATCATCCGCCACTACTATACTGGTGCACACCTGAACGAAAACCCCGACGCTCCCAAAAATTACGTGGAGAACTACATCCAACAGATTGAACAAATAATCGAGGACGACCGCCAGCGGCAAACCCAGGTGAAATCGAAAAAAGACGACTGGCTGGGTCGACTGTTCCGCCTGCGCGACCGCGAGGAACGCGAAGAGGTATATGATGAAAACAAACAGGACAACGAGACCGACTGGCAGATCCAGTTCGACAGCAACGACAGCACCTCTACAATAAAACCCACCCAACCACTCTACGGAAATTGAGGGGGCAACCCGGAAAAGGGTTCTAACGGAAGCGCACCATATCAATAAGCCTGACACCGTCGAGCCACACGGCTATGCAACCAACCAGCCCGGCGGCAGCATCCCATTCGTCAACAGGCTGTAGCGTGGCGTCGTCGACTATCTCGAAATATTCGGTTTCAAACCGCAAGCCATCGGGCATATCGTTCACCTCATGGAAGGACGCAAGCGTGTCGAGTACCCATAGCTTCACCTCGTCAACATCCTCGCACTCCGACATTTCCACAGCCTGTTGAAGCGTTTCGTAGATGGCGGGGGCAACCTTGCGCGCCTCGACGCTCAGGCGCATGTTACGGCTGCTCAATGCCAATCCATCGTCGGCACGCACTATCGGGCATGGCACAAGCTGTATGGACGAATTCATTTGGCGCAGCAGATCGCGTATGACTGCAATCTGCTGGTAGTCTTTCTCGCCGAAATAAGCACGGTCGGGTTGCGTGAGTTCAAAAAGCCGTCGCACCACAACCGCCACACCCGAAAAATGGCCGGGACGCCGCGGGCCCTCCATCACCTCCTCTATCGCACCAAAATGATAGACCGTGGTCACTGGCTCGGGGTACATCTCCTCAACTGAAGGGGCAAATACAAGGTCTACATTGCCTGCCTCCAGCAACCGCAGGTCATTGTCAATACAACGCGGATACTTTTCGAGGTCCTCCTTGTTGTTGAACTGTATGGGGTTTACGAACACGCTCACCACCACTACATCGTTTTCGCGTCGGGCGCGTTCCACCAGCGATAGGTGTCCTTCGTGCAATGCTCCCATGGTAGGCACAAGCCCTATGGATTTGTTCTCACTTTTAGCTTGCGCTATGGCACTCTCCAAACCAGCTACTGTTGTTAGTGTTTTCATTTTGCCTTTCAGTATTCTAACTTATGTGTTTTTATTCATTTTCCACCTCTTCGTAACTGTCAAAATGCTCCTCCTGTTCCTGCGTGCCCTGCCTCTCTGTCCGGTTGCCAATCCTGTCGGGAAGTTCGAGCAAGAAATTCAGCAACGTCAGAAGAATGCTGAAAAGCAACGCTGTGCCGAACCCGTCCACTTCAAACTGCGGTACAATAACACTGGCCAGCATGACAATGACAGCATTGATGACAAAGAGAAAAAGCCCCAATGTCATTGCTGTAAAAGGAAAAGTGAGTAGAATGAGTATAGGCCTCACAAAGCGGTTCAGCAACGAAATTACAAACCCGGTAAGAAGCGCCGTCCACACATTCCCTATGTGTACATCGTGCACAACGTACGCCGCAATCAGCAAAGCAAGTGTCAACACCACAAACTGTGCAACAAACCCCCAAAAACCTCGGTGTCCCGTATTCCCTATCACGATTTTCATAATCCCGGTTGCACTGTTTAATCTGTTTCGACCTCACCCTTTCCTTGTCGTATTATCTCAAATATGCCATGCGAACAATCCACCACCGTCGAGGGTTCGACACCGCCCATACCTCCGTCCACAACAATGTCGGCTATATGACCGTACATTTCGTGTATGAGTTCAGGGTCGGTGAGGTACTCCTCTTCATAGTCGGCATCCGGAATTCTTACCGATGTTCCAACCAACGGTTCGCGACATTCCTCTATGATAGCATGGCAAATACTGTTGGACGGGACACGCATACCGATGGTTTTGTTGGCATTTTGATAGTTACGCGCCACGTTGTTGTTGGCCTCCATTATAAAGGTGGTCGGCCCCGGAAGTGCTTTTTTCAGTATGGAAAAAGTTTCCCTGTCGAGCGGTCGTATATAGTCGGACATCTGCGAAATGCTGGCACATAGCAGCGAGAATTTGGCCTGTTTGAGCGTGAAGCCCTTCAACCGCGCCAATTTCTCAACAGCCTGCTTGTGGCGCATACTGCACACGAATGCATAAAGCGAGTCGGTTGGAACCACTGCTATGCCACCGTCAGCGATGCACTCGGCCACACACCTCACATCGCGCACATTGGGGTTTTCGTCATATATCTTTACTATCATTCCACTATTGGTATTCGAACACCCCTTGCTCGCTTTTCACGGTTACGCGAGACTTGTCAGCCGCCTCACAATGCCCGATGACACGTGCCTCGATATTGAACGACTTTGACACCTCTATTATGTCGGCAGCGGTGTTTTCATCGGTATATATCTCCATCCGATGCCCCATGTTGAAGACCTTGTACATCTCGCGCCAGTCGGTTCCGCTTTGGTCATGAATCATCCGGAAGAGCGGCGGTATGGGGAACATGTTATCCTTCACCACATGTAAACCGTCAACGAAATGAAGCACTTTGGTCTGCGCACCACCGCTACAATGTATCATACCATTGATTTTAGGGCGGAACAAATCCAGCACTTTGCGGATGACTGGCGCGTATGTGCGAGTGGGCGAAAGCACCATCTTCCCGGCATCCACGCCTTCCACGTCCGTGGCCTCGGTCAGTTGCTTGTGTCCGCAGTAAACCACTTCGTCTGACAACGCATTATCAAATGTCATCGGGTATTTCTGCGCATACATCTTCGCAAACACGTCGTGCCGTGCCGAGGTGAGTCCGTTGCTTCCCATGCCGCCATTGTATGCTTTTTCGTAAGTGGCTTGTCCATACGATGCAAGAGCCACTATCACATTGCCGGCCTTGATGTTGGCATTGTCTATGATATCGCGGCGGCGCATTCGTGCCGTGACCGTCGAATCGACAATGATGGTACGCACCAAATCGCCCACATCGGCGGTTTCGCCTCCGGTAAGATGAATGCCGATGCCCATACGACGCATCTCGGCAAGGAACTCCTCTGTGCCGTTTATCACAGCTGCAATCACTTCGCCAGGTATGAGATTTTTATTGCGTCCTATGGTCGACGAGAGCAGGATGTTGTCCACCGCTCCCACGCACAGCAGGTCGTCGAGGTTCATCACCACCGCATCCACAGCTATGCCCTTCCAAACCGAGAGGTCGCCAGTCTCCTTCCAATACATATAAGCCAGCGACGATTTCGTGCCGGCCCCATCCGCGTGCATAATGTTGCAGTACTCCGCATCCCCTCCCAAAATATCAGGGAGGATTTTGCAAAATGCCTTGGGATACAAGCCCTTGTCTATGTTCTTGATAGCGTTGTGCACATCCTCTTTCGAGGCCGATACGCCACGCGCCATATACTTTTCAGTATCCATACTCTTTATGATATCTTGAGCGTTTTGTCGGCTTCCCTTGCCTCGGGAAACGACTTGCAAAGATACAAAAATTATGAGTGTCCGCGCAAGTACACGTCAAAAACCTGGCTTTCCCAGCAGGCGGAACATATTTGTCTTGTAGGCCTCGACACCTGGTTGGTTGAACGGGTTCACACCGAGAATATACCCACTTACGCCGCAGGCATACTCAAAGAAATAAATCAGTTCACCCATCACCTTTTCGTCAATTCTCGGCACCTCCAATCCAATGACCGGTACACCCCCTTCCACATGCGCCTCTCGCGTTCCCACCAACGCATTGTTGTTCACAAATGTCAGCGACCTGTCAGCAATATAGTTCAACCCGTCAATGTTGTCGATGTCGTTGGGGACGCTGATTTCATTAGCCGAGGTTTCGACAGTCAACATCGTCTCGAATAGCATACGTTCACCATCTTGCATATACTGGCCGAGCGAATGCAAATCGGTCGTGAAATTCATACTGCACGGCAGTATACCCTTGCCATCCTTTCCTTCGCTCTCTCCAAAGAGCTGCTTCCACCATTCGCTGAAATAACGAAGTCCATATTTGAACGAAGTCAACACTTCAACCTTGTAACCCTTGCGGTAAAGAATATTGCGCAACGCAGCATACATCATGGCTGGATTATCCTCAAAGGCCCGTGCCGTGGCGCATTTTTCGGCCATTTCGGATGCACCGCCTACAAGTTTTTCTATATCATAGCCTGCAGCAGCGATAGGCAGCAGACCGACCGGCGTAAGTACAGAGAAGCGTCCGCCCACATTGTCGGGAATTACAAATTGCGGATAGTGCTCAGCCTCGGCAATGGTGTGCAAGGCACCCTTCCTGGCATCGGTGATTATGGCAATACGACGGTTCGCCCCCTCACGCCCATATTTTTTTTCAAGATGCCGCCGTATCAGGCGGAATGCCACTGCGGGTTCGGTGGTTGTCCCCGACTTGGAAATAACTATCACCGAATAGTCCTCCCTGTCGAGACGGGTCATCAGCCCGGCATAATAGTCTGGGTCAATCGTATGGCCTGCATATACAAGATTTGCAGCCCTGTTCTTGCGCCTGCCCGATGCGAGCGCCTCAACCACCGCACGCGTGCCGAGGTACGACCCCCCTATGCCAATCACGACTACGGTTTCCGACATTTTCGCGAGACGCTCCGCCTCCGAAACAAGGTTGTCCATCATTTCTTTCTCAAAACCGCCTGGCAATTTTACCCAACCCAAAAAATCGTTCCCCTCGCCGGTACCTGCCATCAATTTTTCTCTTGCAGATTCGGCTTCGACACGAACGCGGTTCAATTCGTCGTCCGAAACAATATTCGCCAGGAAACCTGCATTTACTTTTACATCAATCATAATATTTGTTTTTCATATAAACGTATCCCCATATCTCTGTGGTATATTTTTTTTCAAAAAATTCAAATGCTCCGTATTTTTTTCACAGTGCCGACTCGCTCCACTCTCAATTTTTTTCAAACTTTTATTTTTTACCGTGTTTTTTTTCAGCCTTTTATGATTACCGTAAGCTCTTTCCTCAAAAATTTATTTGCAGATAAAATATTTTTGATAATTTTGCAGTCCGAAACTATCAAGTCAAAGTATGGGCATCGGGTTCTCCCGCACTGAGATTTCAATCAAGTTTTTCAGAACCTACTCACTAAAACGCTACGCGTTTAAAATCAAACACAAATGACCAAAAAAATCTTACAATTTGGAGTGCTGTTGTCCATTCTGAGCTTGTCGCTGAGTGTTTCTGCACAGGAAAAACCGAGAGTGCAGGACTACCCGCGTATGGGGTTCTGGAGCAACTGGTCACTCGGTGCCGACTTCGGCTACAATATGCAAATTAGAAACGCGGGAGACGACACGTATTACCATGGTTTCGGCGGACACATCTTCTTCCAGAAGAAAATCCACCCCCTGTGGAACATCCGTCTCTCTTTGGGCATGCCGCGCATGAATCAGAAAACAAAAGATGGCTCGCTTGACAACAAGTACGGTACAGCAACAGTCGATGCTATCTGGTCGATTATCAACGCTTTCAACTACAACCCCGATCGCAAGGTTGACCTCCATTGGTTGGGCGGTTTCGGCGTTGCCATAAACGGTAAGGATGATAACAATCTCGGTATGGCCAGCCTCTATGCAAGAACAGGCCTCGGTCTCGATTTCTTCTTGAGCGAGCACTCGACCCTTTTCATCGAGGGCATTCTCGGCATGAACGACATCCCGTTCCCGACCAATTGGTGGAAAGGTGGCCCCATCCAGCAGTGCAATGCTAACATCGTTCTTGGCTATATGTACAACTTTGGTCTCACCAAGGCCGACCAGGAGCTTCTCGCACAGAAAGGCTCTCTGCGCAACGACAACTGCGACGCACTTAACGACCAGATCAACGACCTCGCATCGGAGCTGGCTTCAAGCAAGCAGAGCGAGCGCCGCTTGGAGAACCGCGTGAACGACCTCGAAAACGAGCTTGCCATGGCCAAGAAGAACCAGGGCGACGCCAACAACAGCGAGCTGCAGAAACGCATCGACCAAATGAAGAACGACCAGCTCACTTACTACGCACTGCCGTTCTCGGTCAACTATGCTACCAACCAGTCTGATGTCGCCGATGCCGAGCAGGCCAAGCTCAAAGCTATCGCCAACGTGATGAAAGCCGACAGCGACCTGAAACTTACCGTTGTTGGCTTCTGCGATGCCACCGGCTCGGACGAGTTCAACCAGAAACTCTCTCAGAAACGTGCTGAAAACGTCAAAGACATCCTCGTGAAGAAATATGGTGTCGATGGCGACCGCCTGAAATGCGAATGGAAAGGTAAAACCGTTGCCTTCGGCGATGGTGAGAACGCAGTCAACCGCCGCGTGTCCTTCTATCGTATGATTGAATAATCGGCTTATCAGGCACGAAACACTGCGAGGAAGGCAGCCCGTCCAACGGCTGCCTTCTTCTTTTTTTGCATACCTCATGCATCGATTGCATGGCAACCTGAAAGGGGCGGCCGAGTTGTCTCGGTCGCCCCTTCAGGATTTTCATCACCGAAAACAGGGAGATTTATCGGCAACGTTGCAGCCGCTACCAATCAATCATTCCCTACATTCTTTGCATCATGTTCAAAAGGGGAAGTCGCCAAGCGGCTCCGTGCTTTCGTTCAAGAGCGACGCCAAGGGGTCGTTTGGGGTGGCCTGCTGACTCTGCTCTTCGCTGCGCTGACGATTGCCAACCACGACGAAATTGTCGGCCACAACTTCGGTAATATAGCGTTTGTTGTGTTCTTTGTCTTCCCATGAACGTGTTTGGAGATGCCCCTCGACGTATATCTGCGACCCTTTGTGAAGGATTTTCTCGGCAATTTCGGCCAATGCACGCCAGCATACCACGTTGTGCCACTCCGTTACCTCGATTTTCTCGCCCTCGCGGTTGCGGTGCAATTCTGTCGTGGCAAGCGGAAACGATGCCTTTTTCACAGTGGTTGTACCATCGGGACGCATATCGCACGGCAACGTCACCACATCAGGATTTTTTCCCAGATTTCCAATTAAAATAACTTTGTTTACTCCTATCATAATGTTTTATTTTTACTTTCAAATTGTTAATTTCCTATCGTGAATTACCAAAAACAATCACTTAAGTGTCTGAAAAAATAATGTTAAAATGATTATTTATGGTTCATTTATCTAACTGTTTTACAGATTACTATCATTTATAATATGTTAAAAAAATGTTAAATCCAATTCTATGGTGTTGAAAAGTTTTGCCGAGTTGAAAAAAATTGCGACTTTTGCAATCCGTTTCCAGACAAGGAAAACACATACCACAATAATCAACGAAGACAAACAAAAAAAATTATACATCATGTCAAAGATTTGTGAAATTACAGGAAAGAAAGTTGTTGTTGGCAACAACGTGTCACATTCGCGCATACACACCAAACGCACCTTTGCGCCCAATCTCCAGACCAAAAAGTTCTATATTCCGGAAGAGGATATGTGGATAACGCTGAAAGTGTCAGCCAAGGGGATGCGTATCATCAACAAAAAGGGGGTGCTGGCAGCCCTTTCAGATGCCGCAGCCCAAGGACATTTCAAGTTCTGAACCAACCGATAAACGTCAAGACAATCCATATTTATTAATCCCTTAAAAAGAAAGAGGTACTTAAAATGATCGTAGTTCCAATCAAAGATGGTGACAACATCGAAAGAGCTTTGAAGAAACTCAAAAGAAAATTTGACAAGACTGGGGCAGTCAAAGAGCTTCGTCGCCGTCAGCAGTTTACCAAACCTTCCGTGATTGCCCGTGAGCGCAAGCTCCACGCCATCTATGTCCAACACCTTCGTCAGCAAGAGCTCGACCAATAGGACATTACGGACTGATACGAATCAAAGCGGAAAGCGGTCTCCATACGTGGTAGACCGCTTTTTCTTTTCGGTTGCAGCAACATCCATTCCGGACACTGGATTCATCGACGGGGCAACTGCGATAAATCGACCTCTCCCAAGATGTCATGCTCGAAAGCCTGCTTTACTTTCACCTCGTAGAAAGCTCCCGTTTTTAGTTCCTCCTCCCCTTGATGCTCTATCAGCACCTCATTGTCGATTTCGGGCGAGTCGTGCTGGCTTCTGGCAATATAGTAATTCCCTTCTCTGCGGTCAACTATTGTACGTATGGTTGTCCCTATTAACCGCTTGTTCTTTTCGAACGAGATTGCGTCCTGCAACTCCATTATCTCTGCCATACGTCGCTGTTTTTCATCGTCCGGCACTGTGTCGCCCAACGGTTCGGCTGGCGTTTGTTCTTCCCTGGAATAGGTAAACACACCCAGCCTGTCGAACTCGGCCTGGCTGACGAAAGCCTTCAACTCATCGAACATCTCGACGGTTTCGCCAGGATAGCCTACTATGAGTGTCGTCCTGACAACCACCCCGGGCACACGCTGTCGTATGGTTTTAAGTAGCCTTAGCGTTTCGTCGCGATTGATATTTCGTCGCATCGAAGCCAAGATGTTCGAATTTATATGCTGCAGCGGAATATCGAGATATTTGCAGATATTCCCGTGCCGGTTCATCACATCGAGCACATCCAGCGGAAACGACGAGGGGTAAGTGTAGTGCAGCCGGATCCAGTCGGCGCCACTTTCGCTTGCCAAACGGTCGAGAAGCAGGGCCAACCGGCGCTCGCCATACAAGTCGAGACCGTAGTATGTCGTGTCCTGCGCAACAATCAAAAGTTCACGCACACCAGAAGAGACGAGATGTTTGGCTTCTTCCACAATATCTTCAACCGGACGCGACACGTGACGACCGCGAATAAGCGGAATAGCACAATATGAACACGAGCGGTTGCATCCCTCTGATATTTTGAGGTAAGCATAATGGCGAGGGGTGCTCTGCACACGGATTGGTTGTTCGATGCCTGACACCGGTTGCAGCAAAGCACCATTCGCAGCAGCGCTTCTGACCTTCTTGGATGAGGATTGCGGGTCGAACCCGCAATGAGGATTCTTGAAACTGTTTTTTGCAACAAAATCCACCACCTCTTGCCACTCGTGCACACCAAACCACGCATCTACCTCGGGTATTTCTTTCCTCAACTCGTATTTGTATCGCTCAACAAGACAGCCGACGGCGATCAGCAGCCTCCTTTTTCTTCCTCGTTGTTTAACTGCAACCTGTTGAAGTAAAGTATTGACCGACTCTTCCTTTGCGTCACCGATGAAACCACACGTGTTTACTATCACCACCTCGCAATCGTTTCTGACGCGGTCAAAACAAACATCATAGCCCAAACCGGAAAGTCTGCCTGCAAGGTTTTCCGAATCGACAGTATTTTTAGAGCAGCCGAGTGTAATGATATTGACTTTCATCGCTTGCCAAGATTTTGCCTGGGATGGAGATTGCGAGCCAAGCCCGCAATGAGGATTCTTGCCATTTCAGCCAGTTTCAGCTCTCGAAGAGAGAGTCCACAAAAGAGTCGGGGTCAAAGACCTGGAGGTCGGTCATCTGCTCGCCCAGCCCAATGTAGCGGATAGGGATTTTGAACTGATCGCATATAGCGATAGCCACACCGCCTTTTGCAGTCCCGTCGAGCTTGGTGAGCGCAAGAGCATTGACAGCGGTGGCGGCGGTGAACTGGCGGGCTTGTTCAACGGCATTCTGGCCAGTGCTTGCATCGAGCACCAGCAGCACTTCGTGCGGTGCATCGGGCAAGAGTTTCTGCATCACCTTGCGTATTTTGGTGAGTTCGTTCATCAAACCCACCTTATTGTGCAGCCGTCCGGCCGTGTCGATTATCACAACATCCGTATTCTTTGATATGGCCGACTGAAGCGTGTCGTAGGCCACCGAGGCTGGGTCGGCGTTCATGCCTTGCTGTATAATGGGTACGCCAACCCTCTCCGACCAGATTGTCAGCTGCTCGACCGCAGCGGCACGGAACGTGTCGGATGCACCCAACATGACTGTTTTTCCGGCCTGCTTGTACTGGTAGGCAAGTTTCCCTATCGTAGTGGTTTTGCCGACACCGTTCACCCCCACAACGAGAATAACGTATGGTTTGTGCGGCAAGGGCTGGTCAAAATCGGATGGGAAACCCGTGTCGTCGTGACGGAGCAGCGTTGCTATCTCGGCCTTGAGAATAGAATTAAGCTCAGAAGTGCTTATATAGCGGTCGCGTTTGATTCGCTGTTGCAAACGGTCGATAATCTTCAGCGTGGTTTCCACACCAACATCGGAACTGATAAGCGTCTCTTCAAGGTTGTCGAGCACACTTTCGTCGACAGTGGAACGACCCGCAATGGCTCTGGTGAGACGGGTCAGGAGATTTTCTTTGGTTTTGCCGAGACCTTTGTCGAGCGTTTCCTTTTGTTTAGTCTTGTCTTTCCCGAACGAGAACCAAGCCATGATAGTGATTAGTGATTAGTGATTGGTGATTGAAAGTGTAATCAAATTTGGATGGAGATTGCGGAGATCCCGTGTCAAGCACGGGATGAGGTTCGCAATGAGGATTCTTGAACACTCTGTTGCTGCCTACATTCCCAAGGCTTTCTCCATGGCAGGGCGAATCTGCACGTCGAATATTGCCGAATACTTTTCGAAAGGATATTTCTTGTAGTCGCCCGATGCAAAATACCACAATATCACAGTGAAATCAGCCGCATTGCTGTAGCCAGGCACGACCGTCAGCAAGGTGCGGTCTGCATCGAAAATAGCGAACGACGGAAAACCCATCTTTGCACCAAGCACCGCCTGTGCGAAAGGGTGCGTGACACGGCGACCGTTTGCAGCCACCCCGCCGCCCTTGTACTCCACACCGTTCCACGAAAAGGCAGCATCGCCCTCGGCATCGAACTTGGTGGGGACAAAATAGGTGTTAAGTATCTTGGCCACAACCTTGTCGGTGAAAGTGTCCTTGTCCATTTTTTTACACCATCCGCACCAGGTAGTATAAAAATCGATAAAATAAAGTTTCTCGTTGCGGGAATTGGAAACCTTGGCCGACTGCTCTATGGTGTTCCACTTAACCTGCGAAAAAGCGTTTGAAACACTGAACATAGCAATCAAAGCGATAATGAAAGACTTTTTCATAAGAGGGTGTATAAAGTTGCTTGCAAAGTTACGAAAAAGTTGGGGATATTTGGATTTTTAGATATTTGGATGTTTGGATGTTTGGAGGAGGTTGCGGTGGGGGGCCGATTTGAAAGCGCGTTTCTCCGAAACGCATTTTGTATGTGTTTGATTGTCCCCAC
>ERZ842401.3322-NODE-3322-length-20149-cov-5.556634_pt1 | contig 20149 bp, 19 predicted proteins | sample MGYA00521270_ERZ842401 | MGnify/ENA primary metagenome ERZ842401 (study PRJEB31892, sample SAMEA3878208) | bioreactor metagenome | biome: Moose rumen | place: Sweden | collected 2011-10 | study: EMG produced TPA metagenomics assembly of the PRJEB12797 data set... | reverse complement strand
AAAGCATAATTAATAGATTCTGCTATTTTTTCTTGCACTTGTTTCGATTTTGCGTCTGATTTTAATTTGTTCATATCAAGACCTAAATCTGAATTTTGCAAAGCGCAAGGATATTGAGTTTACAATACAACATGCCGATAGCATCCGAAAAACGTTTCCTTATGTTGACGAGATCGGCTTCGTATTCCCATATCAATATGACATTGCATTTGATGTAAGGCATAGGGCGTTTGCTATCCAGCGAACTCTCACGCCTAGCGCACTCAATATGTACCTTATTCATAATAACCTGAATCTCATGAGCGGTATGATCGCCGCGCTTGACCCGTGTACATTTGAGCAGATTGACGATCTGACATTTGAGCAAATTGATGAAGTCGTTTTTGACTTCTAAGCCATAGGAGGCTATCAATGCAAGACATACGAACACAACACTACAATCTGAGGCTAACCGCCGAAGATGATATAACGAATACTTTTAAGGATTACCGATTGCTCATGAACGGAAATAACGCTGAGAACTCAGACATCGGTTATTCTAATATACAACTTATAGATCAAGCGCTCCATACGTTAGATGGAAGAATTGACGATCTTTCTTATGAGCCGATTTCAATTACCGCATTCTCTGCGTCTCCGAGTCAGAAAGAAATTGGTAGTTCGGCGTCCAATGTCGTTCTAAGTTGGAGCCTGAGCAAAATCCCCGTAAGCATTAAAATCAATAACAACACATTGACAGCCCCGGAGGGTGGATGGGGAACCTCTGGCACTTGGACAGATAGCGGGACTTATTCAGCAGATAAAACTTGGACACTGGAAGTGACCGATGCTGGCGGCGTGTCCATTGCCGCAACAACTGTCAGCCGCAATACGATATTGTATTTCAGGAAGAGCGTTTACTATGCCGCCGCGACAATTCCGGCAACAATGGATAGCGCCTTCCTCTTAACCATGTCAAGCGATCTTGCGGCGAGTAAGGCTAAAACTTTTACTGTAAATGCAGGCGTAAATCAATATATTTGGTATGCGATTCCAGCCGCATTTGGCACATGTAATTTCAGTGTCGGCGGATTTGAGGGTGGATTTGAATTGGTGAATACAATTCAGCATACAAACGCAAGTGGACATACAGAAAGTTACTATGTTTATCGCTCAACCAATGATGGGTTGGGTTCGACAAGAGTAACAGTATCATAAAAGGTAGGTGATATAATGAGTTATAAAGGCACAGTTGATCTAGTGGCTGGTTTGCGTAGGAAGAATAATGCAAATTTTACTATTGTTGATTCAAAAGATGTTTATGTCGAAGACTCGTATAAGCAAGAGGTAGAAGGCGAAAACGTTGAAACAACTCTTGACAATAGAGTTCTTAGTACACTTGAATATAACGATGAAACAAATCAGTTGACCGCAATAAATATCAATGGAGAACCAATCGGCGATCCAGTCACAATCGTCGGTGGCGGTGGTGGCGCTTATGGTTATAATGTGCGAATTGTAAATGGTTTACCGTCTACACTGTTGACGGTTGCCTCTACACAGACAACCATATTACCATTTACCTATATTGAAACATATGGCGATGAACTTCAAAACCAGAATGGTCTTTTGACCGTCCAGTATAAATTGTCAACAACATCTGGCTGGGTGTCCTACATTACAAATCAGCAGATTCCATGCAACGTGCAACAGAACTTAAATGTTACAAATCTGCTTTCCGTAGGTCAGACAACAAACATACGCATTGTATGTTCTAACGGCAGATCAGGGGATGATGCTGTAACAAAAACGCTTCAATACGATGTTACATGCGTTGAAATGAGTATTGAAACCTCTTTTAATAGCAATGCGACATACACTGGTAACTTTTCTCTTCCATATACATGTATAGGTCGTGGATTGAGCAAAACAGTTTACCTATACATTGACGGATTAGAGTACACGCATATTAATGTTGGCACTAGCAATGGTCAATTATTGCAATTACCAGTCGAGTTAGTTGGCAATTACAGTTATGGTTCTCATATTGCAAGGCTTTGGTTTGAAACTGATACGGGCGCGCTTTCAAACATCCTCGTGTTCCCAATTCTTTATGATAATGGGCAAAGCGATGAGCCTATCATCGGTGCAACTTTAGTAGATGATGAAATTGAAAATGGTGAAACCTTAAACCTAAAATATGTTTGTTATACACCTAGCCAGGAAACAACTGATTCTTTGACAATCCGAGTTTATTCAGAGGATGACGGAGAAGAAACAGATTATTACTCCGCAACATTTTCAAACATCACAAATAATACGGAGTTTATTCTCCCAATTAGTCAATATCCAGAATTAGGAACAGGCTACGTTGTTTTGACAAGTGGCGCTAGTTCTTTTACATTATCGTTTACAGTTACCGAGATTCAAAGCGATTATGATTTGACAAGCGTAACCACGGGGCTTGTTTATTCCTATCGCCCCACTGGTTATACTAATAACAGCGCTGGCAAAGATAACTATGTCTATGGCTTAGTAGATGCTGCTGGAAATAATCGAAATATCTACACTCGTATGACTGGGTTTAACTGGGTCACTGATGGTTATTTGGACGGCGAATCGCTAACCATCGCTGGCGCGGCCAGAATGAATATTGATCTTCCAATTCTTACGACTTCGTTCATGAATGCAGATAATCAGAGGGTCGTTCTGGATGCGGCAAGCGGTGCAACGGTAACAACGAGTGGCCGCACCATAGAATTTGAATTTGAGCTAGACAACGTTACCAACCAAAATAGCGTCGTATTTTCTTGCTTAGATGATAATGGCGTCGGCTTCGTGATTACACCGCAAGTGTGTTATATTTTATCTGACGGTCAAAGTCCAGTTTTTGATAGCACTGGCTTTATTGAGAATGAAGAATCAATCCCATGCGCCTATATCAAAGATGAAAAGCGTATTCGTGTTACTTTTGTCGTTCAGAAGAAGACATATACGAATGATGGCAGATTTACAAGTTATGCCAATATTTTCATCAATGGCGAATATGCCAATTCATATTTGTATAGTGAAGATGCCATATATAATGGTAGTGCAACTGTGACGATTGGCTCCGCAGATTGCGTTACTCATCTTTATGATGTTCGTATGTACAATCGAGATTTGACAAAGTATGAAGTGCTGCGCAATCATATGAACAGTGATATTGATATTCGCAATCGTATCGCGCAAAATGAATACAATGATATTCTGAACGACAACGGAGATGTCGATTATAATAAGGCGAGATATAAATATCCGTGTCTACTCTTTATAGGCAAGCTATCTAATTTCAAAAATGATCGCCAGTACGTCGGCGTCGTACTTACGAAGCCAGATGGTTTGGGTAGTTATACAACTGAATTTTCGTTATTAGACAAAGATGACGTTGGCAAATTTGTTTCATCTATTAAAGTCCAAGGTACTTCTTCCCAGAGGTTTATGCGTAAGAACTTCAAGGTTTATCTCGTCAAAAACAAAGATAGCGGCGGAACCAGCAAGGTTAAGTACGTGCTGAAGGGTTATGACGATAACGATCAGCCGCTCAGTATTGGCGAAAGTACGCTTTGTTTCAAAATGGACTATATGTCTACTGACCATGCAAACACATTCAACGCCAATATTGCCGATACATTATTTAATGACAAACCGGCTGGTTCCCTTGTGCAGAATTGCGTCTGGGGATTCAGGTGTCTTCTCTTTAATATGGCTGCTGAAGATTACACCGAAGGCGTTGCCTTTGAAAACTATCCAGAGGGCGTTATCGAATTTGCCGGTGACGGCTGTTTGAATAATGACAAGGGCAATACTAAGACATTTGGTCTTGAAACGGATGGCGATGATGGAACCGATACTTTGATGCAGAAGTGGGAGTTTAAGGATAACTCGAACCCTCTTTGTACATTCAAAACGGATCGCCTGATGGAAAAAATCTATACCGTTGACACCACCACCGGCGTAACATCTTGGAAGCGGCAAGCCAGAAATGGCCTTGAAAGTTGTTACCCAGATGAGGGCGACTTGGATGATGCCGGTATTGAACCGAAATATGACCACATTCAACTTCTCTATACATGGTTGTATCAGAGGGCGAATTTCTGGGATGCTTCAACTGCTTCTGGTACTGGCGGCACATATAATGGCGCTCAGTATTCTACAGAACGCGAATTGAAAAAGGCTATTTTCAAACGTGAGTTCCCCATGCACTTTAATATGGAACATGCTTTGGTGTACTATATCTTTATTGAGTGGGTGGCACTGTGCGATAATCGCGCCAAGAATATGTTCCTTTCATGTAAAGATATTACGGTTGAACATATCGCCTACAAAACGAGTGGCATAACATCCATCTGGGATATTGTCAATGACGAAACTGGCGAGGTCGATGAAAGCAAAATTGACTGGGATAATTCTACATTTGGCATATGGTATTGCGACCTTTATGACCTCGATAGCTGTTTCGGCGCTGAAAACTCTGGTTATATTCGCATCCCATATTATGCGGATTGGAACTATCAGCTTGGACGCACCGGCACATACCAGTTTAATGGTCACGACTCACGGCTGTGGTGCATGTTTGAGGAAGATTTCGCGGATGAGATAAAAGCTCGCGCTCAGGTTATTACTCGTAGCAATACTGGTTATGGCGCTTTGAATTATGCTGTTTTGAAGCAGGTTCATATTACCGATAATGCGGAATTGGTTTGCCCCGCAGTCGTAAACAACGATATGGAATATAAGTATGAGGATGCCTGGACGAAAGGTTATTATGATTACTCTGTTGACCCGGAGAATCCAACTTGGACGCAGACTAGCGCGTACAAATATTTGCAGCGTGGCTCTCGTACAGAACAGAAGGAATCATTTATCTATCGTCGTTCTATGATGTTGTATTCCAAGTATCAATGCGACCAGTTTACCAATGATAGGCTTGCTTTCCGTTGCGGTACTGCTGTGGCGCAAAATGATACTACCCTGACGCTTTCAGCAATCCAGAGCTTATATCTTGGCGCACAATATGGCGATAGTGGTTCCCCAGTCATGACCAACAAAAAGAACGCTGGCGAGACTGGAACCATTACGGCTCCGAACGCTCTTGGCCGAAGCGACAACGTGTACATTATGGGCGCAAGCAATCTGACAAGCGTATCATCCCTCGCCGCATTCCATCCCTATGAAATTGGTTTGACAAATGCCGGGAAGCTGAAAACATTGCTGATTGGCTCGAATGCTTCCGGCTATAGCAATGGCGACCTATCAGCACTTGATACGAGCGCATGTACGCTACTTGACACCTTGAATGTTCAGGGTTGCACCGGTTTTACAGATACGCCAATTAGCCTTGGAGCAAACACTTTGATCCGTGAGGTTTATGCTGGTGGGTCTACTGTCCCCTATTTTACCTTTGCTAATGGCGGTATTTTGGAGACATTGGAGCTTGGCACTCCGAAGCGAATTATTGTTTTGAACCAGCCATATATGACGAATTTTAGTTATGATAGCCTGAATGAATTGGTTATGCTGAGGATCGAAGGAACCCCGAATATGAACCCGCTTGACATAATTAAAGCTCGTTTGGCTAATTTGCGTCTTGGCCTGCGTTTGGTTAATATCAACGAAACAATCACTGGTAACGATTTTGAAGTGTTCAAAATGCTGACTAGCGACGTTGCAAAGGGCAAAATGCTTGACGCGAATGGTAATCTGAGCGATGATCCAGATGCCTACCCGGTCATTACAGGCACAATTAACTGCGACGTTATCGGCACTGAGACATATGCGCAAATGCGGAGACTATACCCCGATCTCACAATCAACTATGCACAGAGTATTAACCAGTTCACAGTTACATTCGTCAACTATGATGGTGCTCAACTCGGCACTCAGCTTGTTGATGCTGGTGGACAAATCACAGATCCCGTCCTCTCGGGCGAAATGTCTACGCCGACAAGGGCAATGGATAGCCATTATATCTACACATATTCTGGATGGGATAATATAACATCTCTAGTCTACTCTGACAGGACTGTTACTGCACAGTACACCACAACTGTTAGAACGTATACTGTCTCTTGGTATGATGGAATTGGCACCGGAAATGGTTCACTTCTGGAGCAAAAAACAGGCATATCATATGGCACACAAACAAGACCAACCGTAGAATTGCCAACATATACAGGGCTTGAATCATCTGGTATTTATTATGTATTTAAGGGCTGGGATGCAAGCACAGGCTACATCAGTGGCGACACTATTGTTCACGCCACTTGGGATGTCGCATATGGTTTGCCGCCAAGAATTGGTGAAGCAAATAGAAGAGCCATGCAGGAAATGAGCGCGGCAGAAATCTATGCTGTAACCAGAGACAATGAACATACGGCAGAGCAATACTGGAATCCGAAGGAATATGTTGATATTACTCTTGGTAGAGATTACAACTATAGCAATGTTGAGAGCAAAGTATTGATTTCTCAGCCTACTTTCTTCGATGGAGCGACAACCATAATTTTCAACGGGGCCACTGAAGATACTCCACTGATTCAGTTATTCAAAGAGGATGCCGAATCGTTTACTCTAGCGATTGACTATGAGTTCATAAATGATTCCGGATGTCTGGCCTCATGCTTTGATAATGATGGCTCTGAGGGTTTTATGCTCATGCGAAGTGGCAACTATACAAATGTGCGTTGGGGCAATAACAGCAGTAATGTTGGCTATCAATATCAACGTTCCATGCTTGTTCTACGTCACGTTAAGGGTAGCAGGTTGCTTTATGCTTATTATGACGGCAACACGTCTGCGAATGTATATCCAAACAATCAAACTGCTTCAAATGTAAGTGTGGCATCGCTGACCCGTGAGATTGAGACTTCGACAACCGCACCCCTTACATTTGGTGGAGTTGGCTACCTGAATGGTTCAGACGCGGCAGCACTGCGTGGTAAAGGCTGGATTCACTGGGCTAAAATTTGGTATGACGATATTGGCGCATATGACGCAACGGCAATGGCGACATTCCCGCATTTTAATATACGGTTCAACTGTTCGCCAAGCGTTCGATATACCTTAGCGAGCGATTTGAACTCAACGGCCAGCGCTATGCTTATGGCTGAAACACCGCTTCCTTTGGTTAAGCAAATGAACAGCACGAATACAAACGCTGGCGGCTGGGATTCATCACATATGCGTATTTGGATCAACGGACAATTCTTAAATGCCCTGCCGTTGGTCTGGCAAAGCATTATCAAGGAAGTCCGTGTCTCATCGAGCAAGGGACAACAGAGTACGGAAACACAAACCAGCTTCGACAAGGTGTATCTCGCTACATATTATGAGGTGACGCCAGATCAGGCTTCGTCTCATACAAATCAGACATACTTGGCTGAAATGGACTTGGGTAGAAATATGGTTCCTTATTTTGTTGTAAATCGAGACATCGGCATGACATCGGCAAATAATAGCCGTATTAAGTTCCCAGGTTTCACAATCCCCAATGATGCAAATTACCTTGTCCTAAGCGGTAGCGATCCGACGGCCTATGAAGGATTATATAGTGTATATCCGGGCAAGACGATTTGGATTAAGTCAGATAATTCTAGCATCGGCTATATCTATGTTGATGCGGATTTTCTTTCAAAGCATAGGCACGCCTGCGGTCGAGTGATCGGCGATGCCGACAACGACCTCGTAATTGATGCTTTCGGTGCAGATAGTAATGGCAATACCGGTGGTAAGTGGTTGCGTTCTGCTGGTTGGTGGCTGCGTTCGCCTTATCTCAGCAGCTCCACGTCCTTCTGGCTTGTCTACACCGGCGGCGGCCTCTCCAACTACTTCTACGCCGCCCTCAGCAGTTCTGGCGTTGTGCCCGCTTTTTCAATCTGATACCCCGTCGTTTTTGTTAATCGGGCGCACGCTTTGCGCTGCGCCCATTATAATCCATTATTACTTGCTAAAAGAGGTGGTTATTATATCTATCCACAAATCAGATCGAACTTTATCTCGTATGCAATATGAGGATTCTTTTAAGCCTCTCTATGATTTTGTTCGTAAAAAGATGACGAAAGTCCCGAAGCGCCGGTATAAAAGCGTTACGAAACCTCTTCTGGAAATAATGAACGAGGCATATCAAACGATTCTTAGCATAAGTGAAGACCCGGTAACAGGTTCGCCAAATTCGGCGCAAACACGCTATGATTACATTGTAGATGCGCAAGAGAAATTGTTGCGCGCAGAAAAACCATTGTGGGTTTACTGGAATATTTGTGGAGATATAAATGAGCCTGATATGAAAGATCAAAGGGTAAAGCAGCGCCAAAATCTTTGTGAGCGTTTTAATTATGTTCTAAGATTACTCCGTAAGATTCAATTAGAAAGTAGCAAGTATAATCCAGAAAACGATAAGGTGGTAGATGCAGAAATTCTTTACTACACAGAAGATGAAATTGCAAACGCTCAGTTTTTAAGTACATTACGAGAGTTACACAGATTTACTCATGGCAAAATTGTCAGGATGACAAACATATTCAAAGATGCCGAAGCCGATATATTGCTCAAATTAGTAGATGACGCATGGTATTATGCTGCGCGTGGCAATAAGAATCGATTAGACAAAGAAAAAGAAAGAGAAGATAGGAAGAAATTCTTCTCAAGGGCGATTTCAGATTTATATAAAATGGAGCGTCCGCTTTTCAGCATATTCAGTCTTGGTCATTATTCTAATAATGAGATGAAAGACTGGATGCACTTACTCAATGAGTCCCTTCGCCTGCTTCAAGCCGTTCAACAGAGCGACAAGAGGCGGACGTAAACTAATATAAAGGATGCCTTCTAGTACCATTTGCGTTCTGCTAATTGGTGGCTGCGTTCGCCTAATCTCAGCAACTCCACGAACTTCTGGAATGTCAACACCAACGGCAACCTCAACAACAACAACGCCAACAACAGTAATGGCGTTGTGCCCGATTTCCTGATTATAAAGTAGCAACATGAACACAAAGGCGGTTCTACGAGTGTGAAACATTTGAAGAAATCAGAAAAGGAGAAAGCATCCTCTCACATTGATAATATGTGATAAAAACATTTGCCCGTGGGCATCGCCTCGTGTGCGGCGGTTGTGGCTGGAAGGGATGGTATCGCCAAAATTATAAGTGGCGGACACATGGATTTGCGCTTACTTCATGCGTACCTTTCTCACAAAGCGGTTACAGCGCACTTATATTCACCGTGACAACAAAGAGCACACACTTATTTTAGGAGGAAAAATGATTCCATATAAAAAACTAAAAGCGCGTATTGAGCGCGATAAAGCAAAAAAGGTCAAACGACGGCAAAACTATGCCCAAAAATATGATTGTTTGGAGAAGGTTTTTACGCCACGCCATTATATCCGGGGGGTTAAAAAATGCCGAAAGAATGTTTCATTCAAACTATCAGTTCAAAAATATACGGCGCGACCATTTGGCCGCATTGACAAAGATTGTGCTTCAATGCTAATGGGAATATCGCCCCCTATTGCATCCAGCAAGAAAGAGGTTATTCACGAGCGTGGGCATGAACGCATTATAACACCCATCAAAATGCAAGATCGTGTCAATCAGCGCGTACTCTGCGATTATGCGTTGACGCCTATGATTACGCGAAGCCTCATATATGATAACGGCGCGAGCTTAAAAGATAAAGGCGTTTCATTCGCAAGAGCTAGATTTAATGGAATGCTTGAAAGGGCAAAGCGTTGGTGGGGCGACGATTTCTATGTTCTATCTTTTGATATTGAACGATTCTTTGATAATATTCCGCATTATCTATGCTATGAAGAACTTAATAAGATATTTAGTGATAAAAGGCTTGTCGATATAACGATGCAAATCGTCGAGGGTTATCAGATGCTTGACGCAAAGGCTGCACAAGATAATGAAAAAATCCAATTATTGAAACGGCATGAAGGTGTTGGAATTTGTCTTGGAAGCCATGTAAGCCAGCTAATGGCATTATGCGTGCCAAATTTCTTAGATCATTATATAAAAGACTCTGAGGGGATTAAGCTATATGAAAGATATATGGACGATGGCGTGATAATTCATAATGATAAAACTTATCTCAAAAACCTACTCGACCGACTTATCGTGCTGTGTAAATCACATGGGTTGAATCTAAAGGTTAAGAAAACTCATATTACTCACATCAGAAAGGGCATTACATTCCTGAAAATCAAATATTCTGTTCGTGATGGCAAAACAGTTAAACGCCTTCCTGGTTCAAGCTCATTGAGAATGCGCCGCAAATTAAAGAAATTTGCGGGTTTAGTTAAGCGCGGGAAGATGAACCTAGACGATGTATATACCAGCCTCCAGAGTTGGCTTGGACATACCAGAATTGCCAGTGCTTACAGAAAGCGCAAACAAATACTCGCATTATACAATACATTGTTTGGCAGTTATCGCATGAAGAAATGGAGATGTTTAGCAACATGAGATACTACAAAATAATAAAGAACGATGTTGTTGTTGGCACAGGATCGGCGTTTTTGAGATGGTACGCTTCATCTCGTGCGTTCTTCTACTGCGAGCTTGAAAAGGCCAACGTCGTTCAGGATGTGCTAACGGAAAAATTCTATCATATTGATTGGCTTAAACGACCACCGGAAGAAGCATCCGGCTATGAAGAAGCCGAATTAGAGTTCATCGACGAAACGGAGTATGATGAAATCATTGAATTGCTCGGCGATGGCGAGGAAGTCCCTGTTGAACCGGAGGTAGAACCTGAGCCGGTCAATCAAAACCCCGATCCTGAACCCGAACCAGAAGAAAAGCCAATGACGGTTGCAGAAATGCGTGCGCGCATTGCCGAACTGACAGAGTATCTACAAGGCGAAAGCAGGTCATTTACAGCGCAACAGACATATTACAAAAATGATCTGATCTTGAATGGTTCGCATATCTATTATACGAAATGGACTATCATTAAAGGCGAGACTGTAAATCCGGGCGTGAATTGTAGTGAAATATCATTGGACGACCTTTTCGCTATGATGCAAGCTCAAAATAAAGGAGAATAAACTATACTATGTATCAGTATTATGTGATTGAACTTCAAAAATATAACGATGGGAGCTATGGCAATTTGACGCATTTTGCCTACGACGAAAACGCAGATAAGGCGCGGCTAAAAGGCGAGGCGAAATATTACGAAGTCCTTGCAGCGGCAGCAGTGTCCAATCTGCCACAACATGCGGCAATCCTGATGTCTTCAAGCGGCGAACCCATAGAGCATAAGTGTTATGAGCATCCAGTAGAAACAGAAGAATAAAGCTAGGAGTGATTTGAGTGAAGCATTTTGCTTTTGTCTGGCGGGTTCAAGGTGTTGGTATTTCATGGTGATGGATCAAAAGACGGTGTGGGACATTCTTGCGTCCATCCCCATTGGGACGCTTATCGCGTGGATTGCCGTTGTTATTGCTATTATTTCCATCATCGTCGGCGCGACAATCAAGCTCTATAAGCTCTTTGAAAAATACCATAGGATTACCGCAGAAAACGAGCAGCAAAAGAAGCTCATGACGGAGCATGGCGAGGCGATCAAGAAAATCAACACATCACTTGACGAAATCAAGAAGTCGTTGGATGAGCAACGCGACGTAAACCTGAAACAGATCAGGCATGAAATTGTCAGGACGTGCGACGAAGCCCTTCGCTCCGGGAGTATCACAGCCAGTGCGTTTAGGTCACTTGAAGAGCTTTATGATGAATACAAAAACGTATTTGGCGGGAATGGCTATGTTAAGTCGTTGGTCACAAAAGTCAGACAACTACCGATTACAGGAAGCATAGAAGAATAGTGTGATGTTATATGGCACATGCAAAACGTAAGAAAATTGAATTTTCAAAAATACTTGTTGCCTGGGCGCTACTTGTTACGACAATTAGCGCCCTCGCTTCATATTTGCTTGCCCTGCTGGATCACGCGCCCTGCGAGGAAATTACGATTGCGATTGCCGAAGCATGTATCGCAATCGCTGTCGCTTATGAAGCAAAATCCTACGGCGAGAAAAACAGCAGAAACAAGTACGGCATAGATGAGTTTGGTAACAGGATTGATTCAGAAACCAGCTCCGATGGATAACAAGGAAATAAACAATGGCGAAAAAGATAGCTGACATTTCGCGCAATCAAGGCGACATTGACTGGAACCTGGCGCGAAAAGAATTGGATTTCGTTATATTCCGGGCAAGCAAGGGTGATTATGCCGACAATAGATACCTCGAATACACCAGTCAATGTTGTGTCCCCTATGCCGCCTATCATTATGTTAAAGCCGCCACAGCTTCAGAGGCGCGAACAGAAGCCCGATTTTTTGTCGAGTGTGCCAACAAGGCACACCCGCTTTTTTATATAGGCGATGTGGAGTATGAGACTCAGACAGAGACGACTACAGAGCCGGTCTGTGTTGCCTTTCTGGATGAATTGAGAAAGCTCGGCTGTAAGCGAATCGGCCTTTACATCAACCGCAAATATGAGTGGGCTGGCAAAGCCATTGATATGTGCGACATTATGTGGATTCCACATTGAGGGCCGAATGATGGCACAGTGCCAACCAGCGAATATGAGCCGAAACATCCCTTTGATTTATGGCAGTACACAAGCCGTGGCCGCGTAGCCGGTATAGACGGGAACGTAGATTTAAGTATTTTGCGGAACAGGACACTTGATTGGCTCATTTCGGGCGAAAGCGATCAAAAAGAAAGTGTGAATAAGAAAATGAAATACAACAACACAAACAAACCCATCATATGTATGCAAAGCCAAAGCACCTGCTACAGAGGCACTAAGCCAATGGATGTTTGGGGTGTTCTTTGGCATAGCACGGGGGCAAACAATCCCAATCTCTCGCGCTACATTCAGCCGTCAGATTCTTTGGCTGGACGTTCGGCGGACACATACAAAGATAGAAATGAAGCACTGGCCGTCATAGGCGTAAATAAGTATGGTAACGACATCAATCATAAAGAGCGGAATATGGGGATGAACGGCTGGATCGGCAAGCTGGCAAATGGTGAGGTTGCGGCTGTCCAGACCATGCCCTGGAATTGGGCACCTTGGGGCTGCGGCGCTGGAAGCAAAGGTTCTTGCAATAGTCACTGGATTCAATTCGAGATTTGCGAAGACAATCTACAAAACCCGGATTATGCTATGCAGGTATACAAAGAGGCGTGTGAGCTAACCGCCTACCTCTGTAAGATGTTTAACATCAATCCGTTTGCTACCGTCCAGTTCAAGGGCGTAACCGTCCCGACGATTATTGACCACAAGACAAGCCATGCGCTTGGCCTGGGAAACAATCACGGCGACATTGAGCATTGGTTCCCGAAGATTATCGGCAAGACGCTGGAAGATATTCGGAAGGATGTCGCCGCCCTGATGAACGCGAGCGGAGATATTGTCGTCGAACCGCCTGTCACCCCGCCGACCGGAACGACCACAACCGGAGTCGCTTTCGGGAGCCGCACAATTAAGCGCGGCGTCAAGGGAAGTGATGTGAAGGAGCTTCAGGAGAAGTTGATGGCGCTTGGCTACAAGCTACCGAAATACGGCGCTGATTCGGATTGCGGCGGCGAAACCGTCAATGCTATCTTCGCATTTCAGAAGGACAATGGTTTAACAGCCGATGGAATCTTCGGCGCAAAATCTTTTGCGAAGCTCAATGAACTGCTGGCATCTAAGCCTGAAAACGATGGGGCTACCAATGGCACTATGAAGCTGGCCGTGACAGGCAACGCTGTGAATGTCCGCAACGCTCCTTCAACGGCGACGGGCAAGATCATGTATGTTGTGAAGAAAAACGATGTGCTCAACGCGGTCGCCATTGACGCCGCGACACACTGGTACAGGCTCGACGATGGCAACTACATCAGCAATCTCTACGTTTCAACATACCGATAAACCAACAGTTCCTCCCACGCCTCTTTTGAATGCGCACCACAGGAGGACATATGATAGTATATGGTGTTCCGCCGCCATGAAGTGCGGACGATATATTTTAAGGGACTGCAAGACAAAATCTTGTAATCCCTTACTTTTTGCGCTCAGTTTTCTAACATGTTGAGAATATCATCGATGGTCTTTCCGCTTTCTGCCAGCTTCGCCATGAGAGCGTCGCGCTTTTCCTTCTCGACTTTACGAGCGGCGCGGGCCTTGGCGAGCGATTCCTTGCGATGCTCCGCCCTTTCTTCTGGCGTGAGCTTCGGGCGATTCACTTTGTTTTCGGCCTTGGCTTTATTCTCAATGATGCGAGCTTTCTTTTCCTGAAGTGCGGTGAGTTCATCTTTGGAATGTTTAAGTGCGGCGATTCTTTCATCCAGCTTCTTCTTCGTTTCAGCTACCAAAACTTCACGCGAGGCAATCAGTTTGGCAACACTTTCTGTCTTTGTCTCGATGGCGGCAATTCGTTCATCATACGTCGGATAAGGCTTTCTCTGCTTCTTAGAGTTAGGCATTTAACACCCCTTCTTTCTGTCATCTTTTTCTGCATTTATTATATCAAACATGTTTGCCATTTTCTACCCTTTTATGCAATAATTCAGAGAAAGTTTTTTGGGGGGGTGCAGAACAAAACCTACTAATCTTGGTGGGCTTTGTTCCGAATCCCGTGTTTGGGGCGCGTTGCTATATCGAAGCTCTGGTGGTGTCAAAATGGTGTCAAACACAAAATGCTAAACCTGAAAAGCCAATAACTACGGGCGATTTCACGATCAATATATTTTTTACCAAAGAAGTCTCGCGCTTCCAATTTTGTGCTTTATAACCATTTATAACCGTTCATATGTGTGCAATGCAAAGTACGTTTTTCTACTCAATTAACGTAAATCTTCATAAGTCCACGTATGTATTGCGGCAAATGGTGTCAAAATTGGTGTCAAATCACCCCGACATTCAGGAACCGATCTGCGTCAATTTTCTGGAACTGCCGTTCTGCCTGTGTGAAGCTGCCATCGGTATATATATTGAGCGTCAGCGTTACGTCTGAGTGCCCCATGATATACTGCAAACTTTTCACATCCATCCCAGCGTTCGCCATATTCGTACAAAATGTATGTCTGAGTACGTGCGGGGTGACGTTTGGAATATCATCATATGGGTAAGCCTTACGATACTCCTTCATGATCTTTTGCATCCGAATCTCTATCAGTAATGCGTCCGTCACTCGCCCACGTTGGCTGTAGAAAATGAAGCCGTCATGCCCGTCGATACTCAGCTCTTTTTTGGTAGAATATGGCCGGTTAAGCACATTAAGTAAACTCGTCCGCACGGTCTGCGACATGGGAATAGTTCGACACCCCGTCTTAGACTTTGGTTGCGATATGTAGTGCGAACCATCGGTCTTTTTGAGTAACTGGTGATCCACACGAATTGTACCTTCCTTGAAGTCTAAGTCGTGATATGTAAGCCCGCAAAGCTCACTAACGCGCAACCCCGTTCCAAGCATGATGATGATCTCGTCAAGCAACTCTTTGTGATGGGAGCGATTGCGAACAAAATCTAGCCACGTTATTTGCTGTATCGGTGTTAATGCGCACCTATGCCCGATGCGCTCATCGATAATATCGCCTAGCGTGAACCGGCATGGATTCTTGGCGATGATGTCGTCTTCGACGGCCATTTCAAAGGCGGCGGATAGTTTGCTCTTAACAATGGATAATGAGCCGACGCCGCGTCCTTTTTGGTGCATCTCAATGAACCACAGCTTCACGTCTGAAATCTTGATTGAGTCAATCGCGCGTGTTCCAAATTGTTCGTTTTCAAGAATATTGAAAACAGATTTGTAACCCGCTTGAGTGCTCGGTCTCACGCCGTGTTTCATCTGCATGTACCGCTCAAAGTAGTCTTTGACGGACATTTTACCGCTATGGTAATCCAAGCCTTGGTCTATCGCCCGTTGAATATCACCTTCCTTTTTCCGAAGTTCGTTCAGCGTGGCAGCGTATATTGTTTGCCTTGCCCCAAACGCATCTGAGTACCTGAATTGATAACGCCCATCACTCCTTTCACTCTCGCCAGTTTTAAGAACTCTTCCCTTCGAGTCTTTTCTCTTATCCATCTAGCTCCCTCCCCGTAGGACAGAGCTTCGATATAGCATATTCATTATAATATTGCAAAGAGTCTTTTAATGGACTCGGATTGTTGCGTTTATATTGAGTATGAGTTATCCAAATATTCATCTAGCTTCCTTCTTTTCAACAGTCGTTTGTTGCCAACCCACAGCACAAATGGGCATTCTTTTTCGTTCGACAATTCTCTGAGTCGATTTATGCCTACACCGGTATACATTGCAGCTTCTTCCAATGTTAAGTTACTTTTTTGCCAGATGGGCACATTCTTTTCCATTTTCAATCCCTCCAAAAAGGGCTGTCTCAGAGCACCAATATATTTGGAGCAAGAGACAACCCGCAGATACTATATTACTTTGTCCCCGTTGAACCGAAGCCGCCACGATCTTCTCCTTCAAGGTGATCGACCTCAATAAACTCCACAGGTTCCATTCTTTTTGTGATTCTGAACTGGCAAATCCTATCGCCCTCATGGATAACTGTGTGACGCATTGCCAGCGCAGGAAATCCCCAAATATCATTGTCGCCAGAGTAGCTATTGTCAATGACGCCATAAGAATTTGTCTGGAGGATTCCCCACTTCTTAAACGTCGAGCTGCGCGGGACGATGTTCGCCTCGTATCCTTCTGGCAGTTTCATTGAGACGCCCAAAGAGATAATCTTGAACTCACCCTCATCCATTTCGCAAGTTTCAGCGGCGCGCAGGTCAATCCAGTCTCCTTCGGCGATCTTCTGAATCTTTTCGATATTCTTGTTGTGGTATTTGATCTGAATGGTTTTCATCTTCTATTCTCCTTATATGCCTACATGTTTGAAAATCTCTGGTTCCTCTGCTTCCCAAAAACCATCTTTTGCTTCATCCCATAAGAAATACAGTCTCATATCATCACCAGCACTATTGTACAGGCCGGGGAATTTGCACAGAATGAAAGCCGCATTAAAAACGCCGCCATCCCGCATGTCGAGCCTGTTTTCATGCAAGGCGTCTACCGCAGATTCCAACTCATAGTAAAAGCCAACAGATTCGCCAGAAGTATCAGGCCAGCCAGTCGGTTTGCCATATGGAATTATATACTCTTTCGCCGCATTGGCCAGAAGATATATTTCATAGATTGGCGGTTGACCATCCCTAGCTTCGGATAGGAGTTCAAAGCGCTCATTATCAATCATTACTGCCCACCACCATACAAACAATTATTGAACCGATTGCATTCCCAATCGACACACAAATAACCTGTGCGATTGCCGCGAATGACAATGTGTGAGCCGCCGCGAAGAAAAACATATCCGCGATACTATGCTCAAAACCGCACAGCAGAAATGTGGGAACACCCAACATGATGCCAGCAATCGTTTTATCCCGCTTGAACGCATCAACCGCCACATACATCAACATGCCACACAGCATGGAAAGCGCGAGTGTTTGCGCCGCATTTTGCGCCAGTCTGTTTTCAACGATCTTACCGGCCAGGTCTACGATGTGCTTGTTGGCCGTCGAAGCAATGGCTGCAAGGAGTATCGCCCCAATCAGATTGCCAAGCCATGTTAGCGCCAGTTGTTTGACGAATAGTTTGTTTCGGTTGATAACTAAGTAGCCTATCTTCCCGGTAAATAGCCACAGACTATTTCTGCAAATGGTAAACAAACCGATGCAGAACAGGAGCGCCCCGACATATTTGCTTTCACATAAGAGCCACGCGATACCACCAATTCCAATGAATATTCCGGCAAGAATGGCACATGTAAGCACGGCCAGCGATTCAGAAAGCGGCAGATGTTCTTTTTCCTTAATCTTATTTATACGCATTTAACACCCACACTATTCTGTTTACCCTGTTCTTGATCGAACGGATAAACTCTTCGTCAATACTGCGAGCCTGTAAATGCTTCACCACTTCATCTATGAGTGTAGCAACAGCCATAAACCCAGCTTCGCCCAAACCCCGCGTAGTCATTGCCGCTGTGCCAATGCGCACACCAGAAGTAATCGTTGGAGATCGTGTCTCGCCAGGCACGCAATTCTTATTGAGCGTAATGTTGCACTTGTCGAGTGTATCCTGCAGGTCTTTACCTGTAACGCCCTGCTTGCTCAAATTAAGCAGAAGGAGGTGGTTTTCTGTGCCGCCTGTTACAAGATCATATCCAAGCGCTATGAAACGTCTCGCCATTGCTTCGCAATTTTCAACGACTCGCGCTATATAATTTGCGAACTCTGGTGCTTGGGCTTCGATGGCCGCGACTGCTTTCCCAGCAATAACGTGTTCCAATGGCCCTCCCTGACTTCCAGGAAACACCGCACTATTGATTTTCCTTGCTAACTCTGGCTTACAGAAGATAATTCCCCCACGAGGGCCGCGCAGGGTCTTATGCGTTGTCGTTGTGATGATGTCGCATTTTGCCCTAAACGGCGACGGGTGTAGGCCAACTGCGACCAACCCGGCAATGTGTGCCATATCAACCATCAATAGCGCACCAACCTCATCGGCGATATTGCGGAACTCATAGAAGTCAATCTGGCGAGGGTAAGCACTTGCACCAGCCAAGATCAGCTTTGGGTGAAACATCCGTGCTTTGGCTCGAACGTCGTTCATGTCGATAAACCCGTTTTCGTCTGTGCCATAGAAAACAATGTTGTATAACTTACCGGAGAAATTGACATGCGAACCATGTGTCAAATGCCCACCATTGTCAAGGTTCATTGACAGGATGGTGTCGCCAGGATTTAGGACAGCTGCAAACGCGGCGTAATTCGCCTGACTCCCGCTGTGCGGCTGGACATTGACATGGTAATTCGTCTTGAAAACCTTTTGCCATTCTTCTCGGCAGATACACTCAATCGCGTCAACATATGTGCAACCACCATAGTAACGATTGCCAGGATAACCTTCTGCGTACTTGTTTGTCAGGCAGGAGCCTACCGCGCGGATGACATTTTCGCTGACGAAGTTTTCGGAGGCGATCAGTTCAATCGTCTCTGCTTGCCTTTGCTTTTCTTTTTCGATGTACTCAAAGATCGTTTCGATACTCGCCATTTGTTCACTTCCTTGTTTTTAATGACTGAACACGGTCAATAGTTGAATCTGAATATACCTTTTGCCCGCAACTGAAACAGTATTTCATATTTTTCTTGAGTTGTTCACCACAGATGGGACAATGGTAGATCGTTTGCGTTCTGGTATCGTATTCATATTTGCAGCAGTACAGCCTAAGTGGATCGCCCATCGCCCTGCCCTTTCGGACAATCGGCGCGGCGGGTTCAAGCCTGAACTCGCAAGCCTCCCAGTCAATGCCCATTCCCGCGTTGAAGATTGGGACGCCCATCCTGCCGCCAACCGAAGGCTCGTCAAGCGTCACAACGACTTCCGCGTGCGCATGATCTCTATTGAGTGCCAATTCGACGCGCCTTTTCAATTCAATTAATTGCATTGTCAACACCTTTTATCCCTGTATTTATCACTGTTCCAATGTGCAATCGCCGCCTTGACTGACGTAAAATCGTCGGTGCAGTCAAGGCAGTCTTCGCACATAATATACCAAACATTCTGCGGGTCAAATATGGTTCTTCCTGTGCAGATATTCAGATTGTTGCCGCCACAGCACCGACACGGCAGGAGCTTACTGCGATATTTTGCCGTATATTTTAGCGCGTCGTCAAATCTTTTTGCCAAGGGAACTCCTGCTTGAAATCGTCGCCCATGATTTCTCTGAGCGATTCTTTCATAAAGATCGGCGTGCGCGTTCTGGCGCATGAGTTGACAAGCTCCATTATCCACTCCTTTTCGGGAACTACCTTTCCCTTTCTGTTCCCGGTTTCCGCGCCGACAATAATCCAGTTCACAAAAGCATCGTCATCGCCCAGCCCAGTAAACGGCTCCATAATCGGCTCAATGCTCAAAAATGTATTGAACATCAGATGACTCCAGAATTGGCTGCGCTTGTAAGGAGTTGTCGAACCGAACCAGAAATTGGGCTTGCATGGCAGTATTCCTTTGCCCAGCAGGTCTAAATACCGCGTCGGGGTCTTTGTGAGGA
>ERZ842401.3321-NODE-3321-length-20151-cov-5.972880_pt1 | contig 20151 bp, 32 predicted proteins | sample MGYA00521270_ERZ842401 | MGnify/ENA primary metagenome ERZ842401 (study PRJEB31892, sample SAMEA3878208) | bioreactor metagenome | biome: Moose rumen | place: Sweden | collected 2011-10 | study: EMG produced TPA metagenomics assembly of the PRJEB12797 data set... | reverse complement strand
TGAGCCAGTACACTGATATAGTGTCTTTGAATTAATTGGACTAAAGAAAATAAGCCATAGATTGCATTCATACCAATTTTAGAATCCAGATAATTAGCGAACAATGTACTAGGAAGCAATCCAATAACATGTAAAATTATGAATATTTATAAAAATATTAAGGTTAATTTCATTTATTGGGTATAGAATAATAGTGGTAATAGGATGTATGGGAGTAGTTCAATATTATAAGTGAGAATGGTTTTAAATAGATTATAATATGATTTTAAATCGAGTATACATAACTTTAAATTAGTATAATTAATTCTAAATTGAGTATAATTGATTTTGATAGAATATAATTATGATCTTAAACAGATTATAAATAGATATAGACTATAAAAAAATAGAATTGTAGTAATAAATTGGAAATAGAATTGAAGTAATTAATTGGCGGGAAGAGCTACTTAATAATTGGCATAACTGAATTTATATACGGGGTATAACTAATGGAACGTGATAAAAAACCAGCTGAAAGAATGCTTGGAAATATTTCATTATCAGACTTAAAATCAATATCTCAGGAAGACATCGAAAAACTTCTGAGAATGACTGATCAAATACAGGATTTTCAAGAACTCATGATGAAGTATGAGTGCGCGATGTATGAAATTAAAACAAAGCTTGATGTACTTAATAAGGAATTATCTCTTCGAAATAATCGAAATCCCTTTGAATCAATAAAAACGAGAATAAAAGCACCTATTAGCTTGTTCGAAAAAATGCAAAGAAAAGGGCTGCCGTTCACAGTAGATAATATCAAAAATAATATAAATGATGTTGCAGGGATCAGAGTAATATGTTCATTTATAGATGATATTTATATGCTTGCCAATTGCCTTAAAGAACAGGACGACGTAAGGCTTATTGAGATTAAAGATTATATAGATAATCCTAAGCCCAGCGGATATAGAAGTCTTCATCTTATTTTGGAAATCCCTATTTTCCTCACACATGACAAAGAGTATATGACGGTTGAAGTTCAATTTAGAACGATAGCTATGGATTTTTGGGCAAGCCTTGAACATAAGATGAAGTATAAAAAAGATATTCCGGATGCCGAAATGATAACAGAAGACCTTTGTTTTTCTGCAGATATGATTAATCAGATAGACAGGCGGATGCAACAAATTCGTGAAAGAATTGATGCAAGTAATGAAGTAAGTGATAAGAATCTTAATGACACGTCCAAAGAGCTTGAATTAATTGGAAGGTCGTTAATTACAAATAATCATAATAAGAATATTTATGATTCGGATATGGAATCAGAAGAAGTTCACTATGAGAGCACAATAACTGAAGTCCTTGATACAGCTAGAAAGCAGATTAGTCAACTAAATGAAGTTATATCTAAGGAAGATTATGAAGAAAAAAATAAATCGGATGAAAATGTATCCGGCCATATCGAAGATGATGAAGTCAAAGAGAGTCATAAAAGAAGTAGAAAAAAAGTTATAGAACTGGAGCAATCCGAACCTATTTTTATAGCGTCATCTACTGCCAAGAATTCTGTGAAAAAGCAAAATGCCAAGGCGGTAGAGTCGGGACTACGATAGAAAAGCGTTCGTAGAAAGCTCAAAGACCCTTATAGGAATCCTATATTTGTTGATAGAAGGTTGAGCTTGTAAAAAAAGACTTAGTGGAGTTGAGTGTTCCGCTAAGTCTTTTGATTTATATAGCTGTCCATCTGCCGCTTGCACCGCAAGGAAGTACGAGCCCATTAGAAGATACAGGAAGCCCAACCTCATCAGCTTCTATTTTTCCTTTATGGATAGGATCAAGAACCGTGTGAAGCATATATGAAAGAACAGCCGGTTGAAGCCCTGTTGTATATGAATTGATTAAGAAGAAAAGCGGATTGTCAGACAGTAGTGATGAGCAAAGTTCTATAAAAGGATATATATTTTCTTCTATTTTCCATATTTCACCTTTAGGACCTCTTCCATATGAAGGCGGATCCATGATAATGGCATCATATTTATTGCCACGACGAATCTCACGTTGAACGAATTTGGTACAATCATCAACCAGCCATCTTATACTGGAATCACTAAGCCCTGATGAAACAGCATTCTCTTTTGCCCATGTTACCATACCTTTACTTGCATCTACATGAGTAACAAAAGCACCGGCTGCAGCAGCAGAAATTGTAGCACCACCGGTATAAGCAAATAGATTAAGAACTTTTATTTCGCGTTCCGATTCTTTTATGAGCCTGGAAAACCAATCCCAATTAGTAGCCTGTTCAGGAAAAAGACCTGTATGCTTAAAACTGAATGGTTTAAGGTGAAAAGTAAGATTATTGTAAGTAATTGTCCACTCCTTAGGAAGTGAATTAAATTCCCACTCGCCACCACCTTTATTGCTTCTATGATAATGACCATTTGGCTTTTGCCAACCGGGAAGCTTTCTCTTGGTATTCCATATTACTTGCGGATCGGGGCGGACAAGCTGGTAATTGCCCCATCTTTCAAGCTTTTCTCCATTTGATGTGTCTAGGACTTCATAATCTTTCCAATTTTCTGCAAGCCACATAATAACTCCATTTCAATAACAATCATTAAAACTAATATACTCAAACTTTGCACTTTTCCAATCAGGCACTTACCTTCACAGTTTGTATGTACAGATAGTTTATAAAGTATTATAAGTGCTATACATTCAGCATATCATATTATAGCGAATCTGATTATATTACAATAGTAAGCTATTTTAAATAGAAGAAGTACAAAATTAAATAAACAGATTAACAAATATCAATAAAATTGATTTGAATAATCTATTTTAACTTTTTTAACGGAAAAACAAATAATTTGCTTGCAAATTAGAACAAAAAGTAATATATTAGCAAGTGCTGTGACATGATAGCGTTGAAGCGTGAGGTTGCCACATTATCCAGTGATGTGGGTTTTCCGTGGAGCGAATGTCAGTGGACTGCAAGGCAGTCACAAAATCATGACGACAAGTCACTGTACAAGCATATGATGTCTGCTGCAAATCCTGAGGGATTGATGGGCAGAAACGACGTGAAGTGAAAATCTGAGATGTAATTTGGGTTGCGAATCAGGACACACACGGGAGAATGTACAGTCACCGCTTGTCGTACTTAATCAAAAAGTGCGAAAAGGAGGCGACTTTTTTTATGGCAAATCAGGTAATGAGGATTACTCTTAAAGCTTATGATCATCAGTTAGTTGATGCATCAGCTAAGAAAATCATCGAGACAGTCAAGAAGAACGGATCTCAGGTTTCAGGACCGGTTCCGCTTCCAACTAAGAAGGAAGTAGTAACAATTCTTCGTGCTGTACATAAGTACAAGGATTCAAGAGAACAGTTCGAACAGAGAACACATAAGAGACTTATCGATATCATCACACCTACACCTAAAACAGTTGATGCTCTGCAGAGACTCGAGATGCCTGCAGGTGTTTATATCAACATTAAGATGAAATAATTCGTCAGAAACTACTAATTACTTTAACCTCTACTAGTATGATGCAAGACGCATGATGCCGCGACACTGGAAATTACTCAAAGAGTAATAAAACGACATTGCGAACGATTTAAGCATCCGCTGTAGATGATTTAGGAGGTAAAACATGAAGAAGGCTATTTTAGCTACAAAGGTCGGAATGACCCAGATCTTCAAAGAAGATGGTTCACTTGTACCGGTAACAGTTCTTCAGGCTGGACCGTGCGTAGTAACACAGATCAAGACACAGGAGAATGATGGATATTCTGCTGTACAGGTTGGTTTCGTAGACAAGAAAGAGAAGAATTACGAAGCCGGACAGGTTTGGCACAGACATGGTGTAAACAAGGCAGAGGCTGGCCACTTTAAGAAGGCTGGCGTTACATCTAAGAGATATGTCAGAGAGCTCAAGCTTGAGAATGCAGCTGATTATCAACTTGGTGCTGAGATCAAAGCAGATATCTTTTCAGATGGTGACAAGATTGATGCAACAGCTATTTCAAAGGGTAAAGGTTTCCAGGGCGCCATTAAGAAAAATGGTCAGCACAGAGGACCTATGGCTCACGGTTCTAAGTTCCATCGTCATCAGGGTTCTAACGGTTCAAGTTCTGATCCTAGCCGTGTATTTAAGGGCAAAGGAATGCCTGGACACATGGGCGCTGTAAGAGTTACAGTTCAGAATCTTGAAGTAGTAAAGGTAGACGCTCAGAAGAATCTCATTCTTGTTAAAGGCGCTGTACCAGGACCTAAGAAGGGCCTTGTTACTATCAAAGAAACAACAAGAGTTGAGGCATAACGAAGGAAAGGAGGACCATTCAGATGGCTAACGTATCTGTTTTAAATATGGAAGGTAAAGAAGTTGGCAATATCGACTTAAATGATGCAATTTTTGGAGTTGATGTCAACGAGCACCTTGTACATCTTGCAGTTGTTCAGCATCTTGCTAACAACCGTCAGGGCACACAGAAAGCAAAGACTCGTTCCGAAGTTTCCGGAGGTGGCAGAAAGCCATGGAGACAGAAGGGAACTGGTCATGCAAGACAGGGTTCAACAAGATCTCCTCAGTGGACAGGCGGCGGTGTAGTATTCGCTCCGGTTCCAAGAGATTATTCCTTCAAAATGAACAAGAAGGAGAAGCAGGCAGCCCTTAAGTCCGCTCTTACAGATAAGGTAGAAAGCGGAAATATAGTTGTTCTTGATGAGCTTAAGTTCGATGAGATTAAGACAAAGAAATTTGCTGAAGTTATGGCTAACATCAAGGTAGACCGCAAGGCACTTGTAGTTATTGCTGATAACGATCAGAACGTTGTTCTTTCAGCTCGCAACTTTGCTCAGGCAAAGACAACACAGGCTAATTTATTAAATGTTTACGATATTGTAAATGCAAAGACACTCGTTCTTACTAAGGACGCAGTAAGCAAGATCGAGGAGGTGTACGCATAATGGCAGCACTCGAATATTATGACATTATCCTTAAGCCCGTTTTGACTGAGAAGTCAATGAACCTTATGGGCGACAAGAAATACACATTCCTTGTTAATCCTCAGGCTAACAAGAGTCAGATCAAGGAAGCTGTAGAGAAGATGTTCGAAGGTACAAAAGTAGCTAAGGTTAATACACTTAATGCTGACGGTACCAGAAGAAGAAGAGGTCAGGCAGTAGGCTTCACAGCTAAGACAAAGAAAGCTGTTGTAACACTTACTAAAGACTCTAAAGACATCGAGATTTTCCAGGGACTCTAATAGATGATAATTATGCGTGCATGACCTGCAAATGAGTCCGGGGTCAAGGGATTATCCCTCGCATGCGACAAAATAAGGAGAAAAGAATCATGGGAATTAAGAAGTATGGTCCTTATACCCCATCCAGAAGAAACATGACTGGTTCTGATTTCGCTGAAATCACAAAGAAGACTCCTGAAAAGAAGCTTCTTGTTTCTAAGAACAGCATTGCTGGACGTAATAACCAGGGTAAGATAACAGTAAGACACAAAGGTTGTGGTGGAAGAGTTAAGTATAGACTTGTAGACTTCAAGAGAAATAAAGATGATATGCCGGCAAAGGTTATCGGTATCGAATATGATCCTAACCGTACAGCAAATATTGCTCTTATCTGCTATGCAGATGGAACAAAGTCATACATCCTTGCTCCTGCTGGTCTGACAGATGGAATGACAGTAATGAATGGTGCTAACGCAGAAATTCGTGTTGGTAACTGCCTTCCTCTTTCAGCTATTCCTGTAGGTACTGAAGTTCACAATGTTGAGCTTTATCCTGGAAAGGGCGGTCAGCTTGTTCGTTCAGCTGGTAACTCTGCACAGCTTATGGCTAAGGCTGAAAAGTATGCAACTCTTCGTCTTCCTTCAGGTGAGATGAGAATGGTACCGATCGAGTGTCGTGCAACAATCGGTGAGGTCGGAAACATTGAGCATAACCTTATCAATTACGGTAAGGCAGGCCGTGTTCGTCACATGGGTATTCGCCCTACAGTTCGTGGTTCAGTTATGAACCCTAATGATCACCCACATGGTGGTGGTGAAGGTAAGGCTCCGGTAGGTCGTCCGGGACCATGCACACCTTGGGGCAAGCCTGCTCTTGGTTATAAGACACGTAAATCCAAGAAGGCTTCTAATAAGCTCATCGTAAGAAGAAGAAACGGTAAAGCCATCAAATAATTGAAGGGAGAATAAAATGTCAAGATCACTTAAAAAGGGACCTTTTGCTGATGCAAGTCTCTTAAAGAAAATAGATGCTATGAACGCACAGAACGAAAAGCAGATCATTAAGACTTGGTCACGTCGTTCAACGATCTTCCCTTCATTCGTAGGGCATACGATCGCAGTACACGACGGAAGAAAGCATATCCCGGTATATGTTACAGAGGATATGGTTGGCCACAAGCTTGGTGAGTTCGTTCAGACCAGAACTTTCCGCGGCCACTCAGGCAACGAGAAAAAGACAGGTGCCAAATAAGGTAGAGTGAAAGGAGGTTCATCATGGCAACAGAAGAAAAGAAGAAGTCCAGATCTCAATACAAAGTTGAGAGAAATAGAGAAAATAGAGAAACAAGACCACATGCAAAACTTACATATGCAAGAATCCCTGTTCAGAAGGCATGTTTTGTAATGGATGCAATTCGTGGTAAGGATGTGACAACAGCTCTTGCTATCTTACAGTACAATCCAAGATATGCTTCAAGCGTTATCTATAAGCTTCTTGCAAGTGCTGCAGCAAACGCAGAGTTCCAGGGTAAGAATCGTGAGAATCTGTACATTGCTGAGTGCTACGCAAATAATGGCCCTATAATGAAGAGAATTCAGCCAAGAGCACAGGGCAGAGCTTACAGAATCAACAAGAGAATGAGCAACCTTAGCATCATTCTGGATGAGAGATAAGAAAGGAGAGCTAAAATCAAATGGGACAGAAAGTTAATCCGCATGGCATGAGAGTAGGCGTTATAGCTGACTGGGATTCCAGATGGTACGCTGAAGAGGGTGCATTTGCTGATAATCTTGTTGAAGATTACAAGATCAGAAAGTACCTTAAGAAAAAGTTATATGCTGCAGGTGTTTCCAAGATAGAGATTGAGAGAGCATCTGACAGAGTTAAGGTTATCGTATTTACAGCTAAGCCAGGTGTAGTAATCGGCAAGGGCGGTAATGAAATCGAGATAACTAAGAAAGAGCTTCAGAAACTTACAGATAAAAAAGTCATGGTCGACATCAAAGAGATTAAGAGACCTGACCGCGATGCTCAGCTTGTTGCAGAGAACATTGCAGGACAGCTTGAGAACCGTGTATCTTTCAGAAGAGCTATGAAGTCTTCAATGTCAAGATCCATGAAAGCAGGAGTTCTTGGTATCAAAGCTTGCTGCGGCGGTCGTCTTGGCGGTGCTGATATTGCTCGTAAAGAGTTCTATAGCGAAGGAACAATCCCGTTGCAGACACTTAGAGCAGATATTGATTATGGTTTTGCAGAAGCTGATACAACCTATGGTAAGGTTGGTGTCAAGGTTTGGATCTATAAGGGAGAAGTTCTTCCAAAGAAAGGTTCCAAAGCCGATGCAGACAAGGAAGGGAGCGATAAATAATGTTAATGCCAAAGAGAGTTAAACACCGTAAACAGTTCCGTGGTTCTATGGCTCACAAAGCTACTCGCGGTACAACAATCTCTTACGGTGAGTATGGAATAGTTGCCCTTGATCCTTGCTGGATCAGATCCAATCAGATTGAGGCTGCCCGTGTTGCTATGACTCGTTTTACAAAACGTGGCGGACAGGTTTGGATCAAAATATTCCCGGATAAGCCTGTTACAGCAAAACCTGCTGAAACTCGAATGGGTTCCGGAAAAGGTACTGTAGAGTACTGGGTATCTGTAGTAAAGCCAGGTCGCGTAATGTTCGAGATCGGCGGTGTATCTGAAGATGATGCCAGAGAAGCACTTCGTCTTGCTATGCACAAGCTTCCTTGCCGCTGCAAGATCGTTTCCAAGGCTGATTTGGAAGGTGGTGTATCTGATGAAAACTAATGCATATGTTGAAGAGCTTAATAAGAAGGATGCAAAAGCTCTTAATGAAGAGCTGATTTCTGCAAAAAAGGAACTTTTCAATTTAAGATTCCAGAAGGCTACTAACCAGCTTGATAATACTGCTAGAATCAACACTGTTCGTAAGAACATTGCTAGAATTCAGACAGTTATCACACAGAAGTCTAAAGTAGCTGAATAATTTCGCTGAAGTTGCGGGAAAGGATAAAGAATCGTGGAAAGAAATCTTAGAAAAACACGTGTTGGTAAGGTAACAAGTGATAAGATGGATAAGACCATCACTGTTTCCATTGAAGACCATGTAAAACATCCTCTTTACAAGAAGATCGTTAAGAAAACATATAAGCTTAAGGCACATGATGAGAACAATGAGTGCCATGTTGGCGATACAGTAAAGGTCATGGAGACAAGACCACTTTCAAAAGATAAGAGATGGAGACTTGTTTCTATCATTGAACGCGCAAAGTAATTTGGATTAAGGCTATTGAGCCGGATCCATTTGTCCTGCGCAGTATAAAGAAGGAGAATTAACATGATTCAACAGGAAAGCAGACTTAATGTCGCTGATAATACTGGTGCAAAAGAACTGCTTTGCATTCGTGTTATGGGCGGATCTACAAGAAGATATGCAAGAATCGGTGATGTCATCGTTGCTTCCGTTAAAGATGCAACACCCGGTGGTGTTGTAAAGAAGGGCGATGTTGTTAAAGCCGTTGTTGTTCGTACAGTAAAGGAAACACGTCGTAAAGATGGTTCCTACATCAAGTTCGATGAGAACGCTGCTGTAGTAATCAATGATGACGGTAATCCAAAAGGAACACGTATTTTTGGACCAGTTGCAAGAGAACTTCGTGATAAGAAGTACATGAAGATATTGTCTCTGGCACCTGAAGTATTATAAGGAGGAACCCAGGTTATGGCAGCAAGTAGAATTAAAAAGGGAGATACAGTTCGCGTTATCGCTGGCTCCTATGATGACAAGGGTCATGAAGGTAAGGTTCTGTCCGTTGATGCAAAAAATCACAGAGTAGTTGTAGAAGGTGTCAACAAAGTAAAGAAACATCAGAAACCTTCTATGCAGAATCAGAACGGCGGAATCGTAGAAGTAGAAGCTCCTATCGATATCTCCAACGTTATGCTCGTTGTTGACGGTAAGACAACACGTGTCGGCATCAAAGTAGAGAGAGACGAGAATGGTAAAGTTGTTAAAAAGACTCGTATCGCTAAATCTACTGGTGAAGATATTGATGTTATCTATCCGGGCAAAAAGAATGACTAACGGGAAGGAGGTTATAAGACGTGAGCAGATATAAAGATTTATATAAAAATGAGATCGTTGATGCTATGACAAAGAAGTTTGGCTATAAGAACGTTATGGAAGTTCCGAAGCTTGACAAGATCGTTGTTAACATGGCAGTTGGCGAAGCTAAGGAAAATGCCAAGGTTCTTGAGAACGCTGCTGGCGATATGGAAATAATTACAGGTCAGAAACCTGTTCTTACAAAAGCTAAGAAGTCAATCGCTAACTTCAAAATCAGAGAGGGCCAGGCTATCGGATGCAAGGTTACACTCCGTGGTGAGAAGATGTATGATTTCCTGGATCGTCTCGTAAACCTGGCACTGCCTCGAGTACGTGACTTCCGTGGCATCAATCCTGATTCCTTTGATGGAAGAGGCAACTATGCTCTTGGTATTCATGAGCAGCTTATCTTCCCTGAGATCGAGTATGATAAGGTAGATAAGACAAGAGGAATGGATATTATCTTCACAACAACAGCAAAGACAGACGAAGAAGCTCGTGAGCTCCTTAGACTGTTCAACATGCCTTTCGCAAAGTAATCATAGGAGGAAATAAAAAACATGGCTAAATTATCCATGAAAAGAAAACAGCAGATGAAACCTAAGTTCTCAACAAGAGCTTATACACGTTGTAGAATCTGCGGTCGTCCTCATTCAGTTCTTAGAAAATACGGAATTTGCAGAATTTGTTTCCGTGAACTTGCATATAAGGGCGAAATCCCTGGCGTAAAGAAAGCCAGCTGGTAATTAGTACTACATAAAATTTATTGCGGCTTCGTGTCTCTCCCCTTATGGGGAGTAAGGCGGAGCAAGAATATAGGAGGAAAATTTAAAATGGCAATGAATGATCCTATTGCAGATATGCTTACAAGAATTCGTAATGCAAACACTGCTAAACATGATACTGTAGATGTTCCTTCATCCAAGATGAAGCTTGCAATTGCAAATATTCTTCTTGAAGAAGGTTATATCAAGAAGCTTGACATCGTTGATAACAAGGGTTTCAAAGATCTTCACATTACACTTAAGTATGGTGCAGACCGTAATGACAAGGTTATCACAGGAATCAAGAGAATCTCTAAACCTGGTCTTCGTGTATATGCTGGCAAGGAAGATCTTCCAAGAGTACTTGGCGGACTCGGAATTGCAATCATTTCTACAAACCAGGGTGTTGTAACTGATAAGAAAGCAAGAGAGCTTCAAGTTGGTGGCGAAGTTCTTGCATTTATTTGGTAAATTGGAGGTACGGGCATGTCACGAATCGGTAAAATGCCAATCGCAATCCCTGATGGAGTAAACATCAGTGTTGCAGAAAATAACAAGGTGACTGTAAAAGGTCCTAAGGGAGAACTTACAAGAGAATTTCCTCAGGAACTTTCAATCGAGCAGAAAGATGGCGAGATTGTAATAACAAGACCAGATGATCAGAAGAGAACAAAAGCTCTTCATGGACTCACAAGAGCACTTCTGAACAACATGGTAACAGGTGTAAAAGACGGATTTGAGAAGAAGCTTGAGGTTGCAGGTGTTGGTTACAGAGCTGCAAAGAAGGGCAAAACTCTCACACTTACTCTTGGATATTCTCACCCGGTAGAACTTGATGATCCTGAAGGCGTTGAATCTACTGTTGAAGGTCAGATCATAACAGTTAAAGGTATCGACAAAGAAAAGGTTGGTCAGTACGCTGCAATCATCCGTGAGAAGAGAGCTCCTGAACCATATAAGGGCAAGGGAATCAAGTACGTTGATGAAGTTATCAGACGTAAAGTCGGTAAGACCGGTAAGAAGTAAGAGATAAGGAGAGTGTAAAATGGTTAAGAAAGAATCCAGACAGGAAATTCGTGAAAAGAAGCACCTGAAGGAACGTAAACGCTACAGCGGCACTGCTGTAAGACCTAGACTTGCAGTGTTCAGAAGCAACAAGAACATCTACGCTCAGGTTATCGACGACGTAGCTCAGAAGACTCTTGTTTCTGCTTCTACTCTTGAAAAAGACATCAAGGCTGAGCTTAAGAATACCGATGATGTTGATGCAGCTGCATATGTTGGAGACGTAGTAGCTAAGAGAGCCCTTGAAAAGGGTATCAAAGCTGTTGTTTTTGATAGAGCAGGTTACATATATCACGGTAAGGTTGAAGCCCTTGCTGATGCTGCCAGAAAAGCTGGCTTAGAATTCTAAGAGAGGAGAACAGAATTAAATGAAACGTACAGTCGTTGATGCAAGTCAGCTTGAGTTAACAGATAAAGTCGTTACCATTAAAAGGGTTACCAAGGTTGTAAAGGGTGGCCGTAATATGAAATTCACAGCTCTTGTAGTTGTAGGTGATGGTAACGGACACGTTGGATGTGGTCTTGGTAAGGCTACAGAAATTCCGGATGCTATTCGTAAAGGTAAGGAAGCTGCTACAAAGTCACTTGTAACAGTTGCACTTGATGAGAATAACTCCATTACACATGATTTCGTTGGTAAGTTCGGAAGCGCAGAAGTTCTTCTTAAGAAGAGCCCAGAAGGTACAGGTATCATCGCTGGTGGTCCTGCACGTTCCGTATGTGAACTTGCTGGTATCAAGAACATTCGTACAAAGTCTCTTGGTTCCAACAACAAGCAGAATGTTGTATTCGCTACAATCAACGGTCTCAGCCAGCTTAAGACTCCTGAGGAAGTTGCTAGGATGCGCGGCAAATCTGTAGAAGAAGTTAATGCTTAAGGTAACAGCCTTAAGGAAAGGAGAAATCAATGGCAGCAGAAAAGAAACTCAAGATCACATTGATTAAATCCACAATCGGTGCTGTGCCAAAGCAGGTAGCTACCGTTAAATCAATGGGATTTAAAAAACTTAACAGCAGTGTTGTCCTTCCGGATAATTCCGCAACAAGAGGACAGATCCAGCAGATCAGACACCTTGTTAAAGTTGAAGAAATGTAATTATAGAAACACGGTTCTGCAAATTCATTTGCAGAACCATGTTTGCTATGCACTATAAAGGTGCGTATAATATAATGAGCGAGCAGATTATGAGACACGCTGCGAGGCATAATCTGCGTCTTAGTGATTCTCGTAGCGGGAAATGAGGAATATCATGGAATTATCAAATTTAAAGCCAGCTGAAGGATCAGTTCAGTCAGATAACTTTAGAAGAGGTCGTGGACATGCTTCAGGCAATGGAAAGACTGCAGGTAAAGGTCATAAGGGACAGAAAGCTCGTTCCGGAGCACCAAGACCTGGTTTTGAAGGTGGTCAGATGCCTTTGTTCAGAAGACTTCCTAAGAGAGGCTTCAAGAACATCAATTCTAAGAATATTGTAGCTATCAATGTTGACAGACTGGAAGCATTTGATAACGGAGCTGAAGTTACTGTCAGCGCGCTCAAGGAAATGGGCATCATCAAAAAGGAAAATGATGGTGTTAAGATTCTTGGTGGCGGAGAATTAACTAAGAAGCTTACGGTTAAGGTAAATGCATACAGTGCATCTGCAAAAGAAAAGATCGAGGCTCTTGGTGGAACAGCTGAGGTGATCTGATGCTAACAACCCTAAAGAATGCATTCAAAATTAGAGAGATCAGAAGTAAGATAATTTTTACACTTTTGATGCTTGCAGTAATCAGACTTGGTACATTAATAACTGTTCCCGGTATTTATGGTGAGCAGTTTACAGCCTGGTTCAAAAATCTTACAGCAGATGGAACTTTTGGTTTTATGGATCGTTTTACTGGTGGATCTTTTGAGCAGATGTCTATACTGGCTCTTAATATTACACCTTATATTACATCCTCAATCATTATACAGCTGCTTACTATTGCCATTCCTAAGTTTGAAGAATGGCAACATGATGGCGAGGAAGGACGTAAGAAACTTACGAATATGACTCGTTACATCACAATAGCACTTGCGCTTGTAGAATCGATTGCTATGGCAGTAGGTTTCTATCGCAATGGACTTCTTATCAAATCCCAAAACTGGGTATATTGTATAGAAATCGTTGTAGCGCTTACTGCAGGTAGTGCATTCCTTATGTGGATTGGTGAGAGAATTACGGATTATGGTGTAGGTAATGGTATCTCCATTGTCCTAACAATCAACATTGTCTCAAGAATGCCGCAGGATATAAAGACACTTTACACACAGTTCCTTGAGAACCACTCTGTTGTGCAGAAAGTTGTCTATGGACTTATCATTTTGGCAATTATTGTTGCGATGGTAGTTCTGGTAGTCCTGCTAAATGATGCAGAACGTAAGATTCCTGTACAGTATGCCAAGAAGCTTCAGGGAAGACGTCTTGTGGGCTCGAGTGGAGCAGAAATACCACTTAAAGTTAATACTGCAGGTGTTATGCCAATCATTTTTGCAATGTCACTTTTTCAGTTCCCTATTATTGTTTCTCAGTTATTGGGCTATAACGGAACAGGAGTTTGGAGCGAAATACTCAAATATCTTAACGAAGGTAACTGGTTCCAGACTTCACAGTGGAAATATAGCATAGGTCTTGTATTTTATGTACTTCTTATGATATTTTTTGCTTATTTCTACACTGACATTACTTTTAATCCGCTTGAAATTGCAGATAATCTCAAAAAGCAGGGTGGATTTATTCCTGGTATAAGACCAGGTAAGCCAACCAGTGACTATCTGCAGACCATGCTTAAATACATCATTCTTATAGGTGTGTGTGGTTTGATAATTATTGCGGTCCTTCCAATCGTATTCAATGGGCTTTTTAATGCAGATGTTTCTTTTGGCGGCACTTCTCTTATCATTGTTGTAAGTGTTATACTTGAAACAGTTAAGCAGATTGAATCTCAGATGCTTGTTAGAAATTACAAAGGTTTTTTGGACGATTGAGAATAATTTATTAAAAGAGGCCGGGAATCATGGTTTTGCATGGCCCGACCTTCTTTTATGTTATCGTGAGATTATTACATAAAAAAGAGGAGGAAGGGGAATGAAAATTATTATGCTGGGAGCGCCGGGGGCCGGAAAAGGGACTCAGGCACAAATGATATGTGATAAGTATGATATTCCACATATTTCTACGGGAGACCTTTTTAGATCAAACATAAAGAACGGTACAGAACTTGGAAAGAAAGCAAAAGAGTACATGGATAAAGGACAACTTGTTCCGGATGAACTTACAGTTTCACTGCTTCTTGATAGAGTGGCCAATGAAGACTGCAAGAAAGGATATGTACTTGATGGATTTCCTAGAACTATCCCTCAGGCTGAGGTTTTGGATAAAGAGCTTACAAAGCTCTCTGACAAAGTTGATTATGCTATCAACGTGGACGTACCGGATGAGAATATTGTTCGTAGAATGTCAGGTAGGCGTGCATGCCTAAAATGTGGTGCAACATATCACATTGAGCATATACCACCCAAAAAAGAAGGTGTATGTGATCGTTGTGGTAGTGAGCTTGTTCAAAGAGATGATGATAAGCCTGAAACAGTGCAAAGCAGACTTACGGTTTATCATGAGCAGACGCAGCCTCTTATTAAATATTATGAAACTAAAAAAATACTCAAAACCGTTAATGGAACTAAAGATATGAACGATGTATTTGAAGATATCGTTAAAATCCTTGGATAATTGAGGTCCTGTTATGCAGATCTATATCAAAACACCGGATCAGATTGATCTGATGAGACAATCAGGGCACCTTTTAGCACAGGTGCATGCAGAATTACACCAGGCATTACGTCCCGGAATGTCAACTCTTGATATTGACACCTTAGGAGAAAAACTGATCAGAAAAATGGGTGGTATACCGAACTGCAAAGGATATGAAGGCTTTCCGGCTTCTATATGTATATCAATAAACGAAGAAGTTGTTCATGGAATACCAAGAGCGGACAGGATTTTGCAAGAAGGGGATATCGTTACATTTGATACTGGCCTAATTTATAAAGGTTGGCACTCTGATGCTGCGAGAACATGGGGCGTAGGTCAAATCAGTCCTGAAAAGAAACAACTCATTGATGTTACAAAAAAGAGTTTCTTCGAAGGAATCAAAAAGGCCAGAGCGGGTAACAGACTCTACGAGATATCCAAAGCTGTTGATCACTACGTCACGCAATATGGATATGGAATAGTGCATGAACTTACTGGTCATGGAATTGGTCAAAGTTTGCATGAAGATCCAAATGTTCCCAACTACAGACAGATAAGAAGGGGAATAAAACTTCAAAAAGGCATGACAATATGTGTAGAACCAATGATAACAATGGGCAAAAGACATGTTGGCTGGCTTGATGATGAATGGACGGTAGTGACTGTTGATGGATTGCCGGCTGCACATTATGAGAATACTATCGTAATTACAGAAGGTGAACCTGAGATTTTGACAATGCTTGAAGATGAAGAATGAATGCTGCACAATGCAAGGAGGAAAAAATGTCTAAGGCAGATGTAATTGAAATTGAAGGAAAGGTTATAGAAAAACTTCCTAACACAATGTTTCGTGTTGAGCTTGAAAATGGTCATGTAATTTTGGCACATATAAGTGGCAAGCTCAGACAGAACTTTATCAGAATACTTCCCGGCGATAAAGTTACCATGGAACTTTCACCATATGATCTAACAAAAGGAAGAATTATTTGGAGAGACAAGTAATCAGTAAGTTGAGTTGGTTAATTAATTGCTGATTATGTTGTAGTACGGTCTATCAGATACTAATTAAAAGAAATAAAAAAAATAGTGCAAAAATAATTACTGAAATTTCTGAATAATATTTGTTGCATTTTAATGTAATTTGAGTTATACTATAAAACGGTCTTCTGCGTAGAAGGCTCTCTTTGCGTCTGTTTATGGCAAAAGAGATAGTATTACATATAGAATGTGGGAAACTACAGGAAAGGAGTCGGGATGAAAGTCAGATCTTCTGTTAAGCCTATGTGCGAGAAGTGCAAGGTCATTAAGAGAAAGGGCGTCATTCGTGTTATTTGCGAGAACCCTAAGCACAAGCAGAGACAGGGATAATTCGATTCGTCCGGGCGCCGCATGATGCGGTAAATGTCTGTTCGATTAATATATCGTAGAGCCTACGTATATTACTTTTTGATACCAATATTATTATTGCGTGTTGGAAAGATCGGATCCTGTCCGATTGGGCATAGAAATTCCGCAAAGGTGGAGTTATGAATTTATAATTCAGATGCCTCAATCAAAAGTAACCGTATGGCGCAATGAAATGCATACTGGCAACAAGCCACGCCACTATGTTTGCGTACATACATATAATCAATTATGGAGGAATTATTAAAATGGCTCGTATTGCAGGTGTTGATTTACCTAGAGACAAGCGCGTTGAAATCGGCTTGACTTACATTTATGGAATTGGCAGAACAAGTGCCAACAAGATTATTGCAGCTGCTGGAGTTAATCCAGACACTCGTTGCCGTGATCTTACAGATGACGAAGTTAAGAAACTCAGTGAAGTTATTACTAATGACTACATGGTTGAAGGTGATCTTCGTCGTGAAGTTGCAATGAATATAAAGAGACTGACAGAGATCGGATGTTATCGTGGTACTCGTCACAGAAAGGGTCTTCCTTGCCGTGGTCAGAGAACTAAGACTAATGCGAGAACACGTAAGGGTCCTAAGAGAACTATTGCTAACAAGAAGAAGTAATGGTTGTCAGTCACTCGTTGACGCAAATGATTTTTGATAAAGTGCATTTAATCATTTGTATATTAACTAAAAGGAAGAAAGTAGGTTAGTTTACTATGGCAAATCAGAAAGCTAGCGCTTCAAAGAAGCGTGTTAAGAAAAACGTTGAACACGGTCAGGCACACATCCAGGCATCTTTCAATAATACTATTGTTACATTGACAGATGCAGCTGGAAATGCTCTTAGCTGGGCAAGTGCAGGCGGACTCGGATTTAAGGGTTCAAGAAAATCTACTCCTTATGCTGCACAGGTAGCTGCAGAAACAGCTACAAAGGCTGCTCTTATCCATGGGCTTAAGACAGTTGATGTGTTCGTAAAGGGACCGGGTTCAGGAAGAGAAGCTGCAATCAGAGCACTTGCAGCAAATGGACTTACAGTTACAAGTATCACAGATGTAACTCCAGTTCCACACAACGGATGCCGTCCGCCTAAGAGACGTAGAGTATAACTTATTTGTTTGCTTCGCAGACAAGTTATTAAAAATTGGTTACTTTGTATCCAGTTATATTCTTCTTATGAAGAAGAGAATAGTTAATTGATATTTAGTTAGTTGGAAGAAGGTCATTTCCATAATGGATGATATTGATTGTAAACAACAGCAGGACAAATATCCTGAAGAAAGGAGCCACATAAAATGGCAGTAAACAGAACACCGATACTTAAAAGATGCAGATCTCTTGACCTTGATCCTACATTCCTTGGATATGACAAGAAGTCAAAGAGAAATCCTCAGAGGTCAGGCCGTAAGATTTCAGAATATGGTCTTCAGCTTCGTGAGAAACAGAAAGCTAAATTTATTTATGGAGTACTTGAGAAGCCTTTCAGAAACTATTATGAAAAGGCTGATCAGATGAGAGGACAGTCTGGTGAGAACCTTATGGTTCTTCTTGAGAGAAGACTTGACAATGTAATTTTCCGTCTTGGATTTGCTAGAACAAGAAGAGAAGCTCGTCAGGTAGTTCTTCACAAGTTTGTACTTGTTAACGGTAAGGTTGTAAATGTACCTTCTTATCAGATTAAAGCTGGTGATACAGTAGAAATCAAAGAATCTGCTAAGAACATGCAGAGATTCAAGGATATCGCTGAAATAGCTGGTTCAAGACTTGTTCCTGCATGGATTGAAGCTGATAAGGAAAATTGGAAGGGCACTATCGCACAGCTTCCAGCAAGAGACATGATTGATGTTCCTGTAGACGAAATGCTTATCGTCGAGCTGTATTCCAAGTAATTTGTAAATAATTAATTATCATATAAAGAATGCAACTGTAGACTAAGCATAAAAGGAGGAAATATCAGTGTTTGATTTTGAGAGACCAAATATTGAAGTAGCAGAAATCTCAGATGACAAGAAGTATGGTAAATTCGTTGTAGAACCTCTTGAAAGAGGTTATGGTATTACACTTGGTAATTCCCTCAGAAGGATTATGCTTTCTTCTTTACCTGGTGCTGCAGTTAGTCAGGTCAAGATCGAAGGCGTTCTTCATGAATTCAGTTCTATTCCCGGTGTTAAAGAGGATGTTACTGAAATCATAATGAACATCAAAAATCTTGCTATCAAGAATAAATCTGAAACAAATGAGCCTAAAATTGCTTACATCGAATATACAGGTGATGGCGTTGTTAAGGCATCAGATATTCAGGTAGATCAGGACATTGAAATCATGAATCCTGACCAGACTATTGCTACACTTTGCGGCGCTGATGCTAAGCTTTATATAGAGCTTACAATAACACGCGGCAGAGGATATGTCAGCTCAGATAAGAACAAGTCAGCTGATCTTCCGATTGGAGTTCTTGCAATTGATTCGATTTATACACCTGTTGAGCGTGTAAATGTTACTGTAGAGAACACTCGTGTAGGTCAGGTTACTGACTTTGATAAACTTACTTTGGATGTTCATACAAACGGAACACTTGAACCTGATGAGGCTGTCAGCCTCGCAGCGAAAGTTCTGTCCGAACATCTGTCCCTTTTCATAGATCTTTCTGAAGTTGCACAGACAGCTGATGTAATTACAGACAAAGAAGATAATGTTAAGGGCAAAGTTCTTGAGATGTCTATTGAAGAGCTTGAACTTTCTGTTCGTTCATTCAATTGTCTCAAGAGAGCCGGCATCAATACCGTACAGGAGCTTTGTAACAAGACTCCTGATGATATGATGAAGGTACGTAACCTCGGACGTAAGTCATTAGAAGAAGTTCTTGCCAAGCTCGATGAACTTGGTTTGCAGCTTCGAAAAGGCGAGATGACCGAGGAACTTAACTAAAGAGTTAATTCGCTGAAGGTAAAACCGATGTGTACGGATGCGAATCTCATGGTAAACATAACATTTTACAGGTAAGACCAATGAGCGCTGTAAAATGCACCAAAGCAGAGGGAACTCTGTAATGAGAAAGGAAATACAATATTATGGCAAAGTACAGAAAGCTTAGTAAAGCAAGCAAGCCTAGAAAGGCGCTTCTTAGAAACCAGGTAACAGAACTTCTTTACAATGGTAAGATTGTTACAACAGAGGCACGTGCTAAAGAGGTACGTCAGATTGCCGAGCATCTTATCGCTCTTGGAATTAAAGAGAAAGATAATGTTGAGAATGTAACTGTTGAAGTAAAGCATTGTAAGAAGGGAGCTGACGGAAAGCGTATAGTTCTCGAGAAGAAGTATAATGAAGCTCTTAAGAAGACTCTTAAGGTTTATGATTACGATATCGAGAAGAAGGAAGTTACAAAGGACAAGCCTTCACGTCTTCATGCTAGACGTCAGATGTACAAAGAGATTTACAAGGTTACAGAAGTTCCCACAGAAGGTAAGCTTCGCAAGCAGAATACAAAGGTTGTTGATCTTACTGACAAGATTTTTGATGAGTATGCTGTTAAGTATGCTGACCGTAAGGGTGGCTACACACGTATCATCAAGGTTGGTCAGCGTAAGGGTGATGCAGCTATGATGGTTGTTCTTGAACTTGTTTAATTTGGTTTTGAGATAACATGAAAGTCCGTATATACCATGATTGGTTATATACGGACTTTGTTTTTGCTAATTCTATTGATGTGATAGAATTAATCACTCAAACTTCCCACATCGAAAACGGTGCTTGCTCCAGCCAGGATGCGAGTTGTCAGCCACGAAATAGAT
>ERZ842401.3319-NODE-3319-length-20155-cov-5.927910_pt1 | contig 20155 bp, 18 predicted proteins | sample MGYA00521270_ERZ842401 | MGnify/ENA primary metagenome ERZ842401 (study PRJEB31892, sample SAMEA3878208) | bioreactor metagenome | biome: Moose rumen | place: Sweden | collected 2011-10 | study: EMG produced TPA metagenomics assembly of the PRJEB12797 data set... | reverse complement strand
GCTTTTGTTTTTGCACCCTTTTTCTACGTTATTATTGCTAATCCTTTCACACTATACCTCCTTGCTTTTTTCTAAAAAATAACATACAGAAAAAATAATGTCAATATTATTGTGTCGAATGACTATTTAAAACAAATAATAAATGTGTTAAAATAGACTTGAGGTGAAAAAATGGCTGACAGGACATACATTGCAATAGACTTAAAATCCTTCTACGCTTCGGTCGAATGTGTCGAGCGCGGACTGGATGCGCTTGACACAAATCTTGTTGTGGCTGACCCGAGCCGAACCGAGAAAACGATTTGTCTTGCCGTTTCACCCTCGCTTAAAAGATACGGCATTCCGGGTCGCGCAAGGCTTTTTGAGGCTATTGAGCAGGTGCGTCAGGCAAACGCGCTTCGCCGTTCGAGGGCGCCTAAATACAAATTTACGGGAAAGTCGTTTTACGCTCACGAGCTTGACAGTAACCCGTCGCTTGAAATCGATTTCATTGTTGCGCCGCCGCAGATGGCGAGATATATGGAAATAAGCACGAATATATATAATATTTATTTAAAGTATATCGCGCCCGAGGATATTCACGTCTATTCCGTTGACGAGGTTTTTATTGACGCGACAAATTATCTTAAAACCTATAAGAAAACCGCCCACGAGCTGACTATGACGATTATCCGCGACGTGCTTAAGTCAACGGGAATTACCGCAACCGCAGGAATCGGGACTAATATGTATCTTTGCAAGGTGGCAATGGATATTGTCGCAAAGAAAATGCCTGCGGATAAGGACGGCGTTCGCATAGCGGAGCTTGACGAAATGAGTTATCGCGAGTTGCTTTGGGAACACAAGCCGCTGACGGATTTCTGGCGCGTAGGCAGAGGCTATTCAAAAAAGCTTGAAGACAACGGAATGTATACAATGGGCGACGTCGCGCGCTGTTCAATTGAAAACGAGGACAAATTATATAAGCTTTTCGGAATAAACGCGGAGCTTCTTATTGACCACGCGTGGGGATGGGAGCCGTGCAGAATTTCGGATATAAAAAGCTATGTGCCCGAAAGTAACTCTTTAAGCCTCGGTCAGGTTTTGTCCGCCCCCTACCCGTTTGACAAGGCGAAGCTAATTGTCCGTGAAATGACGGATAATCTTGTGCTCGATTTAGTAAAAAAGGGACTTGTGACGGACCAGATGGTGCTTACGGTCGGCTACGATATTGAAAACGCAAAAAACGTTAGCTCTATCGAAACGGACCGCTACGGCAGAAAGACCCCAAAATCCGCCCACGGCTCAATAAATCTTAAGGAAATGACCTCGTCAACAAGGATTATTACCGACGCGGTAATGGAGCTTTTTGACAGAATTGTTGACAGGACGCTTACCGTAAGACGTATGTATGTCGTAGCAAACAGAGTCGTCACTCTTCGTTCGCTTAAAGACAGAGAACAGTTTGAACAGCTTAATCTTTTCACCGATTACGAAAAAAGAGAGCAGGAAGAACAGAAGCAGAAAGAAACGCTTGAAAAGGAAAGGGCAATACAGAAAACCGTTATTTCAATTAAGGACAAATTCGGAAAAAACGCAATACTCAAGGGAATGAATTTTGAGGAGGGCGCAACCGCAAAGGAGCGCAACGAACAGGTAGGAGGTCATAAAGCGTAATGGGAAGATATGACGATATTATAAACCTGCCTCATCACCAAAGCGAAAAAAGACCGCACATGTCGCTTCACGACAGGGCGGCGCAGTTTGCTCCGTTTGCGGCGCTTACGGGCTTTGACGAAAAAATTGACGAAACGGCAAGACTGACCGATAAAAAGGAGGTGCTTGACGAGGAAACCGCGCTTCTTCTTGAAAATAAAATCCGTCATATTAAGGACAACATTTCCTCTCGCCCCGTTATTACGGTTACACGCTTTGTAAGGGATGAGAGAAAAGAGGGCGGAAGCTATCAGCCTTTTGAGGGAAAAGTGAAAGGCATTGACGAAATAAACAGGGTTATTATTTTTACCGACGGAGAAAAAATTTATTTTGACGATATTTTAAAAATCACGGAAGAGAGCGTCTGACAATGGATAAAAACAGAATGGCAAACCGCTTAAAGCTCAAAAACACCGAAATTGACGACCCGTTCTGGAACGGAATAATAAGCACCGTAAGAAACGAGGTTATCCCCTATCAGTACCGCGCGCTTAAGGATGAAATTGAGGGAGCCGAAAAAAGCCGCTGCCTTGAAAATTTTAAAAAGGCTGCTTTGACAGTTGAAAAAATACGGAACGGCGAAGAAACACCCGTCTACGAGTGCGACAAGTGGTTTTATGACGAAAACAATTCCGAAAAGGGCGCTTTCAAGGGCTGGGTCTTTCAGGACAGCGACCTTTATAAATGGCTCGAGGCGGTAAGCTATTCACTTATCAATTCACCTGACATTAAGCTTGAAGAAAAAGCCGACGAATGTATTTCTCTTATCTGCTCGGCTCAGCTTGACAACGGGTATCTCGACACGCTTTACATAATAAACGACAGAGAAAAAGGCTTTACTAATCTTCGGGATTATCACGAGCTTTACTGTTTCGGTCATCTTGCCGAGGCGGCAGCGGCATATTTTGAAGCGACAAAAAAGACGGCTCTTCTTAACGCGGCGTGTAAATTTGCCGATTTGATATGCGACACCTTCGGAAAAACCAAGTGCCTCGGTTACCCCGGTCACGAAATCGCGGAGATGGCTCTTGTAAGGCTCTACAGGCTGACGGGGGAAAGAAAATACCTTGACTGCGCAAAGTTTTTTATAAACCAAAGAGGCGCAAAGCCGTTTTATTTTGACAGTGAAAGAAACCGAAAGACGGACGGAAAAGATTATATTTATAATCAGGCTCATTTGCCCGTAAGGCAACAAAATGAGGCGGTCGGTCACGCGGTAAGGGGCGTTTATCTATACAGCGGTATGGCTGACGTCGCTAGGGAAACGGAGGACAAAACCCTTTTTGACGCGTGCGAAAGGATATTTGAAAATATCGAAAAGAAAAAGTTGTATATAACCGGCGGCATAGGCTCGACCTCTGACGGCGAGGCGTTTTCCTTTGATTACGATTTGCCGAACGACCTTGCCTACTGCGAAACTTGCGCTTCGATAGGTCTTATTTTCTTTGCCGAGAGGATGCTTGAAATAAATCCCTGCTCACATTATGCCGACGTAATTGAAAGAGCTTTATATAACACCGTGCTTTCGGGTATGGCAGAGGACGGAAAAAGCTTTTTCTATGTTAATCCGCTTGAGGTAAATCCCGTCGCCTGCGAGCTTGACAGCAGAAAGCGGCACGTTAAGAGCGTCAGGCAAAAGTGGTTCGGTTGCGCGTGCTGTCCGCCGAACCTTGCAAGGCTGATTTCTTCAATAGGCAGTTACTGTATTACCGAAAACGAAAACGGTATTTTTGTAAATCAGTATATAGGCGGTAAATTCGCTTGTAAAAACGCTATAGTTGAAATTAAATCCGACTATGCGGCAAGCGGTAAGGTGAAAATTAAAATCACTCCGAAAAAAAGGAGCGTTATTCATCTTCGTATTCCCTATTGGTGCGAAAGGGCGGAAATTTCGGAAAAATACAGACTCGAAAAAGGATACGCCGTTTTTGAAACCGAAAGGGAAATAACGGTTGATATTGATTTTCTCGTTTCGCCCGTGCTTATCGGTTGTTCAAATCTTGTCAGTGAAAATATCGGAAAGGCGGCTGTTCAACGCGGACCGTTTATTTATTGCTGTGAAGAAAAGGACAACGGGAAAAATCTGCATTTGCTTTATTTTAATGAAAAAACGAATTTTGAGTATAAGGACGGCTTTGTTCTTGCGGACGGCTTCAGGCTTATAACGGACAGCGAAGGCGGACTGTATAAAAAATACGAAAAGCCGAAAAAGGAAAAAATGAAAATAAAGCTGATCCCCTATTACCGCTGGGGCAACAGGGGCGAAAACGAAATGAGAGTTTATTTGAATATATAGACAGTGGACGGCCTTCCTTACGGAAGGTCACAGCGTAGAATATATCGCTTAAAAACCGAGAAGCAATTTTCTTTCGGTCTGTTTTTTTAGCAATACAAACCTTATATTCGTTATAAGCTTTGCCGGATTTTTTGATATTCTAACGGTACTGTGATATAATGAATACGGTAAATCAGTATTTGCGGAGGTATCATTATGGAAAAATACAGATTTCAAAATGTTTTATGTCCGTTTTGTAAGAAAAGCTATATGACAAGGATCTTTAATGACTACGATATAATAGTAAACTATAACAGTGAAGTATTGAGCGGATGGTCAGACAGATGTCCAAAATGCAATTCTTCTGTTTTTGTTGTTGAAAACGAATATGAGGGAAAAGATTTATCGGTATACCCTGAAAAATCAATTACAAGAAATTGGATTTTAAGATAGACAAATCCTGCTTTGAAGATACAGAAAAAAAGGTGGTTGAGTTTTTATCTCAACCGCCTTTTTTAAAGCATTTGTTTTTCTATTGCTGATTTTGAAGCAAGCGAGCGTGAAAACGCGGTTGCCGTTCCTGCGGCAGTTCCGAGCTTCAACGCGTATGCAAAGTCCTTTTTCTTCAAGTACCCTGCAAGAAAGCCTGCTATCATTGAGTCGCCCGCGCCGACGGGATTTATGACGGTTCCCTTTCTTGTTCCCTGACGGTGAATTTTCCCCGTTTCGTCAAGAAGCAGAGCGCCGTCCTCGTCAAGGGAAATGAGCACGTTTTTTGCTCCCTTTTTCTGAAGCCTTGACGCAGAAAGAATAATTTCGTCATCGGAAAGCATTTTCTTTTGGAAAATGTCCTCCAATTCCTCACGGTTGGGCTTAATGAGAAAAGGCTTGTATTTAAGTGTATTCGTCAACAGCTTCCCTTCGGCGTCAACCACGGCGTTCACTCCCCTGCCCGAAAGAAACTCAAGTATCTTTTCATAGGTGTTCTGCGGCATTGAGCCGGGAACGGAGCCTGAAAGGACAACGAGGTCACCCCTTGAGAGAATTTCAAGCTTTGAATAAAGAAGCTGCAGTTCATTTCTTGTTATGAGCGGTCCGCTTCCGTTAAGCTGGGTTTGCGTGTCAGTCGTTAACTTAACATTTATTCTTGAAAAACCGCTTTTCACCCTTACAAAATCGGTCTGAATTCCGTTTTTTCGCAGTTCGCCCTCTATGAGCTGACCGGTGTAGCCTGCCGTAAAGCCCAGGGCAACCGACTCGTAGCCTAACCGCTTTAACACAAGCGAAACGTTAATGCCTTTACCGCCGATATAAATGTGCTCGTCAAAGGTTCTGTTAATTTCGCCGCTTTTTATTTTTTCTGCCTTAACAACATAATCCACCGCAGGATTAAGCGTGACGGTATAAATCATAGCTTAATTATTTAGCTTCCTTTATCTTTTTGGCATAAGTCCAGACGTCTATTTTTTCAAGCATATCGTCAAATACCCTGTTGCAGTCCTTTTCATTCATAAGCTCGTGACGCATACCGGGATACAGACGGTACGAAACGTTTTCGTAGCCGTCAAGCTGAAGCTGGCTTACAGCGTCAATAAACCTTCCTCTTGTAACCATACAGGGGTCATCCCTGCCCGAAATGAAGCAGATGGGAAGAGTTGGGTTCTTCAATTTCCAGCCGCGGCGTGAATAAACGTAGGAGACAAGCTTCATAAGCGTATCATAGCCGTTAAGAGTGAAGGTGAAATTGCAAAGCGGATCCTTTGCCTGCTTTTCACGGGTTTCGGGGTTTGCGCAAATCCACTCGTTACTGCCCGTAACGTTGTCATACCGAAGGTTAAAGAAATCGATGCCAAGTCCCGTAATCTTTTCGGGTCTGTGGTGGTCACCCTTCGCCTTTATCATATACTTAATTCCCTGCTTAACAGCAGGAGTAACAACGGGATTTGCAACGCAGCCGCAGATGAAAAGTCCGTCAAGCTCATAGTCATATCTCTTAAGATAGCTTCTTACAATAAGCGAACCCATGCTGTGACCGAAAAGGAAGAACGGAACATCCGGGTACCTTTCCTTCATAAGAAGAGTAATCTGATGAGCGTCATCTATCATACCGTTGAAGCCGTCCTCATAGAAATAGCCCAGATCGTCGGGGCTTTTTACGCTCTCACCGTGGCCGCGATGGTCGTGGATAATTGTTGCATAGCCCTTTTCGGCAAAATATTCGCACATATGGAAATATCTTTCCTTATGCTCGCACATACCGTGAATAAGCTGAATTGCGCCGATAACCTTTTTCTTTTTCGGCGTACAGATTTCAACGCCGAGCTGGAGTCCGTCATTTTCGGACGCGACAAATAAATGTTCAAAATTTGCTGCCATAAGTAACCCTCCAAGGTAATATTTATAAAAATTTTATTTAATCCTTTGACTGATAAATCTGCGCGCTTAAAAGAGTGGCTTTGCCGCGGCACAAATCAAAACGGATTTTTATTTTTGAGGACTTGACCGCACTGAAACGGCAAATCCTTTTATAACCGATAACCGTTGATTTTACAATTTTTTTCCACTTGCCGCCCCTGTCATAAAAAACGGTGAATTTTTCAACCTGCTGACCCGTTGCAATATTTTCCATCAGCACGATTTTATCAAACACCTTCTGCCCGTCAAGGTCAATTATGATTTCGGGCTTTTCGTCATCGGACTCGCTCTGCCAGAAGGAGTCGTCATCAGAAAAGATGTTCTTGACCGCGTGGGAAGAGTCCTTTTCGCTCGAAGCGAAGGCGTGGGCATTTTCACTGCGGCAATAATAAAATTCCTTTTCAATTCTGCGCCGCAGGGAGTCCAGCTCTAAAGCGTCAATTTGATTTATCTTTCCCGTTGTGTCAGGCGGAACGTTGAGAATAAGGTTTGCATTAGCTCCGACGGAATTAAAATAAATCTCCTCAAGCTTTTTAATGCTTTTAAGCTTATAGTCCTCGTTCTCGTGGTAGAACCAACCCGGTCTTATTGAAACGTCAACCTCCGCAGGATACCAGATAAAGTCATTTTTACCCTTAATGGCTTTTCTCGAGCCGAGGTCAAGCGTCATTTCCTTTTTTTCGGGCGGTTTTTTGTCCGATTTCTGGGAATGCTCCGCAATATAGAGGTTTGAACAAAACTCGGACGGGACAACGCTCCACTCGCTCTTTCGGCAGACGCCTGCCTCATTTCCGCACCAGCGTACATCGGGTCCGGAAATACTTATAACCGCATCGGGCTGAAGCCGACGGATAAGAGAGTAATAACCCTGCCAGTCATATTCCTGCTTTTTGCCGTTTTCACCCTCGCCGCACGCTCCGTCAAACCACACGCAGAAAAGCTCTCCGTAATTTGTAAGCAGCTCTTCAAGCTGATTTTTGAAATATATATTATACGCCGCTCCCGTGCCATAGGTTTTTTCGTGCCTATCCCAGGGCGAAACATAAATTCCGAATTTAAAATTCTGTTTTCTGCAGGCGTCGGAAACCTCTTTAACGATATCGCCCTCGCCGTTTTTGTACGGGCTGTTTTTCACGCTGTAATCGGTGTACTTACTCTGCCACAGGCAAAAGCCGTCGTGGTGCTTACATGTGAGCACAAGCCCCCTCATTCCGCCGTTTTTAAGCGCCGAAACCCACTGGTCAGCGTCAAAATCGGTGGGATTAAAAAGCTCGGGCGAATCGGTTCCGTCGCCCCACTCGCGGTCGGTAAAGGTGTTCATACCGAAATGACAGAAGGCATAAAACTCCGTCTTTTGCCAGTTGAGCTGTCTTTTTGACGGAACAACCGCAGACGCCTTTATCCATTCGTCACCCATTGTCCGCTGCCTCCCCCTGGAAATCGTCGCTTCCTGCGCCGTTGACAATGACTATATCGTCCTTGCCGCCGTACTGGGTAAGCAGTTTATTTACCTTAAGGTTTACCGATACAAAGAAATCGCGAAACGGAAACTGGTCCGAATAATAGGCGTTAAACTCCTCGGTCAGTTTGCCGTTAAACAGAGCCGAAACGGAAAACTGCGGCTTTTGCTTGAGCGCCCTGTTTTCATCCTTTGAAATATCCTTGTCCTTGTCAATAAAACTGAAAACGCAGAAAAAGACTATGGGAACAATAAGAAGCAGCGCGACTATAACCGAGCCTGTCCGCGTTTTTGTCTTAAGGGGCTTATAGGTTTTCTTATCTTTCATACGCGCCCCTCCTTAAAACCTGAAGTACAAAAACGGATTATAGCTTGAGCCGATAAGAGCCGCCGTACTTATAAACAGGTTAAACGCAACAAAGGCTGCGCAAAGAATATCCGTAACCACCCTTGCGCCCTTTCCCTTTTCGGAAAACCTTTCAAGCGCGTTTTTAACAAGCCTTGAAACGGGAAGGCACGCGATAAGACCGATAATTATAAAGGGAAGATAGTTAATAACAACCGTCTTTTCAACCGTGTCAATAACGCCGTGTCTGACAACGCCGAACATAATGCTTAACGCATATTTCAGCTTTACGGCGTCCTCAAAGTAGAAGAATACCCAGCCGACAAGCACAACCGCCATCGAATAAATCCAGCCGATGAATTTAGGAAGCTTTTTGAGTACATCGCCGAGGAATACCCTTTCTATCATAAGGAATACAAAGTAGTACATTCCCCACAAAAGATAGTTCCAGCTCGCGCCGTGCCAGAAGCCCGTAAGAAGCCAGACAATAAGCATATTCCTTACAAAATTGGAACGGTTGCCGCCCAAAGGAATGTAGACATATTCTCTGAAAAACTGCGTAAGGCTTATGTGCCATCTGCGCCAGAAATCGCTGACAGAGGTTGCGATATAGGGGTAGTTGAAATTCTCCCTGAACCTAAAGCCGAGCATGTAGCCGAGGCCTATCGCCATATCGGAATAAGCCGAAAAATCAAAGTAAATCTGTAAAGCGAACGCCGCAATGCCTATCCACATTCCAAGCGTGCTCACGCCGCTTAAATCATTATCTATAAGCTTTTTGCAAAGCATTCCGGCAATATTAGCAAACACCGCTTTTTTTGTAAGTCCTGCGGTAAAGCGAATAACGCCCGACGCAAAATCGTCAAGCTTAACTACCCTATAATTAAGCTCGTTTTCAACGTCAACATAGCGGACAATAGGTCCTGCGATAAGCTGGGGGAAGAGCGAAACGTAAAGCAGCAGCTTCGAGAAATTATACTGAACTCTCGTGTCGCCGCGATAGACGTCGATAACGTATGTAAGAGCCTGGAACGTGTAAAACGAAATGCCGATAGGAAGACCTATTGACAAAAGTCCGAGCTGGGAATTAAAGATACCATTTACGCTTGTAATAAAAAGATTTGCGTATTTGAAAACCGCGAGGAAACCTAAAGTGATAGCCGTTGCCAATATAAGCACAGCCTTTGAAAGCGGCCGTCCCCTGAATTTGTCGATAAGAACGCCTGAAACGTAGTCAACCGTAACGGTGGCAAGCATAATGAGAATCCATTTCGGCTCGCCGTAAGCGTAAAATGCCAGAGACATAATAAGAAGAACAGTGTTCTTATACGTCACGTTTTTACTCAGGTTATAAAGAACCAGACAAACAGGCAAAAAGATATATAAAAATGCAGGACTTGAAAATACCAAGTTCACCACTCCAATTACTCATAATCAATTTATTTTATCACAAAAAAACAATTATAACAACAGTATAAAACAAATATTTTACCGATTTTTTAATATTTTTTTGGGGCAACGGGAAGTCCGGGAGGCCGTCCCCTACGAACAGTTTAATAATCATCCTCATAACGTAGGGGTCGGGTTTCCCGACCCACGGGATTACATCTTTTTATTCGGGACGGGGGACCCGTCCCCTACGAATCGGTTAAGATTCTTCGCTTCGCTCAGAATGACAATTTAACGTTCCGCAGGAATACTTCACGCGTTTTCTTTTAAAACGTACTTCACGTTGTTTATCAACATTTCACAAATTCGCAAGAATTTATTTCACTCCCATACGCCGTCCCCTACGGATTAAAAAGCATTTATAAAACAAAAAACAAACCTGAAACCGTTTGATTTCAGGTCTGTAAAATTGCGTATTATTTAATTGAGAACGTAAATGATGACGTCTCTTGCGCCCCATTTCATACACTCTTCATACGAGTTCATAAACAGGTCAACCGTAAAGCCGCTGCCGTTATGGACAAATCCGCCCGTATCAGCCGCAATTGCATAGCCGTAGACCGTGCCGTCGGTTGCAACAATATAAAGCTCCGTGCCGTAGGGGAACTGCTCGGGGTCAACCGCGATATAGCCGGGTTTTACCTTTCTGCCGCTCGCCGTGCCTGCGCCTGCGGAAGCGGTATAGGAAGCCGCCTTGCCCGTTACAACTGATTTATAGCTTACGGGAACTCCGTTTTCAAGCTGAAGCGACGCGGGAACGGAAAGCTCCGAAATCGCGCTGCCCGAAGCAAACGAGGTTGAAACGGCTCTTGTGCCGACTGTAATAACCTCATTTACGGGTTCTTTTAAAACCTTTTCTTCCTTAACCGTGCTTTCAACAAGCTCGCCGTCAACATATCTGTCAACATAGGTTACCTGCTTTTCGCCGTCTTTTCCGGCGGAAGTAACCTGTCTTGTGCCCGTTAAAAACGCGCTCGATTCCTTGGTCGTCGTAGTGTAGTCGATAACCTCGGTTTCTGTTCTTTCTTCAATTTCCACCCTGCCGACAGAAATAACCATTCCGTCCTCAACGGCAGTATCGGCGGAGGGTGAAATAACGTCATCCTCGCCAAGAGTTACGCCTGCCTGCTCAACAGCCTCGCCGACTGTTACAAAGCCGACTCTCAAATCCTTTTCCTCGCCGTCGGAATAAACGGTGACAAGGTTTGCCTTTTGAACAACAACCTTCATCCCCTCGGTAAGAACCGTATAATCGGGATAGTTGATTTCGTCGTCCTCAAGCACCTTAACGGACCTGCTTTCAAGCAAGTCGCCGACAGTGCCGGCAAATGCGGTTTCAACGGTTTTTCCGTCGGTTGTGGTAAGGCAAACGTCCGCGCTGCGGTAAATAACAATTGAGCTTGCCTGACCGACAGTAAAGCCGGATAAATCAAGTTTATCGTTTTCGCCTACCTCAATTCTCATACCCTTGAGAATTGACTCGGCATCCTGTTTTGAGGTTTCAACCCTGGTAACTGCGCCGTTTTCATATATATCAACCGTATATATGCTGGCTGCAGTTGCGGCAAATGCTGTTACGGTAAGCGCAACTATAAGCAGTACAAGAATTACCGCCAAAGCGCGAAGCTTAAACGCAAGCGTTTTGCCCTTTATTTTTCTAATCATCATTCTGCTCCTTATTAAGTATCCGTCAAGTGTTTTTTGCGAATTCATTTAGAATAAAACGCGGATACCTTTATCTCGCTTCTTGATATGCGGTAATTATAGTTACGCTTTTAATGAATGTCAAATTCCTTTTTTACACACTTTTTGTTAAAATTGCATAAATCGTATGGCTTGGCATTGTCAAAATCCACTATATCTTGTGTGTTTTCGATTTTTATCGATTTTTTACTTTAGAGTGTTAAAGTGAATTTTTGTGAAAAACCTAAAAATCCACTTTTATGGGATTTTGGGGCATTTTTTGACTCAAAATTGCAAAATTAAGCCTTAAAATCGATGAACTTTCCCCACTTTGCCTGATTTTATGTTTTTTCGGTCAAAAAAATGCTGTGCGAACAGACGCACAGCATTCATTTATATACTATTATAATTATTATATTATTATATACTATTTTCTCTTTACAAGCCACGCATTCGGAAGGTATCTGCCGGTTGTACGTCCGCTTTTGGTTGACGGAATTGTAATAATCTCGCCGTTATAGCCAAGCACTGCCGAAGAGCCGCCGTCATTTGCAGCCGCCGAAACCGCCTTATAATCAACCATTATCTTTGCGCACTCGCCTACCGTCGCGCCGAGCGAATAGCCAACCTGACGTCCGTCAACGATAAGAAGCATTACAACGCCGTCCTCGCGCTGACCGATTACGCTTCTCGGATGGAGTCCGTAGCCTGCGGAATCAAATACCTTCTGTTCACCGTCAACAACAAGAGCCGGACCGAACTGACAGCAGTCACGCAGCTTATAGTCATCCCACTCTTCAGGAGGAATCATACCGAGGATGAGCTTGTTTTCGTCATTAAAGCCGAAGGTTAACTGGTCGTATCTGTAGGAACCCCAGTTTTCACCCTGGGAACGGCAACCGGAATTTGCCTGTTCGCCTGTTCCGTGACCGCCCGGATCCTTAAAGCCGGAAGCATTTATGCCTGCAATAGCGTCATAGTGAGCGAGCATATCCACCATAAAGAGTCCCTTTGACCCCCAGTAGGGTGAAACCGCAAGGTAAACTCTTGACGGATCGTCAATGAGCATTATTTTACCTACGTAGCCCTCTCCGGTAACCTTTGAAACCATAATGCCCTGTTCAATATCGTTTATGAGAATTTCATTACCTGCGTAGTCAAGGTCGCCGACCTTAAGGTCCTTCTGACCGAGTATGTCCTTTACCCCTTCCTCGGCTGCGATATCTACGTCAGCTTCATTGACCTCGCTTAACGGGTCAACCTGCTTTTTCATTACCTTATCTATAACGCTCTGAGGGAAAAACCATTCCGCAAGCCAGTGATGCTCGTCGGTTGTCATTGCGGTTTCAATATAAATCTCCCTCAACTGGCTGAACGGATAGAAATTCGCAAATGCGAAAAGCAGATAGGAAGTAATAAGAAGGCAAACTAAAACCGCAAGAGTGATAAGCACTCTTTTCTTAACATTTTTCTTTTTGCCCTTCCCGTCCTGATTACTGCGTTTTTTTGTTTTTTTGACCTTTTCATCCCCGACAACAATATCGTCCTTGCCGTATGTTACCTTGGAATCGATTACTTTTCTCTTATCAGCCATAAAAATACCTCGGAAATACAATATATAGTATTATATATTCTTATCTTATCAAAATCGTCTGTATTTGTCAATAAATACGGAAAAAAGTCATAATTTACATTAAAAAGAAAAATGCCCCTGCAAAAGCAGAGACATATAGAAATAATATTTGATTATCTCTTCGAGAACTGTCGAAGCGTTAAGAAAACAGTCCGGTGGACTGTTTTTAGCTTTGACCGCAGCGGCTGTGCCGCGAGGACAACCGCAGTTTCATTAAAAGAAAAATGCCTCCGCATAAGCAGAGGCATATAAGACAATATAATAATTATCTCTTTGAGAACTGCGGTGCACGGCGAGCGCCTTTGAGACCGTATTTCTTTCTCTCTTTCATTCTGGGGTCTCTTGTGAGGAGACCTGCCTTCTTGAGTGTGGGGCGAAGAGCCTCGTCATACTGAAGAAGAGCGCGTGAAAGACCGTGACGAATTGCACCTGCCTGACCCGTAACGCCGCCGCCCGTAACGTTAACAACGATGTCAAACTTGCCGAGCGTATCGGTAAGAGTGAGAGGCTGACGGACAATAAGCTTTAATGTTTCAAGTCCGAAATAATCGTCGATATCTCTGCCGTTGATAGTAATTGAGCCTGTGCCGGCATAAACGCGAACGCGTGCAACGGATTTCTTTCTTCTGCCTGTGCCGTAGAAATAAGGATTACCTTCGTACATTATTCATTGCCTCCCTTTCTTAAAATTCTCTTGTTTCGGGCTTCTGAGCAGCATGCTTGTGCTCGTCGCCTGCATAAACGTGAAGTCTGCCTGCCTGAGTTCTGCCGAGTGAGTTAGACGGGAGCATTCCCTTAACTGCCTTCTCAACAACAAAGCAGGGCTTTGTCTTCATAAGTGTCTTGTAGTTAACCTCTTTGAGGTTGCCGATGTAACCGGTGAAATGATAATACATTTTCTGGTCAAGCTTCTTGCCCGTAAGAACAACCTTTTCTGCGTTGATGATAATAACGTTATCACCGCAGTCAGCGTGAGGAGCAAATGTGGGCTTATGCTTACCGCGAAGAAGTGTTGCGGCCTCAACAGCGACCTTACCGAGGGGCTTGCCTGCCGCATCAAGTACATACCAGTTACGGGTGATGTCGCCCGCTTTAGGCATATAAGTTGACATAATACTTACCTCCAAACAAAAGAGTTTGTAATAATTTTTGCTTGATAATATTATCACAACGCAAAAAAACTGTCAACAAAAATTTTTATAAATTTTAATTGAGATTTAATTTTCTCTTGTTTTCTCCGTTTTTCTTTGATTTTCTATGTGTTTGCTGATTTATTGTTTTTCAAAAAATTATTTTAAATAATTGAAAACGGGACGGGTGTATATTATAATAGTATGCGTTTTACGGGGGTGAACTATGAAGCGGCTTCTTTCGCTCACTCGGGCGGCGACTGAAAAATACAATATGATAGAGGAAAACGACCGCGTAGCCGTCGGAGTTTCGGGCGGAAAGGATTCGGTTGCGCTTCTGGCTGCTCTTGCCGAAATGCGGCGTTTTTACCCTAAAAAGTTCGACGTGGTCGCAATTACGCTTGACTACAGATTCGGTAACGCCGACGGGGACTTTTCTCAAATCGAGGCTTTGTGTAATAAATACGGAGTCGAGTACGTTATTAAAAAGACAAATCTTTTTCACGTCATTTTTGAAACAAGAAGGGAAAAGAACCCCTGCGCCCTTTGCGCAAAAATGAGACGCGGACTTTTACACGATACGGCAAAGGAGCTCGGATGTAATAAAATCGCCCTCGGTCATCATCTTGACGACGCTGCCCAAACATTTATTATGAACCTGTTTCAGGGCGGGACCGTCGGCTGCTTCTCCCCAGTTTCATATCTTTCAAGAAAGAACCTGACACTCATTCGTCCGTTTGTTTTTATAAGGGAAAGGGAAATTGAACAGGCGGTTAAAAGAAACAGTCTTCCCGTTGTTAAGTCAAAATGCCCTGCGGACAAGGTGACTCAAAGGGAAGAGACAAAAAGGCTTTTAAATGAGCTTGATAAAAAATATCCCGGCATAAATGAAAAAATAGTCGGCGCTCTTGAAAAAGGTCACATTGACAAATGGTAATTATTCTTAAGATAAAGAGGAAAAGAAAATGAAGTATGTTGTAGTTTTATATGACGGTATGGCGGATTATCCCGTGCCTGCTTTAAACGGCAAAACGCCTATGATGGTGGCGAATAAGCCTGTTTTTGACTCGCTCGCAAGAAAGGGCGAAGTCGGACTTGTTCGCACAGTGCCCGAGGGAATGAAGCCCGGCAGCGACGTTGCAAATATGAGCGTAATGGGCTTCAGTCCGAAAAAGTACTACACGGGCAGGTCGCCCCTTGAAGCGGCGAGCATAGGAATCGATTTAAAAGAAACCGATGTCACGCTTCGCTGTAATATTGTTACTCTTTCGGATGAAGAAAACTATGAGGATAAAACAATGGTCGATTATTCCGCCGGAGACATTTCAACTGCCGAAGCGGCTGAAATAATAAAGACTGTTGACGAGCATTTCAGAAATGAGATATTCTCATTTTACTGCGGCGTGGCTTACCGTCACTGCCTTGTGTGGAATAACGGCACTGTTGATTTAGGTAAAATGACTCCCCCTCATGACATTTCGGGCAGAGTTATAGGCGAATACCTTTCGACAAGCGAAAATGCCGCGCCTCTTATTAAAATGATGAAGGAAAGCTATGAGCTGCTTAAAAATCATCCCGTAAATCTTAAGAGAATTGCCCAGGGCAAACGCCCTGCAAATTCAATTTGGCTCTGGGGCGAGGGCAGAAAGCCGATGCTTCCTGCTTTTGAGGAGCTGTTTGGTCTTAAAGGCTCCGTTACGTCCGCAGTCGATTTGTTAAAGGGTATCGGCAAGTGCGCAGGGATGGAAACTCCCGAGGTAGAGGGCGCTACGGGTTACATTGACACTAACTTTGAGGGCAAGGCAAAAGCGGCGATGAAAACCCTTGAAAACGGCTGTGACTTTGCGTATATTCACTATGAAGCGCCGGACGAATGCGGTCACAGAAACGAACCCGAAAACAAGGTTAAATCAATTGAGCTTATCGACCAAAAGGTTTTGCCGATAGTTCTTGAGGCACTCGAAAAATACGACGACTACAAGATTATGATTTTACCCGATCACCCGACGCCAATTGTCACTATGACTCACGCGTCAGACCCGGTGCCGTATATGATTTATCATAAGAAAGGTGAAAAAGACAGCGGCGTTTCTTCAATAAACGAGGAAACGGCAAAACAGACGGGAATATTTATTGACGACTGCACCCGTCTCATGCCGCACTTTCTGGAGAAATAAAAAACAAAACGGGCGGATGGCATCCGTCCGTTTTTTCATCTGACTTTACTGGCGTACACAGTACGCCCCTACTGGTGTGCGGTTTATTACGGTTTGTAGGGGACGATGACCTCAGCGTCCCCTACAACAATCCCTCTGTCAGCCTAACGGTTGACATCTCCCTTTACACAAGGGAGACTTTTTAAGGTTTAGATTCTTCGCTAACGCTTCGAATGACAAATTAAAACATTGTTTAAAAAAATTCTTCATTAGCGAAGCGACTTCATTCCTACATTAAAAAAAGTCCCCCTTAGGGAGACCCGACATAAGGAAGTAAAAGAAAAAAACACTTGACATCTTTCAGGCGTGAAAGTGTCATAGTGGGTTATATACTTTTTGAGAGTTTTTCGTTCGTTTTTTATTCCGGCTCTTAAAGAGCTAAATTGTTCGCTTCCGTTCACAGCTAAATTGAAGCCTTATGGCTTCAGCCAAATTGAAAACCTGCGGTTTTCAGCTAAATTAAATTCGCCTTACAGTTCGGCAAAGCCGAATTTAACTTGCGAAGCAAATTTAGCTGACCGCAGGTCAATTTAGCTCGCCGTAAGGCGAATTTAGCTGCGGCGCACTTCCTTATGGAAGGCGCCGCTCGGGGACTTTTTTTATATTCAGTGTTCTTCCCAGTCCTTTGCGCGTTCAACTGCTCTCTTCCAGCCCTTATAGAGCTCGTCACGCTTTGCGCGCGGCATCTTCGGAACAAATACCTTATCCACCTCACGGATGGACTCGATTTCCTCTCTTGAAGCCCAGAAGCCGACCGCAAGACCTGCAAGATACGCAGCGCCGAGAGCCGTTGTTTCAACAACCTTCGGGCGGTTTACAAGCGTGCCTATCATATCAGCCTGAATCTGCATCATAATATTCGATACGGACGCGCCGCCGTCAACGCGAAGCTCGGTAAGCTCAATTCCGCTGTCCTCACGCATTGCTTCAAGAAGGTCGGTCATCTGATATGCAATTGACTCAAGAACCGCTCTTGCAAAATGCTTTCTGTTTACGCCTCTTGTCAGACCGACGATACAGCCTCTTGCATACATATCCCAATACGGAGCGCCAAGACCCGTAAACGCAGGGACAAGATAAATTCCGTTTGCGTCGTCAACGCTTTCCGCAAGCTCATCGCAACGCGCAGGAGTGTCTATCATATTAAGGTCATCACGAAGCCATTTTATAACCGAACCTGCATTGAACGCAGAGCCTTCAATGGCGTATTCGACCTTATCGCCTATGCCCCAAGCAACGCCCGTAACAAGATTATTTCTCGATTCAACGCGCTTGTCGCCTGTGTTCATAAGAAGGAAGCAGCCCGTGCCGTATGTATTTTTAGCCTGACCTGCGTTAAAGCAGCCCTGACCGAACAGAGCTGCAGGCTGGTCGCCTATAGCGCCGGAAATGGGAACGCCTGCAATTGCCTCAAGACCGATAATGCCTTGGGCAACCTCGCCGTAAACCTGACTTGAGGGTACGGGAGTCGGGAGCAAGCTCATAGGAACTCCGAGCTTATCGCAAAGATACTCGTCCCAGCAAAGCTTATCAACGTCGAAGAGCATTGTTCTTGAAGCGTTGGAATAGTCCGTAACGTGAACCTTGCCGCCGCTCAAATTCCAGATAAGCCACGTTTCAACCGTACCGAAAAGCAATTTCCCCTCATCGGCTAATTTTCTCGCCTCCGGAACGTTGTCAAGAATCCAACGGATTTTTGTTGCCGAAAAATAAGCGTCAACAATAAGTCCCGTATGCTGCTTAATATAATCGCAAAGGTCCTTGTCAAGCTTTATTTTTTCGCACATATCCGCGGTTCTGCGGCACTGCCAGACAATTGCGTTATAAACGGGTTTGCCCGTTTCCTTATCCCAGAGGATGGTTGTTTCACGCTGGTTTGTGATACCTATGCCTGCAATATCCGAAGCGGAGGAGATATTTGAAATAACCTCCGTAATGGACTGGAACTGGGAATAGAGAATTTCCATCGGGTTATGCTCAACCCAGCCTGCCTTCGGATAAATCTGGTCAAACTCGTGTTGAGCCTTGTAACAGATGTTACCCTTTTTGTCAAAAAGAATAGCGCGTGATGAGGTTGTTCCCTGGTCAAGCGCAAGAACATATTTTGCCATTTTTCTGCCTCCTGAAAAGAAGATTTATTATCTTTTTTATTTTATCAAACCCGTAATAAAATAACAAGTTGCAAAAGGTATAAAGATTTAAGTGAAACATTGAACAAAATACCGAAAAAAAGAAAAGGCTTCCCCTCGAGGGGAAGCTGTCACGAAGTGACTGATGAGGTGTCACAACGAACCTTTTCTTAAATTACAATCCGTACAAAGCATTTGACCGTTTTCCAAAGTCGTCCTACCGCCCTTTGACCACGGAACAATATGATCTCCATGCATTTCCGAAATATCAAATGTTTTGCCACATATAGCGCACTTGTGATTTTGGCGTTCATACATAACAAGCTTATCACTTTCGGGAAAGGCGCGAACAGAAACAGCCCGTTCGTTTCCTGTAATTAAGTATTCATATACGCCCTTATTCTTGGTTATGTCAGGATTTGCAAATAACTCCTGAATATTCTTTTCCATAGCATCGGGATCGAATTCTTTGTCCTTATATTTATTATAGAATTTACCCCAAGCTATGCCTTTCATTTGGTTGCGTGTTTTCGGAAAAAGAGTTTTAACCCATTCTATAACATCATTGAAGTATTGCCAGAGTTCTTTTGCGTTATTATCGTGCATATGTCTTCCCATATACTCTTCAATGTTTATACCGTCTCTATCGGAAATCCAAGAAAGCACAGTTTCAAAATAATCCTGTCGTATTGTTGAGCCTGTCATATAAGCCTCGGCAAGCATATATGCAGGGCAACCGCTTTTTGAAAAATACCTTTTTGCATCCGAAGTCCATGAACCTGCATAAACCGCATTTCTTAATTCCTGATCCGTTAGTTCTTCGCCGGCAATATTGATGATTCTGAACCATTCAAGTTTTTCGCTTTCCGTCCCCGTACATACATATACATACAGCTCATAATTTAATATTGCATTCCTGACATCTTCGGGAAGATTGTCAAAAAGCATTCCGTCAACTGAATAGCTTCCGTCAAGATATTCGCAAATTGAAATAGTACGCTGTTGTCCATCTAACATCTCAAAACTGCCATCCTCGTTTTTGCTCCAATAAAAGACATTGAGCGGAAAGCCTTTTTTTACTGTTCTTATTACTTCGTTTCTTTGTTCGTCCTTATATACAAATTCACGTTGATATTTGGGGCGGATATTCAGCCTTTCATCGTAACCGATAACGCCTTCTTCATCGTCGTTAAAATACCCATCGTACAACTCGGATATTCTCACCTTGATTTCTTCAATTTTCACTGAATTTCTTCCCTTCCTTAATAATGCTTAATACGAATAAGAATTCTCGCGTATTTGGGTTTACCATTTATAGAACTATGATTGTCTTTTATTAACCCGTGAGGTTTTATAGGGACCGTATCATTTATCCTGTAGCCGTTGGCATCTAATATTTCAAATTGTTCAGGATTGTATTTATCCATAAATGTAATCGGTACACCCATAGCCCCATTACACCTTGAAACAAATAAGTATCCTCGCATACTTTGGTTTTCCGCCAATTGCCGCACGTCCTCCGACAAGCTTTTCTGACGGTATTGTATATCTATCCAGTCCGATGATTCTAAACTGTTCTGGATTGTATTTGTCCAAGAATGTAATCGGCACTCCAATAATTCCGTTACATTTTCTTCCTTCTGATAATGATTCTGAAATACGGAGTAATCGTCTGTCTGTCTGTCTGTCTGTCTGTCTGTCTGTCTGTCTGTCTGTCTGTCTGTC
>ERZ842401.3317-NODE-3317-length-20168-cov-94.085616_pt1 | contig 20168 bp, 11 predicted proteins | sample MGYA00521270_ERZ842401 | MGnify/ENA primary metagenome ERZ842401 (study PRJEB31892, sample SAMEA3878208) | bioreactor metagenome | biome: Moose rumen | place: Sweden | collected 2011-10 | study: EMG produced TPA metagenomics assembly of the PRJEB12797 data set... | reverse complement strand
ATGGTGTCATAGAATAGTAGGCGGCAAAGAGACGGGCAAAAGTGGTGCGGTTGGTGAACCCGCTCTGCTCGATGATGAGTCCTATAGGGTCGTCGGTCTTCTCTAACAACTGGGCTGCGTACTGGATGCGCAGGCGGTTGAGGTAGTCGGCGGGCGTGGTGTCGGCGCACTCGCGCAGGGCAGCATAGACATACTGATAGTTGGTGCCGAGCAGACGGGCCAGCGTCTCATGGTTGGTGTCGGGGTCGGTAAAGACATCGGGATTTTTCACCATTTCGCACAGGCGGCGATAGAGCAGTTGGTTTTGTGTCAGCTTTTCTTCTGGCTGTGCCTCCAACTGTCGCTGTTCCTCGGCTTCGGCCTGTTCGCGCTGCTGTATCTGCTCGTAGAGGCTACGGTTCTTTTCGGCCAACTGGCGGTTATAGCGGCGGATGCGCCAAATGATGTAGATAGCCATCAATAACAGCAGGACGATGGCAACAAGGACGATGCGATGAATCGTCAGCGACTGGTGCTTACGAGCAATCTCCTCTTCCTGCTGCTTGATTTCCTGCAACTGTTCCACGTCGGCCTTTCGCTCCTGCTGACGGATGGAGTCGGTCAACTGTCGTATTCGGTCACTCATAGCCAGTGCCTCCGCCGTGCGTCCAGCCTTCTGCAGAGCATCATATTTGTAATTAAGCAGTGTCTTGACATAGAGGTCGATGATTGGTTCGCCATCGGAGCGCATGATGGAGTCGGACTCGTCGAACAGGCGGATAGCCTCATCATAACGCTCCGTCATCGTCAGATAGACACCTACTGCAGCCTTGTCAAGCGCACCAAGATCTTTGAACTGCTGGTGTTCGTGGAAAAGGGATTCGGCTTGCTCTTTCTGATGATTAGCAGCATAGACCATCGCCTTGCTGATGATTACGTTGTTACGGCGCTTTTGTTTCGCCCAGTCTGGTGTGTCGGGACGGCGTATCATACGATTCAAGGCCGTGTCCATTTTCGCTATCAGGGGCAGCGCCTTTTCAGGCATCTTGTTTTCTATATATAGGTCGTTGAGCGAAAGCAACGTGTAGATAAGTGGATCAACTTCCCCATAACTGGTAGCGTGCTGCGTACTCTCCATCAGGATATCAACGCATTGCACGAACAGTCGCTCGGATTCCGCTATATGCCCAAGCTTGTTTTCACAATCTGCCATCTGCATCAGCGCCCTGCACTTCATCTCTATATCCTTTGGCGCCCAGCCGTCACCCACAAAGGCAAGGATTTCCTTGGCCTGCGCAAGCGATTTCCCGTACTCGCCATCAGCGTATGCACCATCGCCCAAAATCCAGAGAGCCTTGCAATGAAAAATGCTATCGTCAGATGTGGTCACTGCCTGTCCTGCCTCTGCCGCAATGGCTTTCTCGGCATAATAGCTTGCCATCCGCCGTCGGTCGGCATTCGCATAGATAATGGCTTTGATGGTATTTGCACGTACCGCTGTAAACAAACCGGCCTGCTCTGCACTATCTATTCGCTCCGAGGCATATTCAATATTTGTAACTCCCCCCTTGACGATTTCTTCGCTCAGCGCCATTGCCTCCTTGCTACAATCGTGATTCGTGCAGCCCGCAAAGGCCAGAACAACGCATAGGATTTTTACAAAAATGTTTATACTATCTCTCATCGTCGCTTCTTGCAATTCTCGTGCAAAGGTACACACATTTTTGCAAATATGATGCATTTGGGTCGATAAACTAACATATTTCAAGTTCTGGCAATGCTTATCTTATAGTTTATGTGTTACCTTTGGGACATTCAGATATCTCCTTTGAGTCATTCCGATGCCTGTTACGAGTCGTGCAGATATCTCGTGTATAGTATAAGGAATAATCTCTTTGAGTGGAAGATGACGCTTGGACAATTTGTGGAAGGCATATCTGTGGTTCGCTTTGAAAAACAAAACTGAGAATCAATGACACAGCCTGTGTGCACTATTGTCTTAATGATTATCAAGATGGCCAATAATTAAGGGTACACGGGAACGTGCACAATGGGGTACCTCATGTTCACTTAAATGCTGCGAAAACTTTGTCTTTTTTTTGAAAACATCTGCCATACTGCCATCAAATCAGTATGAACCCTTTGTATATGGGTATTTGCAAGGTGGGAGATACAAAAATATATCTGCAATCATCTCCCACCAACGGATGTTGTTTTGCAGTCCGATAGCTGTCTGCTAAATAAGGCAGGGTTATTTGACAATAAGCGACGGTTATTGTCGGACAAGTGGTTTCCGTTCAGATGGTCTTATCGGTTGTTTGACTTTGTTGCCTCCATGTCTACTGCTCTTTCTTTAGTGATGCTAGATGGTTGGAGGAGGTGGCAGACGTAAAAACGTATCTACCACCTCGAAAACGCCGATAAACAAAGGAAGCTTGCTAGTTCGGTGGCAGTATGGTAGATAATTTTGATAAATTATTATTTCTAAGGCCATGCATAAGTGTTACATGTCCAGATTGCAGGAATTAATAGTTACAGTTGCAGGTATTAATAGTAGCAGTTGCGGGAATTAATAGTTGCTTCGAATTCAAAAAAAGACAAATTAATTTGGCATTTTGCTCGCTTATTAGTACCTTTGTCCCCCAGTTATGGATAATAATAATATGCAAGAGGAGCGGCTGGTGCTGCGCACGGAAGGACTCATCAAGCGATACGGCAAGCGTACGGTGGTGAACGATGTGAGCTTCGACGTGAAGCAGGGCGAGATAGTAGGTCTGCTGGGCCCTAACGGTGCGGGCAAGACGACCTCGTTCTATATGACAACGGGACTGATTGTGCCTAATGGCGGACATATCTATCTGGGCGACGAGGAGGTGACGACCTATCCTGTTTACAAACGTGCCCGTGCTGGTATCGGCTATCTGGCACAGGAGGCCAGCGTGTTTCGTAAGATGTCGGTAGAGGACAATATCCTCTCTGTGCTGGAGATGACGGGCAAGCCCCGCGAATACCAGTTGGAGAAGTTGGAGAGTCTGATTAGCGAGTTCCGTCTGCAGAAAGTGCGTAAGAACAAGGGTGACCAGTTGTCGGGTGGTGAGCGTCGTCGTACGGAGATAGCGCGCTGTCTGGCCATCGAGCCGAAATTTATCATGCTCGACGAGCCGTTTGCTGGTGTGGACCCCATTGCAGTGGAGGATATCCAGTATATCGTGTGGAAGCTGAAAGACAAGAACATCGGCATTCTGATTACCGACCATAATGTGGAGGATACGCTCTGTATCACCGACCGTGCCTATCTGCTGTTCGAGGGCCGCATTCTGTTCCATGGTACCCCAGAAGAGCTGGCTGCCAACTCGGTGGTGCGTAAGAACTACCTGACGGAGTCGTTCGTGCTGCGACAAAAGGACTTCTCGACCATCGAGGAACAACGTAAGGCAGAAGAGGCTGGAGAAATGTGATTTAGTTAAAAAATGATAACTTTCAACTCTCAACTTTCAACTCTCAACTATTATTTGTACCTTTGCAGCCAATTTGCGAATGACGTATATAATTAATAAGGTATAATAGAAGATGAATATTTCATTTGAAGCTCCCGACAAAATCAATGGTCTGATGACCATTACGCTGGAGACGGCTGACTATCAGCCTGAGGTTGACAAGACCTTGAAAGACTATCGTAAACGTGCTAATATCCCTGGTTTCCGTCCTGGTCAGGCTCCTATGGCTATGATCAAGCGTCAGTTTGGTCCCTCTGTGAAGGTAGAGGCTGTGAACAAGCTGCTGGGCGAGAAGCTGTATGAGTATGTTCGTGAGAACAAGATCCAGATGCTGGGTGAGCCTCTGCCAAGCGAGCAGCAGGAGCAGCTCGATTTCGAGAGCGACCAGCCCCTGACCTTTAAGTTCGACATCGCTGTGGCTCCCGCCTTTGAGGCTAAGCTGAGCGCTAAGGACAAGGTGCCTTTCTATAACATCAAGGTTGACGACAAGCTGATTGACCAGCAGGTAGAGATGTATCAGAGTCGTGGCGGTCAGTATGAGAAGGTAGAGCAGTACGACGACGAGCAGCGTGACATGCTGAAGGGTGACCTGCGTGAGATCGACGGTACTATCGAGGTGGCTGACGCTGTGCTGATGCCTCAGTATATCAAGGTTGACGACCAGAAGAAGCTCTTCAAGGACTGCAAGTTGGGCGACATCATCACCTGGAACCCCCGCAAGGCTTATCCTGAGAGCGACGTAGAGGTTAGCTCGCTGATGAAGATCCAGAAGGACGAGGTGAAGGACCACGAGGGTGACTTCACGTTCCAGATCACTGAAATCAGCCGTTTCGTGAAAGCTGAGGTGAACCAGACGCTCTTCGACCAGGTGTTCGGCGAGGGTAATGTGAAGGACGAGAAGGAGTTCCGTCAGAAGATTGCCGACCAGATCAGCCAGCAGTTCAAGGCCGATTCAGACTATAAGTTCCTGCTTGACATCCGTGAGCACATGGAGAAGAAGGTCGGCAAGCTGGAGTTCCCTGAGGCTATTCTGAAGCGCGTCATGATGAACAACAACAAGGACAAGGGTGCTGACTTCGTGGAGAAGAACTTCGACGCCAGCATCAAGGAGCTGGGTTGGCACCTCATCAAGGAGCAGCTAGTTGCCGCTCAGGATATCAAGGTTGACGACGCTGACCTGAAGAACGTTGCCAAGGAGGCCGCTCGTGCTCAGTTCGCCCAGTATGGCATGTCGAACATTCCTGATGAGTATCTGGAGAACTACGCTTCAGAGATGCTGAAGAAGCGTGAGAATGTTGACGGACTCGTAGACCGTGCCGTTGACGTGAAGCTGACGGCCGCTCTGAAGAGCGTGGTAAAGCTCGACGAGAAGGACATCACACTGGAAGATTTCCAGAAAATGTTACAGGAAAAATAAGGCGTCAGGCAACAAATTAGAATTCTTTAACCAAAAAATAAGTCGGAATGTATGGCGTTCCGACTTTTTTTGTGTAATTTTGTATTTACTTTGAAAATGAATATGAACAACGATTTCAGAAAATATGCTACTAAGCATTTAGGTATTAATGGTCTGGTACTCGACGAAGTGATGAGTGCACAGGCTCAGTATTTGAACCCTTACATCCTGGAGGAGCGCCAGTTGAACGTGACGCAGATGGATGTTTTCTCACGTTTGATGATGGACCGCATCATCTTCCTCGGCACGCAGATTGACGACTACACAGCCAACACGCTGCAGGCACAGTTGCTGTACCTGGATTCAGTAGACTCAGGCAAGGACATCTCGATCTACCTGAACTCGCCCGGCGGCAGTGTGACGGCAGGTCTGGGCATCTACGACACGATGCAGTTTATCTCCAGCGATGTGGCTACCATCTGTACAGGTATGGCCGCCTCGATGGCTGCCGTGTTGCTGGTTGCAGGCACAGAGGGCAAGCGTTCAGCACTGCCCCACAGCCGCGTGATGATACACCAGCCGCTGGGTGGCGTACAGGGACAAGCCTCGGACATCGAGATTGAGGCCAAGGAGATTATGAAATTCAAGAAAGAGCTCTATACGATTATTTCTGAGCATTCTCATACGCCATACGATAAGGTTTGGAACGATTCGGACCGCAACTACTGGATGACGGCTGAGGAGGCTAAGGAGTATGGTATGATAGACCAGGTATTGACAAGGAAGGCATGAAGAAACAATGTAACTTCTGTGGACGGTCGGAGCGCGAGGTGAAGCTCTTGATTACGGGTTTGAACGGTTGCATCTGTGAGGATTGTGCCGTGCAGGCCTATCAGGTGGCTACCGCAAATGGCTACGGTCCTGACGCCAAGAAGAAAAAGACGGGATGGAGCCTGAAGCGCATCCCTAAGCCCAAGGAAATCAAGGAACACCTGGATCAGTATGTGATCGGACAGGACGAGGCCAAGCGCTATCTCTCCGTTGCCGTATACAACCACTACAAACGCTTGCAGCAGCCTGCTGACGAGAGTGGGGTGGAGATCGAGAAGTCGAACATCATCATGGTGGGTTCGACGGGTACTGGAAAGACACTGCTGGCGCGTACCATCGCCAAGATGCTGGATGTACCGTTCACGATTGTTGACGCTACGGTATTCACCGAGGCTGGCTATGTGGGCGAAGATGTGGAGAGTATCCTGTCGCGTCTGCTCCAAGTGGCCGACTATAACGTGGAGGCTGCCCAGCGCGGTATCGTGTTCATTGATGAGATCGACAAGATAGCTCGTAAGTCGGATAACCCCAGCATCACGCGCGACGTGAGTGGTGAGGGCGTACAGCAAGGTTTGCTCAAACTGCTGGAGGGTACCATCGTCAACGTGCCGCCACAGGGTGGACGCAAGCACCCCGATCAGGAGTATATCCACGTCGACACACATAATATATTATTTATATGTGGTGGTGCCTTCGACGGGATAGAGCGCAAGATAGCTCAGCGACTGAACACCCACGTGGTGGGCTACAATTCTGTGCAGAACGTCCGTAAGATAGACAAGGCCGACCTGATGCAGTATATCCTGCCACAGGACCTGAAGTCGTTTGGTCTGATACCTGAGATTATCGGTCGTCTGCCCGTGCTGACGTACCTGAACCCACTGGATCGCGATGCGTTGACAAAAATATTGACAGAACCGAAAAACTCTATTGTCAAACAGTATGAAAAGCTGTTTGAGATGGATGGCATTACGCTGAAATTTTCGCCTGAAGCATTGAAAGTCATTGTGGATAAGGCGGTGGAATATAAACTGGGTGCTCGTGGACTGCGCTCTATCGTGGAAAATATCATGATGGATGCCATGTTCGAGATACCCTCAAAACGAACAAAATCCTTCGAAGTGACTGCCGAGTATGCTCAGAAGCAACTTGACAAGTCACACATTCAGTAATTGTCAATTATCAATTGTCAATTATCAATTATTTAAAGTCTATGGCAAAAAAGAAACAGAATCTAACAGAAGCGCTGAAAAAGTATTTCGGCTTTGACAAGTTCAAAGGCGACCAGGAAGCAATCGTGCAGAATGTGCTTGACGGAAAGGATACCTTTGTGCTGATGCCCACAGGCGGCGGTAAGTCCTTGTGTTATCAGCTGCCCTCGCTATTGATGGAGGGAACGGCCATCGTCATCTCGCCACTGATAGCCCTGATGAAGAACCAGGTGGATGTCATCAGTTCGATGAGTGATGAGGGAACGGCACACTATCTGAACTCGTCGCTCAACAAGGCTGCCATTGATCAGGTGAAGGCCGACATCCTGGCAGGAAAGACGAAACTCCTGTATGTGGCTCCTGAGTCGCTGACGAAGGAGGATAATGTGGAATTCCTGAAGCAGGCTAAGATCTCATTCTATGCCGTAGACGAGGCTCACTGTATCTCGGAGTGGGGTCATGACTTCCGTCCGGAGTATCGCCGCATCCGTCCGATCATCAATGAGATTGGCAATGCACCCGTCATTGCCCTGACGGCAACAGCTACCGACAAGGTGCGTACGGATATCAAGAAGAACTTGGGCATTTTGGATGCTGACGAGTTCAAGAGTTCGTTCAACCGTCCGAACCTCTATTATGAGGTGCGCGCCAAGACCAATGAGGTCGACAAGGATATCATCCGTTTCATCAAACAGCACCCAGGAAAGAGCGGCATCATCTACTGTCTGTCGCGAAAGAAGGTGGAGGAACTGGCGGAGATACTGAAAGCCAACGACATCAGGGCGGCTGCTTATCATGCCGGACTGGACTCGACGTTGCGCTCGCAGACACAAGACGACTTCCTGATGGAACGCATCGAGGTCATCGTGGCTACGATAGCCTTCGGTATGGGTATCGATAAGCCCGACGTGCGCTTCGTGATACATTATGACATCCCCAAGTCGTTGGAGGGATACTATCAGGAGACCGGACGTGCCGGACGTGATGGTGGCGAGGGCCTCTGTATTACGTTCTATGCCCAGAAGGACCTTCAGAAGCTGGATAAGTTTATGGAGGGCAAACCGGTGGCTGAGCAGGATATCGGCCGACAGTTGCTGTCTGAGACGGCAGCTTATGCGGAGACGTCAGTCTGCCGTAGGAAGATGCTGCTCCACTATTTCGGTGAGGAATATCCCCAGGAGAACTGTCATAACTGCGACAACTGTCTGCACCCCAAGACGAAGATAGAGGCGGAGAAGCAGCTTGTTATCGTGCTGAACACGATATCGGCCCTGAAGGAGAACTTCCGTGCCGACTATATCATCGACTTCGTCAGTGGTCGTGAGACGGAGGAGATACTGGCTCATAAGCACCAGAATCACGATTTGTTCGGAGCTGGCGAGGATTATGAGGGGAAACTATGGAACCCAGTGATCCGTCAGGCCTTGATAGCAGGATTCCTTAAGAAGGATGTTGAAAATTATGGTCTACTGAAGTTGACGTCTGCTGGTAAGAAGTTTCTGAAGAACCCCACGTCGTTTATGATTGTAGAGGACAACGAGTTCTCGGGCGACTACGATATCGCTGCAGAGCATGAGGGTGGTACGAGCGCACTTGACCCGACGCTAAGTGCTATGCTGAAAGACCTGCGTAAGCGTGTGAGCAAGAAGATGGAGCGTCCTCCTTATGTCATCTTCCAGGATGTGTCTATCGAACAGATGGCAACCGACTATCCGGTGACGCTGGAGGAACTGAAGAATATTCAGGGCGTAGGCGAGGGTAAGGTCCGTCAGCCGTATGCCAAGGAGTTCGTAGACCTCATCAAGCGCTACTGCGAGGAGAACGAGATTGTGCGACAGGCCGACCTGCGCGTCCGTACGGTGGCTAAGAAGTCTATCCTGAAAGTGAAGATCATACAGGCCATAGACCGACAGATCGCCCTCGACGATATCGCGACGGCTCAAGGACTGGAGTTTGAGGAACTGCTGGACGAGGTTGAGGCTATCGTCTATAGCGGAACGAAGCTGAATATCGACTATTTCCTGGAAGAGGTGATGGATGAAGACCATGTGGACGATATCTACGACTATTTTGCCGACAGCGACACCGATTCGCTGGAAGCTGCAATCGACGAGCTGGGTGCAGAATGCTCGGAGGATGAGATTCGACTGGTGCGTATTAAGTTTATATCGGAAATGGCCAACTAAGATTTCTCATTAAATCGTGTTAATATTGCGTGCAAATGACTGCTATCTCGGAAAAAAGTAGTAAATTTGCACGCAATAAAATTTAAAGGAGTATTTTTATGTCATCATTTATTGCAGACAAGATTGTTATGGATGGACTGACTTTCGACGATGTCCTGTTGATTCCCGCTTATTCTGAGGTGTTGCCTAAGACGGTAGAGTTGAAAACCCGTTTCTCTCGTCATATCGAGCTGAACGTTCCTTTTGTGACAGCCGCAATGGATACCGTAACGGAGAGTCAGATGGCTATAGCCATTGCCCGTGAGGGAGGTATTGGTGTGATACACAAGAATATGTCGATAGAGAACCAAGCCCGCGAGGTGGCTATCGTGAAGCGTGCCGAGAACGGTATGATTTACGACCCGGTGACCATCCGTCGTGGTTCTACGGTGAAGGATGCGCTGGACATCATGTCGGAATATCATATCGGAGGTATCCCCGTTGTCGACGAGGAGAATCGCTTGGTGGGCATCGTGACTAACCGTGACTTACGCTTCGAGCGTCGTCTGGACCGTAAGATTGACGACGTGATGTCGAAAGATAATCTGGTGACTACTCATCAGCAGACTGACTTGTCGGCTGCCGCCCAGATTCTGCAGGAGAACAAGATTGAGAAATTGCCTGTTGTCGACAAGGACAATCACCTGGTAGGCCTGATTACCTATAAGGATATCACGAAGGCTAAGGATAAGCCGATGGCTTGCAAGGACGAGAAAGGTCGTCTGCGCGTAGCTGCTGGTGTGGGTGTCACCTTCGACACACTGGACCGCATGCAGGCTCTGGTGAATGCCGGTGTGGATGCTATCGTCATTGATACGGCTCACGGCCATTCCAAGAGTGTCATTGAGAAACTGCGTGAAGCCAAGGCTTCGTTCCCCAATATCGATATCGTGGTGGGTAACATCGCTACTGGTGCTGCCGCTAAGATGCTGGTAGACAATGGTGCTGATGCCGTTAAGGTGGGTATCGGACCAGGTTCTATCTGTACTACTCGTGTGGTAGCTGGTGTGGGCGTTCCCCAGCTGAGTGCCGTCTACGACGTTTACAGTGCCTTGAAGGGTACAGACGTTCCTCTGATTGCCGATGGTGGTCTGCGCTATTCTGGTGATATCGTGAAAGCTTTGGCTGCTGGTGGCTCTTGCGTGATGATCGGCTCGCTGGTTGCCGGTACTGAGGAGAGTCCTGGTGATACTATCATCTACAATGGTCGTAAGTTCAAGAGCTATCGTGGCATGGGCTCGCTGGAGGCGATGGAGCATGGCTCTAAAGACCGCTACTTCCAGGCAGATACGAAGGACGTGAAGAAACTGGTTCCAGAGGGTATTGCCGGACGTGTGCCTTATAAGGGAACAGTACAAGAGGTGATCTATCAGATGGTGGGCGGTCTGCGCTCAGGTATGGGCTATTGTGGCGCTCCAACCATCGAGAAACTACATGATGCCAAGTTCACCCGTATCACCAATGCCGGTGTGAACGAGAGTCATCCCCACGACATCACCATCACCAGCGAGGCTCCTAACTATTCTCGTCCCAATGATTAAGAAATGAAGAAAATCATCATAACCCTTCTCCTTGCCGTTGTCCCGTACGCTGCGATATTATCTCAGCCTAAGGATGATCCTGTCGTCATGACGATAGCTGGCACCCCCGTTCCCCGTTCTGAATTTGAGTACAGCTATAACAAGAATAATACGGACGGTGTGATTGACAAGAAAACGGTAGAGGAATATGTCGAGCTGTTTGTCAATTACAAGCTCAAGGTTCAGGCAGCTCTCGATGCTCACCTGGATACGACACAGGCGTTCAGGACAGAGTTTGCACAGTATCGCGACCAGCAGATTCGTCCTTCTTTTGTGACGGATGATGACATGTTGGCTGAGGCTCATAAGGTGTATGACCAGACGAAGACGAATATCGGTCCTGACGGACTGTTGATGGCTGGCCATATCCTCATGCGCATTCCACAGAAAGCCACTGAGGCACAACAGCAGGAGGCTAAGCGGCGCATCGACTCGGTATATACGGCATTGAAGGCTGGCGCAGACTTTGAAACGCTGGCAAAACAGGTGTCGCAAGACCCAGGGTCTGCTCCGCGTGGGGGGATGCTGGGCTGGTTCTCTCGTCACCAGATGGTGAAGGAGTTTGAGGATGCCGCATTTGCCCTGCAGCCAGGTGAGTTGAGCAACCCGGTGCTTTCGCCTTTTGGTTGGCACATCATTCTGATGAAGGAACGTAAACAGCTGGAACCTTTTGAATTCCATAAGGATAATATCCTCAAGTTCCTGGAGCAGCGTGATGTCCGTAACCATATCACCGATCGCAAATTGGACGAAATGGTCAAGGCTTCTAATGGCTTGCAGACTAAGGAGAACCTATTACAGGAGCGCGCCGACTCACTGTCTGCAGTCGATTCAGATATGCGCTACCTGATCAAGGAATATCACGACGGCTTGCTGCTTTATGAGATCAGCAATCGGCTGATATGGGACAAGGCGGCTAAAGATGAAGAGGCGCTGGCCCGCTATTTCAATAAGAACAAGAAGAAATACAAGTGGGATGAACCTCGCTTCAAGGGGATGGCCTATCACGTGAAGGATGAGGCTGATGTGAAGGCTGTTGCCAAATGTGTGAAGAAGTTGAAGTTTGAAGACTGGAATGAGGCACTTCGGACCACTTTCAATAACGACTCCGTGCTCCGTATCCGTGTGGAGAAGGGACTTTTCAAGAAAGGAGATAATCCGCTCGTCGACCGCGAGGTGTTTAAAGTACGCGATGCCAAAGTGGATAGCGTGAAGGGTTTCCCCATTGACGCGACCTATGGCAAGTTGCTCAAGAAACCGAAAGAATATAATGATGTACGCGTGCTCGTGGTAGCTGACTTACAGGACGAGATGGAACGCCTGTGGGTAAGCGATCTCCGCAAGAAGTATGCTGTGGTCATCAATCAGGACATATTAAAGACAATCAATAAACATGAATAAGAGAAATCTAGTTATACTAGTCTTACTAGTCCTACTAGTTCAACTAGTCTCAGCTCAGACTGCCCAGACGGACAGCACGAAGGTGCAGGCTCCTACAGGTACGGTAGTCGACGAGGTCATCTGGGTGGTAGGCGATGAAGCCATCCTGAAGTCGGACGTAGAGGCTATGCGTATTCAGGGACAACAGGAGGGCATGCGCTGGTCGGGTGACCCGGACTGCTCAATTCCCGAACAGATTGCTGTTCAGAAATTGTATCTGAACCAAGCCATCATTGACAGTATTCAGGTGACGGACTCGGAAATCGCCCAAGGCGTAGAGCAGTATCTGGAGAACATGGTATCGATGATAGGCTCGCGTGAGAAACTGGAGGAGTATCACAAGAAGAACATCAGTCAGATACGTGCCGACTTACGTGAGTCGTATCGTGAGCGTCAGATGGTGCAGGGCATGCAGCAGAAGTTGACCAAGGATATAGCCGTATCGCCTGCTGAGGTACGTCGCTACTTCAAGGACATGCCTCAGGACAGTCTGCCGTTTGTTCCTACAGAGGTGGAGGTACAGATCATCACCCAGCAGCCAAGGATAGAACAAGAGGAAATCAACCGTGTGAAAGAGGAGTTGCGTGACTATACCGAGCGCATCAATAAGGGTACGTCTACTTTCCAGACGCTGGCCCGTCTCTATTCAGAGGACCCGGGAACGGCACGCCGAGGTGGTGAACTCGACTATACGGGACGCGGTATGCTTGATCCTGCTTTTGCCAATGTGGCTTTCGGTCTGACTGATCCTAAGCGTGTGTCGAAGATTGTGGAGTCTGAGTTCGGATTCCATATCATCCAGTTGATAGACAAGCGAGGTGAGAAAATCAAGGTGCGCCATATCCTGCGTAAGCCTGTCGTCAGCGAAGATGCTATCAATAAGGCGTTGGCGCGTCTGGACTCTATCCGTACGGATATTATCGATGAGAAGTTCCCCTTTGAGGCTGGCGCTTCTGTAATCTCTGACGATAAGGATACCCGTAACAATCATGGTCTGATGGCTAATATTACCCAGGAAGGTCGTACGTCACGTTTCAAGATGGCAGAACTGCCTTCTGAAGTGGCACGCGCCGTAGATACGCTGACGGTTGGTCAGATTTCCAAGCCGTTCACCATGATCAATGAGCGCGGAAAGACGATATGTGCTATCGCAAAGCTGAAAAGTCGTATTGAAGGTCATAAGGCTACCATCACAGAGGATTTCCAGGTGCTGAAAAACCTGGTGCTGAACAAGCGTCGTAATCAGGTGTTGCACGACTGGGTGGTCAAACGCATCAAGTCGACTTATGTGCGTGTCAACGACCGCTATCGCGACTGTAAATACGAATACGAAGGTTGGGTAAGGTAAAGAATTAGGAGTTAAGAATTGAAGAGATTCCTGTCTATCATAGTAGGTCTGATTGTGTTGGGTATGGTATTTGCTATGACCCCAGCCAGGAAGCGTCCTCCCCGTAAGAAGACGGAGGACAAGAGAGTATATCTTGTCCATTCTGACAATCTGCACTATGACCAGTATCGTAATGGTGATGCTCAGGTGTTGCACGGCCATGTACATTTCCGACATCAAGGTGCTGATCTCTATTGTGATAGTGCCCATTTCTACGAGACTTCCAACTCGTTCGAGGCTTTCGGACATGTGAAGATGATACAGGGCGACACACTCCGTCTGACGAGTGACTATGCCTACTATGACGGTAACGACCAGTTGGCACAGGCCCGCTATAACGTGATACTGAAGCATCGTAAGTCGACGCTGTATACCGATTCACTGGACTATGACCGAATGTACAATTTCGGAAATTTCTTCGAAGGTGGTAAACTGGTTGACGGCACGTCGGTGCTGACTTCTGACTGGGGTGAGTATCATACAGATACTAAGATGGCTGTCTTCTATTACGATGTGCAATTGAAAGACAAAAAAATGTTCCTGACTACCGACTCGCTGTATTATGACACACAGTCCTCGAGGGCGCATATCGTGGGACCTTCTACGATTACTTCGGGAGGTAGTCGGATTTATAGTGAAGATGGCTATTACAATACCAAGACGGAGCGCTCGGAGCTCTTTGGGCGTTCTGTGATTCGCGATGGTGGTAAGACGCTGATAGGCGATAGTGTCTATCATAATCCCAGCGATGGTACGAACTATGCGTACAGTAATGTCGTCTATACCGATTCCGTCAATAAAAACAGACTGACGGGTGACTATTGCGAATACAACGACTCTACGGGTTATGCGATGTCGACCAAACGTGCTGTAGCTATGGATTTCTCGCAACGTGACACCTTGTATATGCATGCCGACACGTTTAAGATATTCACTTTCAATATCCGAACGGATTCTGCCTATCGTAAGATTCATGCCTACAATAAGGTTCGCGCCTATCGAGTAGATGTGCAGGCCGTCTGCGACTCGTTGGTGTACAATTCGAAGGACTCTTGCATGACGATGTATAAGGATCCTATTGTATGGAACATGAATCAGCAGCTGGTAGGGGAGGAGATACGTGTATACATGAAGGATTCGACCATTGATCATGCTCATGTCATCAATCAGGCGTTCTCGGTCGAGCAGATGCCTGACTCGGTGCATTTCAATCAGGTGCAGTCAAAGGATATGAAGGCTTTCTTCCAGAAGGGCGAGATACGTGAGACGCATGCGATAGACAATGTGCTGATCATCTATTATCCGGTTGATGAGTCAGATAGCACGCTGATAGGTTTGAACTATACGGAGACACCGCTGATGAAGATGTTTCTTGAGAATCGTAAGATGAAGAAAATTTGGATGGAGAAACCTTCAGGTGTGCTCTATCCCATGTCGCAGATACCCCCCGACAAGTATTTCCTGCCTCAATATGCGTGGTTTGATTATATTCGTCCATTGAATAAGGAGGATATTTTTAATTGGCGCCCCAAGAAGGCAGGAACGGAGATGAAAGAGGAAAAGCGTCGCGAGTTACCCAAACGAACAAAACAGAATGACGGACGTCATACAGCTTCTTCCCGATAGTGTTGCCAACCAGATAGCTGCTGGTGAGGTGATACAGCGTCCGGCTTCCGTGATTAAGGAGTTGGTAGAGAATGCTGTGGATGCTGGCGCTACGACCATCAATGTGCTGGTGGTAGATGCCGGACGTACGTCTATCCAGGTGATTGACAATGGATGTGGTATGTCGGAGACGGATGCTCGTCTGGCTTTTGAACGTCATGCTACGTCGAAGATTCGGAAAGCTGATGACCTGTTTTCACTCCATACGATGGGCTTTCGTGGCGAGGCCCTCCCGTCAATCGCAGCTGTAGCACAGGTGGAGCTCCGTACGCGTCGCGCCACGGATGAGGTGGGGACGTGTCTTCATCTTATGGGTTCTCGAATGGAGAGTCAGGAACCTTGTTCCTGTGCAGTAGGTAGCAGCTTCACTGTCAGCAATATCTTCTTTAATGTTCCGGCACGTCGTAAGTTCTTGAAAACCAATGCGACGGAGTTGAATAATATTCTGACGGCGTTTGAACGTATCGTCCTGGTTTATCCGGAAATCAATTTTACTTTGCACAGTAATGGTCAGGAACTCATGAATCTGCATAGCGGATCGTTGCGTCAGCGCATTACTGATGTGTATGGACGCCGCTATGGACAGGACTTGTTGCCTGTCAGTGTCGATACGGCGATGTGTAAGATTACAGGGTTCACGGGTAAACCCGAAGCTGCTCGCAAGAAAGGTGCCCATGAGTATTTCTTTGTCAATGGGCGTTTTATGAAACATGCCTATTTTCATAAGGCAGTGCAGCAGGCCTACGAGCGCCTTATACAAATAGGTACGCACGTACCTTATTTTATATACTTCGATGTGAACCCTGCCGACATCGATGTTAATATCCATCCTACCAAGACGGAGATTAAGTTCGAGAACGAGCAGGCTATCTGGCAGATTCTGGCTGCAGCCGTCAAGGATGCCATAGGCCAGTTCTGTGAGATTCCCCAGATTGACTTCGATACCGAGGGACGTCCTGATATCCCAGCCTATAGTCCTGTAGGCAGTGATCATATCACTGCTCCCAAGGTAACAACCAGCCCTCAATACAACCCCTTCCGGCAAAAACCTTCGCAAGAGTGGCAGCGTCTTTATGAGGGTTTGCCCAATGAAACGGCTCCAGAAGAACCAACGCTCTTCCCTGAAGCCGTAGAAGTCACTGGGCAGGCGTCCATCACAGATATTGCCCCTACGCATTATCAATATAAGGGACGTTATATCATGACTGCGGTTAAGTCTGGCTTGATGATTATCGACCAGTATCGGGCTGATGTGCGTATCCGCTATGAGCGCTACCTGCACCAGTTGACTGAGGCTCCGGCTCAGAGTCAGCGTCTGTTGTTTCCGGAAATGGTGGAATTGTCGTCTGCTGAAGCGGTGTTGATGACTGACTTATTGCCGTCGTTGACAGCATTAGGCTTTGAAGTAACCCCCATAGGTCCTACTACCTATGCTGTTAATGGGGTGCCAGCAGGACTCGAAGGCCTGCAGCCCGAAAATTTGCTGCGCGACATCCTGACAGACGCCACTGAGCATATCTCTAACCTCTCGCCTCTAACCTCTAACCTCTCCTTATCGTTGGCCCGTCATGCAGCTATTCCGTACGGTCAGCTGTTGTCGAACGACGAAATGGACACCTTGGTCAACGATCTTTTTGCTTGCGAGAATGTCAACTATACACCAGACGGGCGAGCAATCCTTTGCATACTCCCTCAACACGATATAGAACAGCTATTAGGATAGGAATAATAGGATGAAATCAAGATTTTTGCATTTTTTATTAAGAAAAAACAACTTTTTCTTGTTTAATTAAAAAAAAATACCTAATTTTGTCGCGATTTGTAGGCGTTATGCCCGCAAAGTGCGTCGTGATTGAGAGAAGAATAGAGAAAAAACGTATATAAAAGAAACGATAAATTTTTAATATTAATTAAATTCAAAGTTCAATGAAAAAGAAAATCATTAATGGTTTGCTCTTCGCAGTTGCTTTGGTAGCTGCTACGAGTTCTTTCGTGTCTTGTAAGGATTACGAAGGTGACAACTATGCTGAACTGAACGAGAAGTACACTGCATTACAGGCTGCCTATCTGGCTCAGGTTAGTGCAATGCAGGACTACGTTCTGACTTCACGCTACAACAGTGAGACTGGTTACAGTGCTGCTGAGCTCGCTGCTAAGGGTACTATCAAGAAGCGCTTAGACGACCTGGAGAAGGATACCGCTTCTCTGGCTGCACGTATTGCTGCTAACAACAAGGCCATCGCTACTGCTCAGGGTCTTGCTGAGCGTGACTCTGCTTATCTGCGCAGCCTATTGAAGGGTTGGGATAACGGTGGCAAACTGGGTGACATGGTAGCTGAGGCTGCTGGTCTGCTGATCGCCCTGAAGAGCGACACCGCTAAGTATAACTTCGCTTACGACACATTGTCTACTTACTACAAGCAGTGGAATGAGGCCGTTAAGGTGGCTGACAGCGCTTGGAATTTTGTTAACAAGGGCAAGGTAAATGTTCTGGGTAAGGATATTGAGAACCTTCAGGAGATGGCTACTCTTTACGACAGTGCTATAGCTGATTTGCACGAGCGCATCGACTCTCTCTGCGACGAGATGGATGCTATCAAGGAGACTATCAAGAAGGAAGTTACTGGTATCGAAATCCAGGGAACCATCAATCCTATCTATGGCACATTTGCTTATCCTGTAGGCTTGAAGAGCTATGTCCTCGCTACATACTATGGTGAGATTGACGCTCCTGTATTCTTCCCCGCTGGTGATACTGATGGCGATGCTGACTTCTGGGTAGGTGGTGTTGCTGGCGTTCTGACTAGCGAGCTGAAAGACATCAAGGCTCCTGGCTTCGGTGGTCCTGCTGCTCTCAAGGTGAACAAGGGTATCGTAATGGACGAGACTGTGGGCAATGCTGGTACACTGTATGTAACCGTTAACCCCTCTAACGTTGACTTCACAGGTAAGGAGTTCTCTCTCCGTTCTTCTGACAATAAGATTTCTAAGGTCGTTCTCTCTGACCTTGTGGCTACTGATGACCTGCTGACATGGGGCGCCCGTCGTGCTTCTGCCAACGGCTTCTATAAGGCTACTGCTACTATCAGCAAGGATGTTGTTAAGGATGTAGCTCTGTCTTTCAATTTTGATGCAATCAAGACTGAGGCTAAGGGTATTCTCGACAACTTTACTTCTACTTCTGCTCGTGAGGCAGCAGTTGACGTTGCTAAGCTCGGTCTGGCTGTAATGAATGCTATGCCTAAGAACGTTCCTCAGCTGGGTGTTCAGGCTCAGTGGAAGGATGATCTCACAGGTTGGAAGAACTACGTTTCTAAGTATGAGCTGGCTGCTGTTAGCGCTAAGCCTCTTGGTTACGACTTCCTGTATGATGTTAACTATGCTCCAAAGGTAGTTAAGATCAAGGATGCTGTAACAGCTAAGGAGCGCGCTTATGAGAAGGAGATTGAGAAGTATCTTACTATTCAGTTTGATTTACCCGAAACAACTGGTAATATTCAAACAGACGCAGATGGTAAAGTATGGATTGTAATTCCTGCAGGTGAGGCTATCAATAAGACCTATGGTATTGGTGATTGGCTGAATACAACTATTAATACACCAAGTGGAGACAAAACTATCAAGGTTCCTGAGTCTGTAGTTACTTTGGCAAATGGTGAAATTAAGGTAGAAATTACCTCTTTGTTTGCCGCTATTAATGGTTCTATTGCTAAGAAGACTGATGATATCAAGGGTAAGATGCAGTCTGTTCTGAACAAGCTTATTAATGTGCAGAATAGAATATTTGATAAGGTTGCTGGTGCAGCTGGTAATCCCAACCGTTTCATCCTGCCTGCTATGTTGGCTTCTAACGAGAGTCTGGGTTACTTCTATCCTAGCCGTGTTTGGGATCATCCTACTTTGGTTAAGGCTGGCGAGACCATCAAGCTGTATCCTACTTCTCTGACTGGTGAGGTTGTTGCTCCTGCCTTCAAGAAGTATGTCGCCATCCTGACTGGTCCTACCGCTGGCAAGAACTACAACACTGGCGATTTGAATACTGTACTCGAAGGTTCTAAGTACAATCTGCAGGATCCCATTGAGATCACTCTGACTGAGAAGGGTGTCTATGAGTTCATCTATGAGGCTCTGGGTTACAATGGTAAGATTTCTGGTAAGAAGTACTACATTGAGGTTTACTAATTCATTGTTTGAAACAAAAAAATTAAGATAAGATTATGAAAATCAAGAACGTATTTTTGTCTTGCCTGATGCTGTGCGGTGCGCTTACCGCATCAGCTCAGGAGGCTAAGACAGAGTATGTACACAATCCTTATTGGTACATACAGCTTCAGGGCGGTGCCCAGTACACCCTTGGTGAGATTGCATTCAAGGATCTGATCTCTCCTAACGTACAGGTTACTGTAGGTCGTCAGTTCACTCCCGTATTCGGTGCTCGTCTGGCTGTTAACGCTTGGCAGAGCCGCGCTGGTATCGATTTCACCGATGAGACATTTGTCGGTATCACTGGCAATGCAACTACTGGTTACACTCCTACTACTGCTACTGCTCCTGCCGGTACCACCAAGTGGAAGTGGATGTATGTTGCTCCTGGCATTGACCTGACTTTCAATCTGTCAAACCTCTTCTGCGGTTACAACCCCAACCGTATCTTCAACTTCAGCGTATTCGCTGGTGCTGGTGCTAACATAGCATGGGGCATGGATAAGGACAGCAACTGGGAGAATGCACAACTTTTGGCTGCTCACTTCCCCGTAAGCTATGTGGCTGGTACCAATCCTGAGAATATCGCGTATGCTTGGGATGGCACAAAGGTTCGTCTGTTTGGCCGTGCTGGTGTAGCTGCTGACTTTAAGGTTTCTGACGCTGTAAGCCTCGGTCTTGAGGTTAACGCCAACACCTTGTCTGACCGTTACAACGGTAAGAAGGCAAGCAACTGGGACTGGTACTTCAACGC
>ERZ842401.3316-NODE-3316-length-20177-cov-16.516301_pt1 | contig 20177 bp, 19 predicted proteins | sample MGYA00521270_ERZ842401 | MGnify/ENA primary metagenome ERZ842401 (study PRJEB31892, sample SAMEA3878208) | bioreactor metagenome | biome: Moose rumen | place: Sweden | collected 2011-10 | study: EMG produced TPA metagenomics assembly of the PRJEB12797 data set... | reverse complement strand
GCTCGTTCACGCGGTGGCGGGCTTCGTCCTCAGTGGCGCACTGGACTGGCTCGTAGCCAAGGTTGCGAAGATATTTTTCCGCGATGCTGGAGAATGTCACAAGGTTCAGGTCGTGGTCGAGTTTCGGGAAGAATACATCACGGTTTTCTCCAAGCAGACAACTCATAACACAAAGCTGACCGGCCTCTTTTGGAGTTACAAAATAACGGCGAACATCATTTGGAGCTGACAAAGGCTGATTCTTATCCAGGCGGCGGTTGAAGCCGTAAAGAAGAGAGCCGTCACTGAAGGCAACATTGGCAAACCGAGCGGTAGAAACAGGCATTTCAACAGAACGGCGGTTCAAGAAAAATTCCATGATGCGTTTGGAAGCACCCATCATGTTCACCGGGTTTGCGGCCTTGTCGGTAGAGACACAAAAATATTTTTTCGCACCACATTCCTTTGCCATAAGCATGGTGCTGTCAGTGTTGAATATGTTCGTGTCTATCATGCGCATAAGCGTGTAAGGGTCTTTTTCAGAGCGGACATGCTTCAGGGCTGACGTGTTGAAAACATAGTCGTAGCCACCGATTCGCTTTTTCTGCTCGTTGATAAAGGCGCGGAAAATATCGCTGCCACAGTCCAGGGCGAATGTTGCAAACTCACCGTCACCGTAGCCCACGGAAGAGCGGATGTCACGGACGAGCTCCACCATGTTGTTCTCGCTGATGTCAACGACGTGCAGGACTTTGGGATTGAGTGCAAAGAGCTCGCGACAGATTGCAGAGCCGATTGTACCCGCTCCACCGATTACGAGAAAGCGAGAATTACGGATTGTTTCAGAAAGATATGCTTCGTTAACGGCAATATCTTTTTCAAACAAGGGCGCAGTACGCCCGATAAGGGGGAGAATGTTGTCTTGCATAGGATTTGTCCTTATTTGATATGTGATGAAAATAAAAAAGAAACTCCTCACAATAAGGAGGAGCGTATTTATGTAATTAAATATATTGTTCCAATTCTGCAGGAACTAGCGGTAAGTCTTTGAATGCTTTTCGCCAAGCTTTTGATGAAGGCTTCAACACAGCCAGTACTGTAAGCCAAATCAATTTGAAGTAAACTACTACAGACCTATGCTGAACAAACCAAACTTCAAGAGCACCTTTGTATGGAGCAATCACAGTATCGTGAAACTTATCGCGGTCTGACACTGCATTAAGCAAATCTTCTTCATCGCGGAAAGCTACGGAACCAAGTCCGCTAAGACCTGGTGCTACAGTATCAATTGCTGCCTTCACTTCGTCTGAATATAAATCGTAATGAGTCTTTGCCTGCGGGCGCGGTCCGATTACACTCATCTGACCAATAAAGATATTCACAAGCTGAGGAAGTTCGTTGATTTTTGTCTTACGCAAAAATTTTCCCATTGGAAGAATTCTCGGGTCATTTTTCTGTGTAAGTACACCACCGGCCATATTTGGGCTGTTGCGGAGCATCGTGGCGAATTTCAAAACGCCGAATGGCTTTCCACCTTTGCCAATGCGGGTCTGCTTGTAAAAAATATCATGTTCGCCAGTAAGTTTGAGTCCAATCATAATGGGAATCATAAAAGGCAGCAAAATGATAATGGCAATACCTGAAAAAAGAATATCAAAAAAACGAATCATTTATTTTCCTTGTGCTTTTAGAGCCTTGATGAGAGCATCACAAACCAAATCAACCTGTTCAAAAGTCATCGTTGGATACAACGGAAGAGTCAATTCATGCTCACTTGCAAACTGTGCTTTTGGAGTTTCATTCACAATTCCTTTATAACCTGTAAAGTTCTGAATTACAGGATAGTGAATGCTTGTCTGAATCTCATCTGCCTTCATACTTTCAATCACAGCAATTCGATCAATTCCGTCCTCAAGCATGATTGGCATAATGTGGAAATTTGGTTTACCGCGTGTAAAATTACGGAAAGGAATCTTTACTCCACTTACACCATCAAGGCGCGCATAATAATGCTTTACAAGTTTTGTTCTTGCCTCGTTTGCGCCATCAAGTTTTTTAAGCTGAACAAGACCAAGGGCAGAACGCATTTCATCAATGCGGTAATTCAAACCAGCCATAGAAACATCATAAGTAATTGCACGGCCCTTAAAGCGGTCAAAGCTAGGAACTGTCATACCATGAGAACGGAGGCCTCTAAGTTTTTCAAGAAGTTCATCAGACTTGGTAACAACCATTCCGCCTTCGCCTACAGACAAATTTTTGTTTGTGAAGAAGCTGAAGCACGAAACATCACCAAATGTACCAAGCGCATGACCTTTATAATCAGCACCCGGAGTATGAGCACAGTCTTCAATCAAATAAAGATTATGTTTTTTACAAATCTCACAGATTGCATCCATGTCACAAGCAAAACCTGCATAATGAACAATAAGCACGGCCTTTGTTTTCGGCGTAATTTTTGCCTCGATATCAGCAGGATCCATGCTCCAGTCATCGTTCGAAGTAATATCAGCAAGAACATTTTTTGCTCCAGCCATTGTTACAACATTCTGGTCAGCAATGAATGTGAGTGATGGAGTTACAACTTCATCGCCGGCTCCAATTCCAAGTGCCAGAACAGCCATATGTAAAGCTGCTGTTCCGTTTGAAACTGCAAGACCTTTTACGCCCTCTCCAAGATATGATGTAAAAGCTGCTTCAAAGTCTAATGTCTTCTGCCCCATAGTAATCCATGCAGAATCAAGGACTTCTTTAACAGCTTCCTGTTCTTGTCCATCGTAATTTAATTTAAAAAGTTGTACTTTCCACATATGTGCTACCTCCAAATAAGAAATATATAATCTGATAGTTATCAGAAAGATATAAATTGCATTATTTAATTCTTTTTGATACAAGCCCTAATAATGTTCCTAATCCATAGGCAATATGGAGCATAGGAAATAAAAACATTAATACAAGCATTGCAACATTTTTATGTTTTAGGATTGAAATGAATGAATTCAAAACATCAAATAAACCATACATTGTTCCTAAGCAAATTAAAAAAAATGGTATTTTTACCACTAATACTGAAGAAACTAATAAGCTCAGCACAAAACAGAATGGAATAAAATGATATAGGGACAAGCAGTTTGGACAGTACCACGCTGTTTTTCCTATCCAATATCCATTCAGAAATTTTTGTTTAATCATTTTCCGAAGCGTAGGACGTGCATACTGATATGAAATAATCCCAGGGTTGTACATTATTTTAAAACCATGTTTGAGAATCCTATAATGTATTTCATTATCTTCTGTACGACGCAACTTTTCATCAAAGACACCAGCAATCCGAAAAACCTCTTTTTTATAGGCTCCATGAAAAACAGATTTTACAAGTCGTGGCGTATCAGAAGTTCTGAAAATAGCGATTCCACTACCAAATAAGGCATTTTCTGCTTCAAGAAGTATTCTTGACCAGAGCGAATTATCTTTTAATATAGTAGGACGTTTTCCACCAAGAACACCATATTCAGAATTTTCCAGTCCTTCTACAAGAGAAGTAACAAAATCTTCTGGAATGTGAGAATGAGCATCTACTTTTATCAGAATATCGCCATCTGCGTGATTTATAAAAACATTCCAGCCATTTGCCTGCCATTTGCCTGCATTTTCAAGAACTCGAATATTATGGAATTGTTTTGTATGTTCCTGACGAAATTCTTCCATAATTTCTTTTGTTTTATCTGTAGAAATACTATCGATTAAAAGTAAATCAATATTTTTCAGCGGAAATGACTGAGAGATAATATCTTCCAAAAGTTCAGGAAGGTATGACTCTTCATTCAATGCGATTATGCCGAGAGAAACTAACATTATTGCCATCTTATATTAATTAAAAATATCTTTTACCCAACCATTAATTGAGTATTTATCATAAATATATTGAGGGAGTTCTTCGTATTCAGAGTTTAGAAAATCTAATGGAATTTCAAAATTATCAATATCATATATATATATGTTATTCGGATCATAAAAATCTTCTTTTTCTATAAGCTTATTGTTTGTTATAAGTTTGCATTTATGACCAATGCTCTCTATGCTCCGCATTGTTAAACCATTTTGCTGATTAAATTTGAAATCAACAAGAATTTTAGAACGATTATAAATATCAAATGTCTTTTCTATTGGCAAGGACTTAAATTTCACTTTTCTTGATTCAATGTTAAAACTTTCATTCTTTTTCAAATATTTCTGTCTATAAAAAGACCATCTATTTGAAAACAAATAATCAAAAAATACCAGATGTTTAGTTTCAACTTCCTTGCTAATACATTGATATAGTTTCACCCGATCAGAATGCAAGGAACATATATAAGCAACATCAATATCTCTATTTTCAACTTTTTTTACAACAGCTGGATTATAAAACAATGGACGATATACCCAACCATATTTCTCTGCATCAACTGGATCAAATGTAAGACATTTATTGCACCAAGAAGCTACATCAACTGCATGAGAATAATTTGAAACACTATCCCATTGATACATTATAAACTGAGCATTTTTGTACTTACTCTTTAAATAATCAATTTCAATGCTAGTTAAAGTGCTTCCTTTAATTATAAGAACATAATCAAACTGTTCAGGTAAACTACTAAATTTACTTTGATAATAATTCCGTAATATTTTCTGATATAAGCACTTAAAATACACACTTATAGTTCTATGGAAAAAAGAAAACTCATTAACATCTTCATCTATCAACCATACTTTTGCACCATTTAATTCCAAACAATTTTTGATAGTATTTTGATAACCAAAATAAAATGGCAGAATAACTAATACATTTTTATTGCTTAAGCTCTGTAACATAACCTCTCCTAAAAAGCCTAAAATTCATAATTTCTTTTGAATTATATTTTAACATAAGAGCACATAATATTATATTTTGCCACCAAAAAGACGAATCCTGAGCAGATATAAATACAGCAGAAAAAAAAGTGCCAGCTAATATACTTATTATTAATACATTATGCTTTTTTATAGCACTTCTTAAGATATTGATGAAAGGTGCTATCCAGAATATAAAACCAAATATTCCGTAATCAGCCAGAATTTCCAACATAGAATTATGAACCATAATATTTATTCTCACACCGAATTCTGGCCCCAATGCTATCATACTATTTGTACCTCGACCAAATAATGGACTTGAAAGGAATATTTTCCAGGCTGTATACCAAAGGTGAAAACGCAACATATTGCTGCCATCATATATATTTGTAAATCTTTCAATTTTATCTGCAGCAATCTTTATTCCCAAAATTATTCCAAAAATAACAAAAATTATTGTCGCAATTTTAACCTTAGGATTGCGAATCGTTAAAAACATGATTCCACAACCAAGAAGTATCCCTAAAAGTCCTCCCCGAGAACCTGTTATAAACACAGCCGCAAGAAATGAAACAAAGAGCAAATAACTTAGTTTACTAGCCTTTCGATTGATTATTTGGGCAAATAAAAGGACACAAGGCAATATGAATAAAGCAGATAGAAAATTCGGATCCATAAATTTTATAAAATTAAAAATCGTGTATCGATTACCCTCTGCATCTGGTAAGACATTTCTCTGAACTGCCATTTTTATAACAATTCCAAGACATGAAAAAATATAAAATTTGTTAAGAGCCTTTATTCTACGAAGAGGCATATAAGCCTTTAATAAAATCCAAAATACTATCAATTCATAGGCATATCGAAGAACCTTTAATATAGAACTTTTATAATGTGAAATAAAAAAATATGAATAGAAAGTATATAATACAAATATTAAAAAATATAAAACTGGCTTACTAACTCTGAACAGCAAACGTTTTGAATTTGTTAAGACAAACGGTAAATGTAAAGGTGCTGCATAGTAAAACAGTCCCCAACCAAAAGGGTTTATCAATATAACAAAAAAAGAAAGTCCAAATAAAAAAAATGGTGTAAGCATAAATAATGTTTATATTCCAAAATATTTTTTTTCAAGAGTTTCAACTTCGCTGGCAATATCAAAATGTGCATCATTAATTTTTTCTAAAGCTGATTTTTCTCTTTGTAGGTCTGCCTGCAATATTTTTTCCGCCCATTTATCCTCGCCCTCGTTCAAGTCAATAAATTCCATAGTTTCCAAAATTTTTGTTTCATATGAAATAGCCCCTTTACTAACAAAACATTTTAATCCATTAGCCTGAGCCTCAATCAAAGTGACAGGAAGACCTTCAAATATAGACGGCATAATTATAGAATCAAAAAAACTGTAAAATTTGTGCACATCTCCTCTACGACCTACCATGAGAACCCTATCTTGAATATTTAGTTTTTTAGAAAATTCTGTCAGGTCTTTACGGAGTTCACCTTCACCAACAATACAAAGATATGAATTAGGCTGTATTTGATGTATTTTTGAAAAAACCTTCAAAAGAAAAGATTGATTCTTCTGTATGTTTAACCGTCCAACATTTCCATACACAACTGCATCATTATTTATTCCAAATTCTTTTCGTAATTCAATTCTGGACTCATTATTATAAGCATATTTTTCTGATTCTATTCCATTTTTAATTATCTCATAATACTTATTTTTGCCAAACATCCAATCTCCTGCTAGTTTAGAACAACTATAACAGTTTGTTGCATAATATGAGTTTTTTTTATAATTGATTTTATGTAATATTTTTCTAATAAGTCCCTCTGCTTTAGAATTATGAGAATGTGCTATAATTTTTTTCACACCTAATCTTTTAGCAACCTTAAGAGGAATAATATTCGCTGCAGATAACATATGAATATGAACTACATCATATGCCAGCATAATCTTTTCCAAATCCTTTTTGTACTTCACAGGATGACTATGGAAATCTGTAACTCTAAATATCTTTCCACCCAATCTTAGTATCTCATCTTCATATGCGAGTGGCTTATCATATGGGTTGATAAAATCAAATTGAATTTTCTCTCTGTTGATATGACGATAATAGTTCATAACAAAACTTTCTACACCACCACGTTCAAACGAAAGTCCTATTTGTAAAACTCTAATCATATTATACCTTGTATTAAAAAATTATTTATAAAGTCCTTTCTCTTTCATTTCTTCAAGAGATTTTTCGTAGTTATCTTCTTCAACTGGTTGTGTTAAAACCCATTCACAAAATTTATTTAAACCTTCTTTAAAACTATACTTTGGCTTATAACCTAGAATATTTTGAGCAAGAGAAATGTCAGCATAGTTATGACGAATATCCCCCAATCGGAAGTTTCCAGAAATATTGATTTTGCTATCGGATTTGTAGAATTCTTTTAGGTATTTTGCGACGGTCATTACATCAATTGCTTTTCCCGTTCCCACATTAAAGGCTTTGTAAGCACATTTTTCATTTTCAATCGCAAGAATTGTAGCATCTGCAACATCATCAATATAAACAAAATCTCGGCTTTCAGTTCCGTCTTCAAAAATATTTATATCATGATTTTGACGGAGGCTGTTACTGAAAATTGAAAGAATACCTGTATACGGATTTTTAAGGCTCTGCCCTGGTCCGTATACATTTTGATACCGGAAACTGACAGAAGGAATGTTAAGCGATTTACAAACAGTATGAACAAGTTCTCCCTGCACCTGTTTTGTAATTCCATAAACAGAAGTCGGATGAATTAAACAATCTTCGCTTGACTTTACAAGTTCAGAATTTGCACCGCACTTAGGACACTTAACATTAAAATCCCCTGCAAGCATCGCTTTTTCTTCACGAGCAACAGGGTAAACAGTTCCACAGTTAGGACAGTTGTAAGTTCCCTCACCATAAATTGCACGACTTTCAGCAACAATAACTTTCTTTATTGTATGTTTTTCATTTGCAAGAATATCAAGCAAAAGTGCCGTACCGCCAATGTTTGTATTACAGTATTTATAAATCTCATACATCGACTGTCCAGTACCAGTTTCCGCTGCTAAATGAATAACAGCATCTTGTCCAGCAAGTGCTTCTTGCCAGTCTTCACGACTTGTTACAGTACCACGGATAAAATTCACTTTTCCCTTTATTCTGTTGTAAAGCTCTGAATTATCAGGATTTTTTCCATGAATTTGTTCTGTAAGACTATCAAGAACAGTTACGTTGTAGCCCTGTGAAATGAGTTTAAGCGCAATAGTGCTGCCTATAAAACCTGCACCACCTGTTATCAGTATATTTTTCATTTACTTACCTTCATTTTGCTTCAAAATTTTCTGAATTTTAGAATTGTCACCCCATACAGCTAATGAATCATAAGGTCTATCAGGGAATGCTCCATATTCAAGCTTAATATCCAGTTTATTATCCTTAATAAATCGCTCAACACGGCTTGCAAGAGTCTCAGGCTTACCGCAACAGGCATTTATCACACCGAATTCCGTATCATTCAATGTAACAGTCGCTACCTGCCTGCAGAATTCGTCAAAGTCCAAGAAATCAAACTGATTGATTCCAGAGGTAAAGGGGAATGTCTTTTTACCGTCAGCCGCAGCCTGCATGATTTTGGAGAAAATCGAACAGCCCTTTACAGTGTTGTCTACAATATAGAATCCCCTCACCCACTGCAATTTTGTATCAGTTCCCTTTACTAAAAGCTGCGTCATCTGCCGTAAGGCATTCTTTGCAATCCCATATAATGACAGAGGATTACACGGTGTATTTTCATTTATGCTGCCTTCGTGAAAACCGACTTCATGCATGCTGCCAAGAACCACAAGTTTTCCAATGCCGGAAGAGACCATTTTCTTCAAGAACTCATAATGCTTCGGAAGGTCATTTATGTGATTTTCAGAAGCGTGCTTAAATCCGTCCCTCCATGCAAGATGGAGCAGAATATCAGGTTTTCCAAAATATTCATAAGGATTTTCTATCTCAAAGAGATTCCCTGCTTTTGAAGTTACATTCTTATAATCATAAGTAAATTCAGTAAAATCAGAAGCAACTATTTCATTGCCGCTTTCGGATAGTTCACGGATAATTCCGTGCCCCATAAAACCGTTTGCACCGGTTACTAATATTTTCATCTATTTTTCCTTCGACTAAACTATAAAATCTTTTGTATTTCCATTATATCTACTGGATGCAATGACCCAATATAATGAATCATTTGACTTTTCGGAATCTTAAGAATTTTTGAACATCTTGCTGTAGAAGGCTTATCTAAACCAGCATATTACCACTTTCTACTTGAAACAAAGAAAGGCTCAGGCGATGAATGGCATTATTATATTTCAAGCAAAAAACTGACTGCGGAAGAACTCATTCATCATGCGCGGCTTGAATGGTCAGTCGAAACAATGCACTGGCTGCTTGACGTGCATTTCAGGGAGGACAGCTGCAGAATTCAGAGCAGGAATGCCAAACAGAATATGAATATGCTTCGGAAGTTTGCTCTCAATATAGTAAGGATTCACAAGACTGCAACATCATCAAAATCTGCCTTGAACGGAATCATGTTTCAATGTCTTATGAATCCCTCTAAAATTTGTTCGCTTTTACATGAAAATTGATTTCCGTGCAAAAGGCCATGCCTGAATATTTGCTTTGAATAAAGGCCTTCCGGTTCGAGCAAGATTCCATCCCTGTGCAAAATAGAGTAATTTATTGATTCTGGCATTTGTCATTTTTTCTTCGTCACTATTATTTGCAAAATCAATAAAAAAATTCGCAACGGTCATAGCATTAATCATATAAACCTCCAAAACCAAGAATCTCGTAATTCATATTGTAATTCATGTTCTTCATAATCTCAATTCTCATAAATACTTTATTACCTTTGCTGGAACGCCAGCCACAACAGCACGCTCCGGCACATCATGCGTAACAACAGCATTTGCACCGACAACGCAATTATCACCAAGCGTAACGCCCGGCATAATTCGTGCGCCTATTCCGATAAAAACACCGTTACCAATTTTTGTTTTTTTCACTTCCAGTTCAGTATCGTTTATTCGTACCCCAGGAATATATTGGTGATTACAATCAGTCACATAAACAAAAGCGGAAAATACACAGTCTTTGCCAATAACAAGCTCGTCTGCCGCTATAATATGACAGCTTTGTTCTATCGTCGTTCTGTCTCCAATTATAAGTTTCGGATTAAGTTCTTTTCCTGCATATTCTGAGATTGCTTCAAGGCGCGCTCCATTTAGGATATGTACACGCTTGCCTATATACATATTCTTTTTTCCAAGAATACGCATTGGCTTTATGATTCTTGCTTTGTGACCAAAAGAACCGTAAAAGGTATTTTCCTGAATATGACGGATATAATGCCGCAGTCTTCGTACAACTTTCTGGAAGATGTTCATGCCACCTTCCTTGCACAAAGACGAGCATTTACACTATACCCCCCCCCACCATACAATTTTATAGCATTATCAACTTTAACCCACTTGCTTTGTTCAAAATCGTATTTCTTAACCACAACAGCAGGAATCCCTACCGCAACACTATAATCTGGTATGTCAGACGTAACAACCGCATTCGTACCGATACAACAGTGTTTACCGATATTTACACCAGGCAGGATTCTTGCGCCCATGCCGATTATTGATTCTTCGCCTATAGAAACAGGCTTATGTTCCAAATGCTGCATTTTTGGCGGTAGCGTTATATCGATATACGGATGATTAATGTCTGTAATCAGAACATCAGGCAGAATTGAAACATTATTTCCAATTACAACGCTCTCTGCACAAGTTATATGAACACGCTGCTGAATATCTACATTGTCACCAATTTTGATACAAGGTGAAAAAAACTGGTCAGCATATAAATATACCGCTTCAATTCGGGCATCATGCATTATGTATGAGTTGGTACCAATATGAATAAATCGCTTCCCTATAATTCGCCTTGGGCTAATTACTTTAGAGCGTCTGCCAATACTGCCCCATGTAAAATCATTCTTACATTTGAGATAATAATATTTTAATCTACGTAAAATCTTTTGAATAAGCATAGTTACTTTGTTTTATATGAGATGATAAAGCCTTTAATATTAAAAATCAGGAATAACAATGCCATTGCTGCAATATATAAGGCTGATTTTATACCAATGAGAGCGATTTCTGGAAAATCTACATTCATTAAAGGGAATACAGACACAACCAGAAAAATTATCATTGCTACAGCATCCTGCAAGTTGTTAAAAAATTTAATTTTTGTGCAAACTTTCAAATAAATGTTCATAACCATATATGAAACTGAAAGGGCAATTGGAGCCGCAATAACGCCGATTTTTGGAATAAGTATCAAGTTGATTGTTACACTCAAAACAGCTCCAATCATAGTACCGATACCACTTATTACAGAGCGTTTTTCTGCTGTAAGGGCACATGACATAAGCATATTTCTTCCAGAGAATACTACCCCGACAAGAACAAACGGAACATAAAAAGCAGCCGAATAATAACTTTTGCTTGCAACAATCATAAGAGCTTCTTTTGAGAATAAAGAAAGCCCCAATGCCAATGCATACAGAGCAAAGTTATAAATATTGTTCATTTTGCTCATATATGGAATAAAATCCTGTTCTAAAGTATCAGGATTATACCGCTGAAAAATATTTGGTTCCAAAGCTTTATAAAAACTTTGAATTACCATGTTCGTAGCAAAGGCTATAGTATAGGCAATATTATAAATACCAATTATTTCTAGATTCACATATCTTTCAAGAATTACCCTGTCAAAACTTGTAAGGGCAAGATATGAAATTGCACCGGGCAGAAGTGGCAGTGAAAACTTTAATGCCGATTTCAGCTGTTTAAGGTCAAGGCACAGCTTTGAATGTCGCAGCATTATGAACACATACAAAAAGAAGAATGGCAGAAGTGTAACAAGACGACCGTAATATTGTGCCATTACCCCCCAGTCTAATACAGCAAGCATAACAAAAGTTACGGCATACTGCAAAATACAGCGGCCTAAAGAAATTCCAACAAATACTTTGGCATTCTGCTTAACCCGATAATACAGCAAAGGAATTATAGAGAAGCTCTCCAAAAAGTTATTAAAAACCGCCATTCTAAAATAAGGTTTCCACGCAACGGTGATATGCGCTGTATCTATAATTTTTGGTCCTGCTATGTTCAAAAAATACAGAACAACTACATTTACAAGTGCAATAAATACAAAAATGTTTCCTAAAAGTCTTTTTTCATCTTCTTCGGATTTGCAATCAAAGAAAAACCTTAACACATAAGTATTCAAAGCCAGCGTACAAAACACATAAATGAATGCAATGACAGAGTTGGTATATGAAAGAATTCCGTAATCAGCTGGCATAAGATACCGGGTAAAAACCGGCATCATAAGGAAACTGATTATTTTTGGTACGACTTCTCCTATTGTGTAAAGGATTGTATTTGAAAAAAGTTTTTTATTCATTAATCTTTAGCGCTGCTTCTATTTTTTCTGGAGTACACTTTTCAAAGAAAACTGGAGCTTTGTAGTCTGCTGGCAGTTCTGCATTCATACCAGCTTTTAACTCCTCTATATTATTAAACAAGAATAAGTTTTTATCCGTAAAAAGAGGTTCCATTTGTTCATAAGGAGGAATTGCATACAATCCAACCCTTGTATTTGACTGCAATGCCTCATATACAGCTGTGGAATTTACAGTAATCATTAGTTTGGCATTAGCCAAAAGAGTGTTTACGGAGTATTCATCTGTTATTACTTCCACATTATCATCTTGAAACAAATTTTCATAAAACTTTCTGTCTTCATATTCATGTGGATGCAATTTAAAAACAACTTTGTTTTCATTAAAAACTTTTGCTTTACAAGCAGACAAGATACAATCTGCAAGTTGATGACCAAAAGAAAATGCAGAAATTACTAGTATTGCATTAGGAGTTTCAGTTTTTACAACCTCCTTTGAAAAATAATTATTACCTAATACTACACTTTTTATAGGGCAATAGAACAAACTAGTCCAATATGCTGAGAATGTTAATAAATTCTCTGGAATACAAAGATAGTTTTGAATGTCTCTAATTTCGGGATAACTATATGCTAAATGCTCTTTTCTAATTACTCCGTGCTGAAATTCACATACAGCTACATTCATTTTTTTTGCTGCATAGAACATACCTTTTTGATATCCATTCTGGCTCAAAAAAACTTTTTTTATCGAATGATTTGTAAATAGTTTTTTATACAAAAAAACATCTCTATAAAAGTTTACAAGCAAAATCTCCAACTCTGTAATCTGTAAATTCCGAATCGGATAAGCTGTATTTACTATAGCAACTATATTTTTTATACATTCCTTATCATTAGAAGACAGATGTGGATGATATAACAGTTTTATCAATATTTTGTAATACTTGGCGAACTGCAATTTATCCTTATATGTATTAACCCCTTTAGAATTATTTCTGAAAGATTCAAATAAAAGATTTTTTTCTCCAGTTAGGGTTTGATAAATATCATAACAGTTTTGATCGATAAAACTTTCTTTATACTGATTTCTTGTTGCTAAATAGAAAAAATTATTAAATGTTTTCTTATTGAAAAACAAGAATAAAAATGCCTTAAAGATTCCAATATAATTAGATATACGAAATAACTTTGATACTTTTTTTACTGTAAGTTTTTTTTGAGGCTTATCTCTTTGCAAAGAATTAAAATACCATTCATCAAATACATCTGAACGAAAAATATCCCATAAGTAAATATTTTTATCATTCCTGATAGAAAAAATATTCGAGGTCTTTTCAAATTCAAGATAATCCGTATAATCAAATAAATCCGCTTTACTCATACTTTAAATCCATTTTTATGTTCATGAAAAAACTTAAAGCCATTAATTGATAAAAGAAACAGCTTTCTTCATATTCTCAAAAGTTTGTTTCATAATATTATATGCAATTTCATATTCAAAGAAACCTGTTTCATTTTGTCTATCGATATAATTTTTTATATCTGTCATCAGTTTATTCAACCCGCATCTTCTTTCAATATTCAAAACATCAAGCCTACTCCCCGTCTTCAAAGAAAACTGAGTTAGTCTTAATGCATTATTTATAGATTCTCCTCTTAAATCTTCATTTAAAAGTATTGATATATTCCTCATACTTAAATTATATATATGAGCATGTACTCTGAAACCTATATGCAAATCACAATTATCATATACAGAAAGCCCCTCAAAACTATTACTTATATCAACAAATTCTATACCCAAGTTTTCAAGGAAACGATTCTCCATTATTATTTTCATTTCATTTTTTATTTCTCTATGGTTTACTACTTTTATTACTGCTTGAGGGAATTGCTTTCGGAGAAACTGCAATAATGCAGTAAAATAAACGAAATTTTCAACAAATGCCGGTTCAGAAACACAAATATTTACTTCCCCAGATAAAGAAGTTTTCTTTAATTTAGTAGTATTGATATGATTTAAATCATACCATGCAGGACACCCAGTCATCAATACATTTGAAAACCCATTGTTTTTCAACAATGAATACTCATACCAACCTCTTGTACATAATGGAATATCATCCATATTAAATTTATGTAAAAAATCGACTGTTTCATTAGTAAAATAGTTTGATTTGAAGAAGCGATTTTTGTGCCTAAAGGAATCCATAATTCCACCACCCAGAATTATGCATCTTGTTTTTACATCGGACAGATTAGAAACAAACGGAGTACCTTCAGGATATTCATTCGGAGTATATACAGGGCCTCCCCCATATACAATGAAGTCAGCAGAATTTAACAAATCAAGTTTATCATCAAGATTAACATTTCTAAAAAGTTTCTCAACTTTGACATTAGGAATCAAGTGTTCCAAAATTTTCTTTGTTCGTTCAACAATAAGAAAATCTCCTGCATTCAGAACAGCACCATCTAACAATATTACCTTCATAACTATTATTTCCCTATCATTTTTTTTAAGAAGAAAAGTTAAACGTAAAACCTTTCAACCCGTTTTGAAATATTGCAAACTACTTCGTAACCAATTGTACCAATAGTATATGCCATATCATCAGCACTTATTACCTCACTTCCGCTCTGCCCTATCAATGTAACCTTTGTACCAAGTTCTACACCTTCAATTTCAGTAACATCAACCATCATCTGATCCATACAGACTCTACCTACAATCGGAGCTTTTTCGCCATTTATTAGCACATAAAAGTTGTTTGAAAGTCGCCTATTATATCCATCTGCATAACCTACACAAACAGTTGCTATCTTCATTGACTTTTTGACTAAAAATGTCCGTCCATAACCTATTGCTTCACCCGGCAAAATCTCTTTTATCATTGAAATCACGCTGTACCAACTCAAAGCAGGTTTTATATCTTTTGGCAATTTATTTTGATAATCAGGCTTAAGCCCATAAAGGACTACGCCCAGCCTCGCAAAAACTGACCGAGTAGATTTGTGCCACAATCCGGCAGCTGAATTTAAGCAATGAATGTATGGCAGATTCAAATCTTTTATTCTGTCTGAGACAGCCTCGAATTTCTGAATTTGTTCTTTTGTAAAGTTTACAGATTCATCATCAGAACAGTCTGCGGTACATAAATGGGTAAACACTCCCTTAACCTGTATTTTTGAAGCATAATCCCGAATCACCTTTTCGCAATAAGCAGGATTATCAGCATTAAGCCCGATTCGATTCATGCCTGTATCAAGAGAAAATGAAACTTTTATTTTTAGATTTATATTACTCAATTTTTCCGCATGGTTTTCATCCACTACGGTCTGCGTAATATCATAATCAATGAGCTGGTGAGCATTTGAAAGCGGACTATATCCCAAAAGAAGAATCTCTCCTTTTATTCCAGCCTTTCTTAGATTTATTGCTTCTTCCAAAGTAGCAACCGCAAAATCTGTGCAACCTTCGTCTTGCAAAACTTTTGAAACTTGACAATCACCATGTCCGTAGGCATCAGCTTTTACGACAGCCATGACTTTTGTTCCAGATGGAAGAAGAGTTTTATAAGTCTTATAATTGTTTTTGATTACAGAAAGGTCTATTTCTGCCCAGCACCTTTTATCTGTAACAATCATCACTTTGTAACAAGTCTTGCTATCGCATCTATAGACTCAAAGTTCTCTGGTATAATGTCATCTCCGTCCACTTCAATTCCAAACATCTCTTCAAGTGAACCAATTAAATCTACAATATCAAAAGAGTCGATTACACCTGAATCAAGAAGATTTACTGATGTATCTTCAGGAATAACAACATCCGTTTTCTTTTCCTTTAATAAATTGAGTATTTTCTGTTTTACTTCTTCCATTTATTTTTCCTCCAAGGATTTCTTTAATAGTGCTCTGTCTATTTTGCCGTTAAGGTTGTGTGGCAAGGCTTTTATGAACACTAATTTTTCTGGAATCATGTAGTGTGGCACAAGATTTTTAACTTGCTGTAAAACCACTTCGTCAGTAGTACCACGACCACTATAAAAGAGCACAATCTTGTCATGCGCGGAATCATACAAAACACAGTTTTCAAGAATTCCTTCAAGAGAAGAAACCGCAGCTTCTATCTCGCCCAGCTCGATTCTGTGTCCCATGTGTTTAATCTGAAAGTCCTTGCGACAACTGTACATCAGCTCGCCGTATTCATTGTAATAAACGAGGTCTCCTGTACGATATATCTTCTCAGGATATTCCGTATTCATAGGATTTTGAACGAATGCGTTGTTTGTCTTTTCAAAATCTTTGTAATAGCCGAGAGCAAGTGAAGTGCCACGAACACATAACTCACCAATACAATTTTTTTCTGTTATAAGTTTATTTTCTTCGTCCAAAACAAGAATATCCGTATTTTTACACGGAATACCGATTGGAAGTGAATCAGAATCAGCAAAATTTCGATTAACAACATAATAAGTGCTTGCGTCACAAGATTCTGTCGGTCCGTACATATTTACAAATGTCGTTTGAGGGAAGGCTTTTCGCCATTGGTTAAGCTGCTTGTTCGGCATCACTTCACCGCAGAACATGACATATTTCAGATTTGGAAGCCGTTTTTTTGTGTTTAAGGCTTTCAGATTTGCAAACAGACACAGAGCCGAAGGAACCCAGACGATTGTATTTACATTTTTTTCTACAAGATACTGCATTAACTTTGCGGGGAATGTAAAATTGCGCTCATCAATCAGAACGGTGGTACAGCCACTTTTAAGAGGAGCATACACATCTTGGATTGAAAGATCAAAATAAAGCGGGGCTTGATTTCCGATTACAATATGTTCGTCAAAGCCAAATCTTTCTGTAATCCAGTCTACATAATCAACCGCTGAACAATGTGGAATGATAACGCCTTTTGGTTCACCTGTAGAACCAGAGGTAAACAATACATAAAGAATATCAGTATCAATGACTCTTTCAGTCGCCTGTTTAACTCGCACAAAATCTATATCTTCTGATAGGCAATCTTCGTACAAAATTATCTTTGCATTTTCAGAAACTGTTTGTATAGAGTCTTTATGCTCGGCATCGGTGATTATCACTTTTGGCTGCAAAGTATTGAGAATTTTTTTTACACGCTCCAATGGCATTTTTACATCAATCGGCGTATAAAAATTTCCACTATATGCACTGCCAACAAAAGAAGCGATACATTCAACGCTTTTTTCAAGGTAAATCACAACAGGGGATTTGAACAATTCATTTGCAACAAGTTCTCCTGCAATTTTTAGGGCTTCTGTCTGGAGTTGCTTGAAAGTGATTTCTCTTTTTGAATCTATATAAGCAATCTTATCTGGAAAACGGTCTGTTGTTGCTTCAAGATAAGCAGTTATTAATCTCATCTGCATGTGTATGTCCTCCGTTCCATTCAATCGCATAGTTTTCAAAATGGTACATATTGCGACCGCCATTGTTCAAAAAGTCATCTTTCATAACTTCAAAAGCATCCGTACAGTTCATAATCTTTAGTTCAGTTTCATTCCAAGAAGAAGCCTTTAAGATACCCCTTTCTTCAAAAAAAGAATCTGGCATATATTCTTGGGATGTGACGGCTAAGTCGCGCACATACATCACATAATTTCTGTTAGTTTTATTACCGACAGAATCAATATATTCGCCACGGAAATTCTTGTAATACCGATATGGTACTTGAAGCGTTTCCTCCACATAATGAAGAAAAGTAAACCCACGCTGCACAGTGACATTCAAAAAGAGTGTTTTTGCCTTGTTTCGGTGCATATACCCAAACGGAGAATACGCCCCCCAACAGTCCACATTGTTCATTTCGGCAAGCATTTTTGCGTCTTTACCCCACACCATAAATGAATACATTGGATGCTGAGTACGGATAAAATCTGTGCGGTTCTGTAAAATCCAGTTTGGTAGGCTTCCTACTTTTCCAAGCGTTTTGCAAGCATCAAAAGGAATGCCTTTATTGAAATCCCAAGTAAAAATTGGGAAAAGCAAAGTTCCATCTTCACCAACAACATCCTTAAAAGTATCTACTAAGTTGTTTAAAAAATCGTTTCGTTTTTCCGCGGTATTAACTCCATATCTCTTTCGGGCACTAACCAAAACTTGAGTTACATCGGAAGGAATATAAAGAGTATCCCCTTTATTAATATTTAAGTCATGAAGTTTATCTTTTAAATCTTTTATCATTATCTCTTGCTTTCACTCGCTTCTAATAAATTATTTTGATTAAGTTTTTTAACAATCTCAATCAACTCATCCACAGGCACACCAATGATATTGCTAATCTCAATCAAATCATTTCGACCATCTGCATAAGCAATAAAATCTGTCATTGTTTTTACCGCATCATAAGTGCCTTTCTGACTTACCGTAGGATACAGACCTCGCTTTCCAAGCTGCGGCTCACACAGACAGTTGATTTTGTATTTTTCATTGTATTCTAATGCCACTACGCATTTGCTCATGACATCAAATGCCCCCTGCAATCCTGCTGGCGAAATCATGCCCAAATCATCCGCAGAAGTATGGTATTCAGGATAGTTATGAAACAACGAACGGCTGAATGTACACACGGGTAAATCAACACCAGGCGCATTGTACTGCCGCTCGTCAGATCCACGTTCTAAAAAGCTGTATTTTTTATAGCTAGGATAATGGAACTTTAACACATTTTCCAGCAGTTTATCGGCAAGCGTGTCTGCATAGCGAGTGTTTACAAATGAATATGTCCTGTCGTCACCGACACAAGTAAGATTAAAGCCTGCAAGCAAATGTTCTTTCAGATAATCAAGATGCTTGCTCAAGTACATGATAGAGCCGATTGTTTCAGGAATAAAAATGAAACGGTATGTATAGTTTTTTAATTCACCAGTTTCTTTAAGCCGCTTTATCTTATCAGCAAGAAGAACAGCGACGGCAGGACCTGAGCATTCATTATTTGCCATAGACGGATGGCAAATGTAAGTTGAAAACAGGATTTCGTTTTTATCTATACAATTGTACCACCCCCCCCCATTGTCATTTATAGTAGAATCAAGTCTCAACTCTCCATAAGTCAAGAAACCGTCTTCCAACGCGCTATCAATGAAAATTTCAAATTCGTCATTATCTGAATAATCAGTAAGCATTTTCAGCTTCTGATTTTCAGTTATACAAAAACCATATCGTTCCTTATAGTAGGAAGTTATATATGGTATGACATCTTTTTGGTTTTGCTGCGTATATAAACAAGACATTAGTTCTTGTAATCTAACTTTCTTATGTACAGGAATTGAATATCCCATGACATGAAGATTTGTCTCGGAAAAATCTATAATCTTCTTTCCGTTCTTGTCTTTTACCCATGCATCTTTTATGTTCCATTCTTTAGGAACAGTCCAATCAAAACATTGCGTACCAGAAGGAACTTCTTTTATCTCAAGTTCCGGCAGATAGTCTTTTAATATACGCAGAGTTTCCCGAACGCCATTTCCAGTAATGCTACGGCAAATGGGGAATATTCGCTCTGCTATTTTATATGCTTTTTCACCTTCAGTCATTTTTAGTTCCATAAAATCATTTCGTTTTGCAAAACGGTATCTTCAGAAATATCAACAACTGCGGTATTTCCAATTACTTCATTAAATCTATCCGCATTGATTCCAGTTCCAGGTCTCTTCCAAGTGAGCATTTCTGCGGTAATGACATCGCCTTTTTTGATATTTCTTGCGGCAACAAGGGAACGGCGGGCAT
>ERZ842401.3314-NODE-3314-length-20178-cov-4.872186_pt1 | contig 20178 bp, 14 predicted proteins | sample MGYA00521270_ERZ842401 | MGnify/ENA primary metagenome ERZ842401 (study PRJEB31892, sample SAMEA3878208) | bioreactor metagenome | biome: Moose rumen | place: Sweden | collected 2011-10 | study: EMG produced TPA metagenomics assembly of the PRJEB12797 data set... | reverse complement strand
GAGTCCCTGTGTTATCTCGTGAAGCAGCTCTACAACAAGGGCTTGCTCTACAAGGGCTACACCATCCAGCCCTACTCGCCCGCCGCAGGTACCGGTCTCAGCTCACACGAGCTTAACCAGCCCGGCTGCTACCGCGACGTGAAGGACCAGACCGTGACCGCCGAGTTCACAGTGGTGGACAACGACCACAAGGTGATAGAGACTATCAAAGCCGCTGCCGACGAGAAGTTCCGCGACAACCTGCGCATCCTCGCCTGGACCACCACACCCTGGACTCTGCCAAGCAATACAGCCCTGTGTGTGGGGCAGAAAATCGACTATGTGGCAATCGAGAGCTACAACCCCTATAACGGCACCCCCGCCATCTACCTGATGGCAAAAGCCCGTGTTGCCGCCTATTTCAAGTCCGAAGGTGCCGAGAAGCCCCTCGACGAATACACCGCAGGCGACAAGGTGGTGCCCTACAAGGTTATCGCTGAGTTCAAGGGCAGCGACCTGCTCGACATCAAGTACAAGCAGCTCTTCCCCTGGGTTAAGCCCGTTGACAAGACAGGCGACAAGATAGTGGGCAACGACAACGGTTTCCGCGTCATCCCCGGCGACTATGTCACTTTACAAGGAATATGCCGGCGCGTGGGTGAAGAATGCCTACGACCCCAAGTTCACCGTCAATGGCAAGTATGACGAGGCTGCTGCCACCAAGGCCGAGGACCTCAACATCTATATGTGCATACGCATGAAGCAGGAAGGCACCGCCTTCAAGATTGAGAAGCACGTACACAACTATCCACACTGCTGGCGCACCGACAAACCCGTGCTCTACTACCCTCTCGACAGCTGGTTCATCCGCTCCACCGCATGCAAGGACCGCATGGTGGAACTCAACAAGACCATCAAGTGGAAACCTGAGCACACCGGCACAGGACGCTTCGGCAAGTGGCTCGAGAACCTCAACGATTGGAACCTGAGCCGCAGCCGCTACTGGGGAACCCCACTGCCCATCTGGCGCAGCGAGGACGGCGAGGAGAAGTGCATCGGCAGCATTGAGGAGCTTTACAACGAGATCGAGAAGTCGGTAGCTGCTGGCATTATGGGCGGCAACCCCTTCAAGGACAAAGGTTTCGTGCCTGGCGACTACAGCGAGGAGAACTACAGCAAGATTGACATCCATCGCCCATACGTCGATTACATCACCCTCGTGAGCGACACCGGCAAGCCCATGAAGCGCGAGCTCGACCTCATCGACGTGTGGTTCGACAGCGGCGCCATGCCTTACGCACAGCTGCACTACCCCTTCGAGAACAAAGAACTCGTTGACGAGCGCAAGTTCTACCCCGCCGACTTCATCGCCGAGGGCGTGGACCAGACTCGCGGATGGTTCTTCACGCTGCACGCTATCGCCACTATGGTATTTGACAGCGTGGCTTATAAGGGACTCATCTCCAACGGTCTTGTCCTAGACAAGAACGGCGAAAAGATGAGCAAGCGCAAAGGCAACGCCGTTGACCCATTCGACACCATCGAGAAATACGGCTCCGACCCCTTGCGCTGGTACATGATTTACAACTCGTCACCGTGGGATAACCTGAAGTTTGACACCGCAGGTGTGGAGGAGGTGAGCCGCAAGTTCTTCGGCACTCTCTACAACACCTACTCGTTCTTTGCGCAATATGCCAACGTCGATAACTTCGACCCGGCAGCAACGCAGGTTCCCCTTGAGAAGCGTCCCGAGATTGACCGATGGATAATCTCGCTGCTCAACACCCTCGTCAAGGAGGTCACCGAGCAGTTCAACGACTATGAGCCTACCCGCGCCGCACGCGCTATCAGCGACTTTGTGGGCGAGAACCTCAGTAACTGGTATGTGCGACTTAACCGTCCACGTTTCTGGGCAGGTGAGATGACCGAGAACAAACTCGCTGCTTATCAAACTCTCTACCAGTGTCTTGAGACTGTGGCACGCCTCATGGCACCAGTGGCACCATTCTACAGCGATATGCTCTACCGCGACCTCACCGGCAGTATTAAGTCAGTACACTTGATGCCATACCCCATTGCCGACGAGAGCGTAATCGACAGCGAACTTGAACACCGCATGGACATCGCTCAGAAAGAGACATCTATGGTTCTCGCTCTGCGCCGCAAGAAGAATATCAAAGTGCGCCAACCGCTCACTGCGATTATGATTCCCATCACCGACGACAAGCAGCGTGCTGACATCGAAGCCGTGAGCGACCTCATCACAAGCGAGGTTAACGTAAAAGGCATCAAGTTTGTGGGCAACGACGAAGGCATACTTGTCAAGAAGGTGAAACCCGACTTCAAGAAACTTGGTCCCAAATATGGCAAGATTATGAAGGCACTCGCCACTCAGCTCACCACGCTCCCACAAGCCGACATCATCAAATTTGAGCAGGATGGCTCCATCAAGCTCATGGTAGATGACCAAGAGGCGGTTGTCGATTTGGCTGATGTGGAAATCATCAGCGAGGATATCCCCGGATGGCTCGTCGCCAATGAAGGCAACCTCACCGTGGCACTCGACATCACCATTACCGACGAGCTGCGCCGCGAAGGTATGGCACGCGAATTGGTGAACCGCATCCAGAACGTGCGCAAGAGTTCCGGATTTGAGATTACCGACAAAATCAACGTGGTAATAGCACCCGATGAGCGCACTAACCAGACAATAGCCGAGTTCCATGACTACATAGCAGGGCAAGTGCAGGCCCTATCGCTCACCGTGGGTGAAGTGTCAGCCGATGCAATTGAGCTTGACATGGACGGATGGACACTTAACATCAAAGTTGACAAAGCATAAGAATAACCCGCATAACGATGAATGACGAGTAAACACTTGGCTTGTCAACTCGTTTACTCGTCAACTCGTTTACTAAAAAAAGAATATTATGGCTACAGAACAAGAAAAAAACCGTTACAGCGACGAGGAACTGCAGGAGTTCAAAGCAGTGATTCTTGAGAAATTAGAAATAGCTAAGTCCAACTACGACCAGTTGATGGCAAGAATTCAGTCCGACGAGTCGAGAAACAGCTTCAACATGCTCGAAGAAGGTGCTAACACTATGGTGCAGGAAGAGGCTAGCCAGCGCGCGGCACGCCAGCAGGACTTCATCAACAAGCTCCAGGCCGCCCTCGTGCGCATCGAGAACAAGACTTACGGCATCTGCCGTGTCACAGGCAAGCTCATCCCCAAGGGGCGCCTCATGGCAGTGCCACACGCCACCCTCTCGGTAGAAGGCAAGGAAATTGAGCAGCAGAGGAAGAACAAACGCTAACTTCATCGCCAAAGGTAATGAAAAAAATATCTAATGGATGGCTGGCGACAATTCTTATCGCCACCGTCATTATTCTTGACCAGGCTTCAAAAATCTACGTCAAGACGCACTTCTTCCTCGGTGAGCAAATAGATGTGACCTCGTGGTTCAAGATTATTTTCATCGAGAACAATGGCATGGCCTACGGCATGGAGCTGGGCAGCAAGATGGTGCTTACTTGGCTAAGAATCATCTTCTCGGGGCTGTTTATCTACTACCTCGTCAAGATTAGGAAGCGCACCGACCTGCCGCGTGGATTTGTGGTGTGTGTGTCGCTGATCACCGCAGGAGCCATTGGCAACGTCATCGACTGCATAGCCTACGGACAGCTATTTAACGACCCCGCCGCACCCGAAGTGGCACAGTTCCTGCCAAGCGAGGGAGGATATGCCTCAATCTTCAACGGCAAAGTGGTGGATATGATGCAATTCCCACTCGCCGAGTGGGACTGGCCCGAGTGGATGCCCTGGATAGGCGGCAAGCACTATCTGTTCTTCCAACCGGTGTTTAACGTCGCCGACGCTTGTCTCACCACAAGCATCTTTGCCATCATCATTTTCTACCACAAGCATCTTCTCTCTGACAAGAAGGACAAAGACAAGGAAGACGACGAGAAGAAGGACGACGAGAAGAAGGACGAGGAAAAGTAATCCTAAAGTGTAGCAGATATGCACAAATCGCCGACCATTATCGTATTACTCATACTTGCTGCAACCATCTTCATTGGCTGCAGCAAGACTCCTGACGGAGTAATCAACGAAAAAGACATGGCGCATGTGCTTGCCGACTTCGCCAAAGCCGAAATGCTCATTGAGCAGAAGCCCGATCTCTTCCCCGACGACTCAGCCAAGTTGCTCCTTAAACAGTCGATACTCAAGAAATATGACGCCGACCTGGCAATGTACGACTCCTCACTGGTGTGGTATGCCCACAACCTGAAGATTTATTCCGAGGTTCATGACAAGGCTATTGAGATTCTTGAGAAAGAAACCAACAACGGCAATGCAGTTCACACCACCACTCCAGCCAACAATTATGCCGCTAACCAAAACAGCAAAGCCCGACGCTATTTCCCAACCTCGGGCGACAGCGCCAACGTGTGGAAAGAACCACAGCAATGGATTCTCACAAACGCCATGAGAGACGGATTCATCAAGTTTGACTATACCCCCGACAACGACAGCCGCAAGGGGGACAAATACACCCTAAGTTTCAAGATGTCAAACTTTGGCAATGCAATATCAATGCTTGTCGCCATCGACTATCAGGATGGATGCACTTCTTACATTAACAGAACGGCGCAAGCTAACGGGTGGATAGAAAACGCCATTCAAGGCGACTCCACAAAAATCATCAAGCGCATTTACGGCTTCATTAAATACAAGACGCGACCTCACGGCATAACTTTCATCGACAGCACCTACCTGCTGCGAACACACTTCGACCAAGGCAGTTACAGCACCATATCGCAACGCATCGTGGGACCAAAAGCGATTATTGAGCAACAGAATGAGGAGGAGGCACAAATCGAAAGCGCCACCACTCCCCCACCTGTTAACCAACCGCAAAACGACATTTCCTCATCGCAGCAACCACAGCGCGGCAACCCGCCACCCGTCAACTATCCAGGGCGACCAGCTGGCTCTTACCCTGGACGACCGGCACCGACTGTGCAAGGCTCCTACAAGCCTAAACCTGGTCTCAACAAGCCGTCAGTACCCCGACGGGGAACTATCCCTAACCCCAATGGCGATCACCTGCCACGACCAGTCCCTACTGACAAATAACTCCGACCAACATGAAGCGATATATCTCTAACTACACGATTCTCGGCAATGGCGAGGAGGTTATCAACCACATCACCACTGTGGGTGATGACGGCACGCTAATCTCGATTAATCCTTTTGACCGCGAACTCGGCAACACCGTCTATGTACCTCAGCCATTATGCGTTGTCGCTGCCAGCGAATTAAAGCTCATAGAGAGCATTTTTCATGAATGTGCCTCGCGACAGCAGTTGAAGCAAAAACTTGCAGCGCTCAGCGCTTCCCATCCGCAACAAGGAGAGGCAGTAGCTGTGTTGCAACTTAATTTCGCACAAAACAGTGTTAATCAAATATAAAGAACAAATATTATCGTTTTTAGTTGACGAGCGAACGAGCTGACGAGCTGACGAGACAAGTGTCAAGCTACTAAATACCTTTGCCTCGTCAGCTTGTTCCTTGTCAGCTTGTTAGCTCCAATACATTATTTAGTAATATGGACCAAATAGAAAGAATCAAAACAATGGAGGAGCACCTCGACAAGGCTTCTCATGCAGTGAAAGCGTTGAGCGACGCCCTCGACCTCTACACCGAGGCGATGGAGTCGATAGAGACAATCGACGACTATCTCGTTAGCGACGAATGGCAGCAGGACTTCAACGACAGTGAGGCAGGACATCTGCCTAAAGACCTAAAGTGTGGTGTACTGAGCGAAGACGGAATCTGGAACGTCATCGACACAAACCGCGAGCTCCAAGCACAAATGCTAGAAATCGTCGCCACACACCTCCGTCACGATTAACCCCACAGAGTGGAGAGTGGAGAACGAAATATGTCGAACGTAAAACGTGGAACGAAAAGCTGCCTTCCTCTTTCCACCTTCCACCTTCCACCTCCCACCTTCCACCATAAACTAATAACTATAAACTGTGAACTACAAACTATTAATAGAGATGCTCACATCATTTCCTGCCGATGAGCTGTACCGGCAGGCCGACAGGGTGAGGCTAGAAGCGGTAGGCAACGAGGTGCATCTGAGGGGACTGATAGAGTTCTCCAACATCTGCCGCAACGACTGCCTCTATTGTGGACTCAGGCGTGGTAACGAAAAGGTGAAACGATACCACATGACCGAGGAGGAGATAATCGAAACGGCAACAAAAGCCGCCGAGATAGGGTTTGAGACAATAGTGCTGCAATCGGGAGAAGACCTCTACTACAACACAAAGCGGATGTGCCGCATCATTAAGGAAATAAAGAAACTCGATGTGGCGGTGACATTAAGCATTGGCGAGCGCAGTCCTGATGAATACAAAGCCTTTCGTGAGGCTGGTGCTGACCGATACCTCATGCGCATCGAGACCACCGACCGAGACCTGTATCACAAACTTAACCCGGGCATGAGCTGGCAGCACCGATATGAGTGCCTCATGACGATAAAAGAACTAGGCTATGAACTAGGGTCAGGGATAATGGTGGGGCTGCCGGGGCAAACCATCGAGTCTATTGCCGACGACCTGATGTTCCTCAAGGAGATAGGTGTCGATATGGCGGGCATTGGACCATTTATACCTCATCAGGAGCCTCCTCTGGCGAATGAAGGGGGAGGTAACCTAGAACTGGCACTGCGCACCATGGCTGCCATGCGACTGCTCATGCCCGACATCAACATCCCAGCAACCACCGCAATGGAGAGCCTGCACCCACAAGGTAGGATTATGGCACTAAAAGCCGGTGCCAATGTGGTGATGCCTAACGTCACCGAAGGCGAATACAGGAAACTCTACGCTCTATACCCTGGGAAAATCTGTGTCAACGACACGCCCGTCCACTGCCGCAGCTGCATAGGAATGAAGATACAAGCCATTGGACGAACAATAGGCAAAGGAAAAGGCAGCCACAGAGTATTAAAGGTGGGTTCTATAAATTAATTGAGATGGATTTTGATTTTATGTCGGGTAGATTTTTTCTTAAAGTTGAAGAATAGTAGCGGGCTACATTTCAAGAGTTTAAGTAAAAATATGCCGACAGAAAACAAAATACAGCCAACACATATTATTACTTTTTCTTAATTTATAGAACCCACCTATAATAATCCTGAAAAGCCTTCCGTGCCTGTGTCACATTATCGGAAACAGGCCGTAGAGCAATCCATCGATGCGTTCGGTGACTTTGGCGAAGTCCTCGGGGCGGTCGCCGAATTTGCAGTTGTCGCCGTCGATGATGATGAGCTTGCCGTCGTAGTCCTCTATCCATTTCTCGTAGAGTCGCTCCAGGCCTTGCAGGTAGTCGAGGCGTATGGTCTGCTCATACTCGCGCCCTCGCTTCTGAATCTGTCCCACGAGCGTGGAGATGCTTGAGCGGATGTAGATCATCAGGTCGGGCATCTCTACCAGCGACATCATGAGCTGGAACAAGTCCTGATAGGTGTCGAAGTCGCGGTCGCTCATCTTGCCCTGGTTGTGGAGGTTGGGGGCGAAGATGCATGCGTCCTCAAAGATGGTGCGGTCCTGGATTATCACCTTGTCGCTCTTGGAGATTTCCACCACATCCTTAAATCGCTTGTTGAGGAAGTAGATTTGCAGGTTAAACGACCATCGCTCCATGTCGTCGTAGAAGTCGGCGAGATAGGGGTTGTTAGTCACCGACTCAAATCGTGGCTCCCATCCGTAGTGCTCGGCGAGCATTCGGGTCAATGTGGTCTTGCCACAACCTATGTTTCCTGATATTGCTATGTGCATAACTTTTTAAGTGTTAAGTTTTAAGTGTTAAGTTTTAAGTGTTAAGTTTTAAGTGTTAAGTGATAAGTGTTAAGTGTTAAGTAAGTGACTAGAACGTCTAGATAATCTAGAAATTCTAGAATGATTAGAAAAATAGTTAACAATTAATAAATAACTGATTATGAAAAATTTAGTAGTATCATCAGGTGCGGGCATCAGTGCCGAGAGTGGTGTGAAGACTTTCCGCGATGCCGATGGCCTGTGGGAGAACTATCCCGTGATGGATGTTGCAAGCCACGACGGTTTCCTGCGCGACCCAGCGCTCATCCACAAGTTTTACAATATGCTCAGGGAAAAGCTGATTGATGCCAAGCCCAATGCCGCCCACTACGGGCTTGTGGAGCTTGAGAAGTATTTTAATGTGAACGTCATCACCCAGAACGTTGACGACCTGCACGAGCGAGCTGGCTCGAAGAATGTGCTGCACCTGCATGGCGAACTGATGAAGGTGCGTTCGCTAAGACATGAGGAGCGCGTTTATGCGCTGCCTTGCGACAAGCTCACCGACAAGGGCCTCGAGACCAGTGTCGACACCCGTGACCCATACGGCGATCCAGTGCGACCACACATTGTCTTCTTCCAAGAGGCAGTGCCCAATATGGACCAGGCGTGCGTTCTGGCGCAAGATGCCGACGTGTTTGTGGTTATCGGCACCTCACTTGTGGTGTATCCAGCTGCGTCGCTGCTGCACTATGCTCCTCGCAATGCCGAGGTCTATTACATCGACCCTCGCCCCAGTGCCGTGCCAAGTTATGTCCATGTCATCCCCAAACCAGCCACCGAGGGTGTTAAAGAGTTGATTGAAATTCTCACGAAGTAATTATTGGTGGATATTAGGTGAGAATAACGCAAAATTCCTTATCTTTGCAGTTTGAAAATTTCCAATAACTAAATAATTTTATATGCAAGACGAGAAAGATTTACAGCAACCTCAGGAGAACGTTGAGATTCCCGAAAACTCGTTGCAGGAGCCGGCGCAAGCCGAGCTGCCCGACGGTGTGATTGACGGAGATCAAGTAGAACTTCCTGAGAACGCCTTCCGACCACTGAAGGAAGGTGAGAAGTATGTTCCCATTCTTCGTCCCGAGAAGAACTATCCCGAGGTGACACCCTACTCGGTGACGCTGGGATTGATTATGGCGGTGATTTTCAGTGCCGCCGCTGCCTATCTGGGACTGAAGGTTGGACAAGTGTTTGAGGCGGCAATACCCATCGCGATTATCGCGGCAGGTATCGCCAGTGTCACCAAGCGCAAGAATTCGCTTGGCGAGAATGTGATTATCCAGTCGATAGGTGCCGCCAGTGGTATCGTGGTGGCTGGTGCCATCTTCACCCTGCCGGCTCTCTACATCCTGCAGGCGAAGTACCCCGAGATGACCGTCAACTTCCTGGAGGTGTTCCTCAGTTCCTTGCTTGGTGGTCTGCTGGGCATTTTGTTCTTTATCCCCTTTCGCAAATACTTCGTGAAGGAGAAACACGGCGACTTCCCGTTCCCCGAGGCAACAGCAACCACTCAGGTGCTTGTTCAGGGTCAGAAGGGCGGCGACCAGGCGAAGCCACTACTTATTGCCGGACTTGTTGGCGGTATATATGACTTCCTGATGAGCTCTTTCGGATGGTGGAAAGAGGTGCTCTCAACCTCTGTTATTCCGTCAATGCAAAACTTTATTCATGAGACAAAATTGCTCTTCAAGGTGAATATCAGTGCCGCGACTCTAGGTCTAGGTTACATCATTGGCTTGAAATACAGCTTCATTATATTTGCCGGTAGCGCATTGATGTGGTGGGTTGTAGTGCCCTTGTTTGCCGAGGTGAGTCCAACACTGGCGGCTCTCGACCCCGACACAATTTTCACCCAATATGCCCGCCCGATAGGTATCGGCGGCATCGCCATGAGCGGTATCATTGGCATCATCAAGTCGTGGGGCGTTATCAAGAATGCCGTGGGACTTGCCGGCAAATCGTTCAAGAAAGGCGGCGAGGTAGAGAAACCCGAGCGCACCCAGCGCGATATTTCGATGAAGGCACTGGTGTTTGCGCTCTGTGCCGCACTGGTGGTGACATTTGTGTTCTTCCTTGTGGGAGTGATTCACAGTCTGCCACAGACCATTGTGGCGTTCTTGGTTGTAGTGGTTATCGCTTTCCTGTTCACGACAGTGGCTGCCAACGCTATCGCTATCGTTGGTAGCAATCCTGTGAGCGGCATGACCCTGATGACGCTGATTATAGCCTCGGGCATCTTCGTGGCGGTAGGCCTCAGCGGATGGCAAGGCATCGTGGCGTCGATGATAATCGGCGGTGTGGTTTGTACGGCCCTCTCGATGGCTGGCGGCATGGTAACCGATATGAAGATTGGTTACTGGATTGGTACCACACCTGCCAAGCAGCAGACCTGGAAGATGCTCGGCACCGTGCTCTCGGCTGCTACCGTGGGCGGTGTGATGATTATCTTGAACAAGACCTACGGATTCTATGCCGATGCAGTGCCAGGCGAGGATCCTCTCGTAGCACCTCAGGCCAACGCCATGGCTGCCGTTATCGACCCATTGATGACAGGTGGTGCCACTCCGTGGATGTTCTACATCTGTGGTGCTATCTTGGCTTGTTTGCTCAACTGGCTTAAGGTGCCTGCCCTGCCTTTCTCGCTGGGTATGTTCATCCCCTTCCAGCTCAATACTCCGCTGCTCATTGGCGGTATCGTCAGTTGGTTTGTGAGCACTCGCAGCAAAGACGAGAAAGTCAACAAGGCTCGCATGGACAAGGGTACCCTCATCGCCAGCGGTTTCATCGCCGGCGGTGCCCTGATGGGTGTGGTGAGTGCCGCGATGAAGTTTGGAGGATTCAAATACACAAGTCCGCTTAGCGACAGCCTCTCAAGCATTTTAGGTCTTGTGGTATATATCGCTTTGATTATCTACTTCGCTGTATCTTGCCTTCGTGCCAAGAAAGCAGAGTAATTTAATGACGATATAGCATAGCTTTTTTGCTGGCGAGTGCTGTTGGGTTCTCGCCAGCGATTTTTTTTACGCCAATTGACTGCTAAAATGTGGTGATTCGGCAAATTTTGCCTACCTTTGCACCCAAAATTGATAATATGGCAACTTTCAAAGAACTTGGCGTGCGCGACGACCTGCTGCGCGCTATCGAGATGATGGGCTACGAGAAACCCATGCCCATCCAGGAAATGGTTATTCCGCATCTGCTCAACGAGGAGACCGACGTGGTGGGTCTGGCTCAGACCGGCACCGGCAAGACTGCCGCTTTCGGTCTGCCTATGCTGCAACGCATCGACACCACATCGCAAGAGACTCAGGCGCTGATTCTCGACCCCACGCGTGAGTTGTGCTTGCAGACTAAGACCGACCTCGAGGACTATTCTCGCTATATTGATGGACTGAAAATCGTGGCGGTGTATGGCGGTGCAAGCATCGAGTCGCAAATCAAGGCGGTGAAGCGCGGAGTGCAGGTGATCGTGGCAACTCCAGGGCGCTTGCAGGATCTCATCAGGCGTGGCGTGGTGAAACTCGACGCTGTCCGCACCGTCATCCTCGACGAGGCCGACGAGATGCTCAACATGGGCTTTATCGACGACATCAACGAAATCTTGAGTCATGTGCCCGATGAGCGCAAGATGCTGCTCTTCAGTGCCACTATGCCTCGTGAGATTGCCAATATCGCTAAGGACTATATGCACGACCCTGTGGAGTTTGTCGCTGGCACCCGCAACGAAGGCTCGGCAAACGTGCGCCACATATATTATATGGTGAAGGCGAGCGACAAGTATCTTGCCCTAAAACGAATCGTCGATTACCTGCCTCGCATCTACGGCATCGTCTTCTGCCGCACCCGTGCTAGCGCGCAAGAGGTGGCTTCGCAGCTTATACAAGACGGATATGACGCCGACGCTCTGCATGGCGACCTGTCGCAGGCGCAGCGCGATGCCGTGATGAAGAAGTTCCGGGAGCGCAACCTGCAGCTGCTTGTCGCCACCGACGTGGCGGCGCGTGGCCTCGACGTTAACGACCTCACCCACATCATCAGCTACAGCCTCCCCGACGACAACGACATCTACAACCACCGCAGCGGGCGCACCGGGCGTGCAGGAAAGACGGGTATATCTATTGCCATCATCCACAGTCGTGAGCGCAACAAGCTCAAGCAGATAGAGAAGCAGATTGGTAAGGAATTTGAGCGCCGCGAGGTGCCCAAAGCCGAGGAAATCATCGAGAAGCAGCTCTTCAACCTTGCCGACCGTCTTGAGAATGTGGAGGTGCATGAAGAGGAAATAGCCCCCTATCTGCCCAACGTGCTCAAGAAACTGTCATGGCTCAGCGGCGAGGATGTGGTGAAGCGATTGCTGTCGATGGAGTTTAACCGTATGCTCGATTACTATAAGAAAGCCCCGGTGCTCGACATCGTGCCCGAGAAGAAAGAGCGCAAGCGTGGCGAGAAGAAGGAGCGCACACGCAAGCCTAACGGCGAGAAAGACCGCCGCACTGGTGAGGAAGGTTATGAGCGAGTGTTCATCAACGTGGGCAAGAGCCACGGCTTCTATGCTCCAGACCTGATTCGCATGATAAACGCCACCGAAGGCGGCAAGAACGTGGGAATAGGGCGCATCGACTTGTTGACCAACTACTCGCTCTTTGACGTGCGGCATGGCGAGGCTCACAAAGTCATCAACGCCTTGCGTAACAGCGAATTCTATGGCAAACGCCTACATCTCGAGATTGCTGATATCAACAAGGACTATGCCTCAATCACCTATGAGGGAGAAGTGAAAAAGAACCGAGCCGAGCGACGCAGGGAGAAGTTCAGAGCAATGGAGCGTGAGCGTGAACGCCGCCGCAGCGACCGTCGCACCCGACGCGACTCCGAGCGAGGCTTCAAAAAACGCGGCAAGAGGACAAGTAAACGAGTAAACAAGTAAACAAGTAAACAAGCAGAATGTTTTTCTAACTGCTCGTCAACTTGTCAACTTGTTAACTTGTCAACTAAAAACGAGACAAGTTCATGAAAAAAGGAAAACGAAGGAAGTAATACTCAATATATAATAACATAGGCAACGAAATCTCGTTGCCTATGTTGCATATAGAAGTCAAATAAATCTGGAAAATAATCTTTATCCCGAATCGGTCATTTGGGGTTATCCCTTGAGTGCCGCCAGTGTCTCTTGCAGGGTGGCGATTTTGCTTTGTGCGTCGGCTTGTTTTTTGCGCTCGGCGGCTACCACTGCCTCGGGGGCGTTGGCGACAAAGCGCTCGTTGCTGAGTTTCTTCTCCACGCTGGCGAGGAAACCCTGTGTGTATTGCAGTTCCTTCTCGAGTTTCTCAATCTCCTCGGCAACGTTGATATTGTCATGCAAAGGAACAGCAAACTCAGTAGTTCCCACCATAAACGAAGCAGCAGTGGGGTCTTTACTCTCAACCTTCTCGATGGTGTCGAGGCCAGCGAGTTTGAGGATAATGGGCTGGTAAGCGTTGTTCCACTCGGCATTAGCCACTTGCAGCTGGAGCATAGTCCTTTGGGCGATATTCTTGCTGGCACGCACGTTGCGCACGGCAGTGATAATCTCTCGGGCCTCGGTCATCGCTTTGATGATGTTAGCGTCAATGGGCTGTGCTTCAGGAACGATTGCATACATGATGCTCTCGCCTGGTTTGCGCTCGCTGATGTGCTGCCACAACTCCTCGCTGATGAACGGCATGAAGGGGTGGATGAGGCGCAGAAGCACATCGAAGTAGTTGAGGGTGGCGTCAAGTGTGGCACGGTCGATGGGCTGCTGGTAGGCAGGTTTCACAATTTCTAGATATAGTGCCGAGAAGTCCTCCCAGAACAGGCGGTAGATTGCCATAAGAGCGTCGCTGATGCGGAACTTGGTGTAGAGGTCCTTCATCTCGGCGATGGTGCTGTTGAGTTGTGCCTCGAACCACTCAATGGCGAGACGGCTATGCTCGGGCTGCTCAATGTCGGCTACATCCCATCCTTTAACGAGACGGAACGCGTTCCAAATCTTGTTGTTGAAGTTGCGGCCTTGTTCGCACAGTGCCTCATCAAAGAGAATGTCGTTGCCAGCAGGAGCGCTGAGCATCATGCCCATGCGCACGCCGTCGGCGCCAAACTTGTCCATCAACTCGATTGGGTCGGGACTGTTGCCAAGCGACTTCGACATCTTGCGGCCAAGTTTGTCGCGCACGATGCCAGTGAAATACACGTTGCGGAACGGCATGTCGTTAACATATTCATATCCGGCCATAATCATGCGAGTTACCCAGAAGAAGATAATGTCGGGAGCGGTCACAAGGTCAGTAGTGGGGTAGTAGTACTTGATTTCTTCGTTGCCAGGGTTGCGGATGCCGTCGAAGAGCGAGATAGGCCACAGCCATGAGCTGAACCAGGTGTCAAGGGCATCCTCGTCTTGGCGAAGGTCATCGAGAGTGATGTTCTCGTAACCAGGCATCTGATGAGCCTTCTCCAGTGCTTCCTCTTTTGTTAGAGCAACCACAAACTTCTCTTCCTCATCGCTCGATGGCAGGAAATAGGCAGGGATGCGGTGCCCCCACCACAACTGGCGGCTGATGCACCAGTCTTGTATATTCTCGAGCCAGCTGCGATAGGTGGCTTTGTACTTGGGCGGGAAGAACTTGATGTTATCGTTCATTACTGGTGGCAGAGCGAGGTCAGCAAAGTGCTGCATCTTAATGAACCACTGCATGCACAGGCGAGGCTCTACGGCAGTGTCGCTGTTACGCTCGCTGTAGCCCACCTTGTTGACATAGTCCTCAACTTTCTCCATAAGGCCAGCGTTCTCAAGGTCAACAACGATGACTTTGCGCACCTCCTCACGAGTCATGCCCACATAGAGTGGCGACTGCTCGCTGATTGTGGCATCAGCATTGAAGATGTCGATAGTCTCGAGGTTATGGTTCTTGCCGAGCATGTAGTCATTGACATCGTGCGCGGGAGTCACTTTGAGGCAACCAGTACCAAACTCAATGTCAACATAGCGGTCCTCGATAACGGGAATCACACGGTTCACGAGAGGCACAATAACCTTCTTTCCCCTGAGCCACTGGTTCTTGGGGTCTTTGGGGTTGATGCACATCGCAGTATCGCCCATGATTGTCTCAGGACGGGTGGTGGCGACCACTGCATAGCGGCGGCCTTGAGAGTCTCGATGCACGATTTCGCTTATGCGTTCTTCCTCCTTGCAAGGCATAGTGCAAGCAAGCTTGCTCTCTGCTCTTGCTTCGTTCGTCAGTTCGCCCTCGGCGCCAGTCTCTCCGCTCATGTCATCATCGGCAACATAATACTTAAGGTAATAGAGCTTGCTCTGCTCCTCACGGTATATTACCTCCTCGTTGCTCAATGCTGTCTGGGCTTTGGGATCCCAGTTCACCATGCGCAAGCCGCGGTAGATGAGATCTTTATTGTAGAGGTCAACAAAAACTCTCAGCACGCTCTCGCTGCGGATTTCGTCCATTGTGAAGGCGGTGCGGCTCCAGTCGCATGATGCGCCGAGTTTGCGCAGCTGCTGCAAGATGATGCCGCCGTGCTCGTGGGTCCAGTCCCAAGCGTGCTTGAGGAATTCGTCACGAGTGAGGTCGGTCTTCTTGATGCCCTGCTCGGCGAGGCGTTTTACCACTTTGGCCTCGGTAGCAATACTGGCGTGGTCGGTGCCTGGCACCCACAGCGCATTCTTGCCCTCCTGACGTGCGCGGCGCATGAGTATGTCCTGGATGGTGTTGTTGAGCATATGGCCCATGTGAAGCACACCGGTGACGTTGGGTGGTGGAATCACGATAGTGTAAGGTTCGCGCTCATCGGGCACCGACTTGAATAAGTCGTTGTCAATCCAATACTTATACCATTTGTCCTCAACCGCTTTAGGGTCGTACTTAGTAGCCAAAGTGTTCATATTACTTATTGAATGTAGATTAAAAATTTTTTTAAGCTGCAAAGTTACTAAAAAGTTTTTAGTTGTTAGTTATTAGCTTTTAGTTTTTTTACGTCTCAAAAAAATGCTATAAATAAGAAAGCTTTGTATCTCAGTACTTTAACACTCCTTCTTCTCTTAAAATCTTTTCGATTTCGAGTTGTAGGGTCCAGCGGTCAACTGTGCTTTGGTTCTCGAGCATGATGACGTTGACGCGGCTGCGCTCGTATTTTGCAGCGTAAGCTTGGAAGCCTCCGTTGTCGCCGGTGTGGTAGATTTTCACCTCTCGGCCCGGTGTCTTGTCGATGAACCATCCGTAGCCGTACCAGGTGTTGTCACGGTTTTGGTATCCGCTCCACTTGCTGCCGGTGACCTTGGTGTGAGGGGTGTAGGCTTTCTGCTTTGACGATCGTTTCACAATGATGTTGCGTCGCAGAGCGTTCTCCCACTTGAGGAAGTCGTGGGTGGTGGTGTAGATGCCGCCGTCGGCTTTGGTGGCGAAGAATGTCTCCTCGCCGTAGTCGCATTCCGCCCAGTGCATGCCTCGAGCGTCAACGTAGTCGTTCTCCACCTTCTCGCGCTTCTTGGCATAGTCGCTGTCGCTGCCGCTCACCTCGGCGTCTTGGTTCACGATATAGCCGTGCGCCATGTGAGGAATATTTGCCTCGGGAGTGAAATACTGCACATTCTCCATCCGAGCGCGGTCGAAGATGTATTTCTTCTGGAAATCAACGAATTTCATGCCGGTTTTCATCTCCACGAGGAAGTAGAACAGGTCGAAGGTGGGGTTGATATACTCATAGTCGGTGCCTGGCTCGAAATGCAGCGCGGTGAGGTCTTTCATATAATGCACGCTCTGCTCGTCGGTGGCGGTGAGCATGAAGTTGAGGTCGTCGCGTGGACGGGTGTCGGGGACTCCCGAACTGTGGCTGAGCAGGTGGCGCAGCTTCACCTTCTTCCAGATGTCGCCTTGCAACTCAGGGAAATAACTGGCAACGCTGTTGTTGAGGTCAATCAGCCCCATCTCCTGCATCTTAAGTGCGCCAATCGCGGTGAACTGCTTGCTTATGCTGGCGATGTTGAACGCCGTGTTGCCGTCAATCTTCTCGCCTGTCGCCATGTCGGCGATGCCTATGCCCTTGTCGTATATCGCCTTGCCGTTCTTGGCGATGAGCAGCGCGGCGCCCGGCGACTGCGGGTGGTAGTGCGACTGCATCAGCGAGTCGAGCCTTGCTTCCAGGCATTTCATGTTCACACTCTTGGCGTTAACAGCCCCCACGCAGCACACTGCAAAAGCGATAATCATTGCTCTTTTAATCATTGTTCTAATTATTTATTGGTATTTTGACGTGCAAATATACTTAAATTTTTTGATGTTCATGCCTTATCGCTTTTTTAGTTAGCAATAATGTTGTATCTTTGTGACAAAAATGCGCTTTGTGCAGTTTAGGGTTTAGAGTTTAGTGTTTAGAGTGCACAGCCACTTAACACTTAAAACTTTACACTTAACACTTATAATTACTATGAGCAAAGAACTGATTTTATGGGCCGACGATGAGATTGATCTCCTCAAGCCTCACATACTTTTCCTGAAAAATAAAGGTTACGAAGTAGAGACCGTGACCAACGGACGCGACGCGCTCGACGCCATCGCCTCGCAGAACTATAACCTCATCATCCTCGACGAGAACATGCCGGGCATCAGCGGGCTGGAAGCGCTGCAGCAGATTAAAATCTCGCAGCCCAACGTGCCAGTAATCATGATTACCAAGAGCGAGGAGGAGAACATCATGAACCAGGCAATCGGCAGTCAAATCGCCGACTACCTCATCAAGCCCGTCAACCCCATGCAGATACTGCTGTCAATCAAGAAGAATCTGCACAGCGACGCGCTTGTGGCGCAAAAGGCGACGAGCGACTACCAGCAGGAGTTCATGAAAATCAGTCAGATGATTGCTATGGCTCACACCATTGAGGACTGGTATGAGCTATATGCCACGCTCGTGAGGTGGGAACTCACCCTCACCTCTGCCGACACCGGCATGGGCGAGATGCTCAAGATGCAGAAGACCGAGGCCAACGGCATGTTTGCCAAGTTCGTAAAGCGCAACTACGAGGATTGGTATGCCAGCGACAGCCACCCCCTGCGCAGCAACGAGATTTTCAAGACTCACATCTTCCCGCTCCTCGACAAGGGCGAGAAGGTGTATTTCATCGTTATCGACAATTTCAGGCTCGACCAGTGGAAGACCATCAGCCCGCTGCTCAGCGACTATTTCAACATTGATGACGACGGCCTCTACACCGCCATACTGCCCACCGCCACCCAGTATGCCCGCAACGCCATTTTCTCGGGCCTGCTGCCAGTGGATATCGAGAAGATGTTCCCCGACCTGTGGGTCGATGAAGACGAGGAGGAAGGCAAGAATGTGAACGAGGAGCCGCTAGTGAGGACTATTCTCGAAAGGTATCGCAAGCCCTATAAATTCTCTTATAACAAGCTCAACGACTCCACCGCTGGTGAGCGACTGCTGCAAAACTTCGCTGCGCTCGACAAGAACGACCTCAACGTCATGGTGTTCAACTTCGTTGACATGATGTCGCATCAGCGCACCGAGTCGAAGATGATTCGTGAGCTCGCCAACACCGACGAGGCCTACCGCTCGCTCACCGTGTCGTGGTTCAAGAACTCCTACGCCTTCGAGATTTTCAAGCAGATAGCGCACCGTGGCGCCAAAGTCGTAATCACCACCGACCACGGCACAATCAAGGTGGATAACGCCGTGAAAGTGATTGGCGACCGTAACACTAACACCAACCTGCGCTACAAGGTGAGCAAGAACCTGAGCTACAACCCCAAGCAGGTGTTTGAGATTAAGTACCCCAAGAAGGTGGGGCTGCCAAGTCCTAACGTGGCATCGACCTATATCTTCGCCACTAACCGTGACTTCTTCGCCTATCCCAATAACTACAACTACTACGTGCAGTACTTCCGCGACACCTTCCAGCACGGAGGCATCTCAATGGAAGAAATGCTGATTCCCATCGTGACCCTCTCTAGCAAGTAGTTGCAGTTTCACGACCAAGCTACTTGGTTCTCAACACCATGCGTAGGTGTAGAGAGTTGATGTCAAACCCATCAATTTCGGCAACATCTTTCATGTCCATTATGATGCGCCCGCCATTATCGTTCATGTCAAGCGACACCACAGTAAAAGCTATTGGTGGGATATACAATGAAGAGTAGTAAGGCTCTTCATGGGTTATCATTATATTACTGGCGACAAATTGTCGTGGTGCCAAAAACACGAGACAGCCAGCTATTTAGGCGTTCCTCTTGAGGTGTCGCGCATCTTGTGGAACAGGAAGCGATGGTCATTCTATGCAAGTGCTGGGGCGATGATAGAATTTAACCTGAGGAGCAAGCTGCGGGAGAAAACCGATGTAGAAATTATTTAGTGAAAAGGAGTTTAAAGACCGACGTCCGCAATTCACGGCACTAGGGAGGCTCGGTGTGCAGTACAATGTGGTCGATAGAATTGGAATCTACCTTGAGCCAGGTGCCTCCTATTATTTCAACAATGGAGCAGATGACAATATCTATATGTCTCACCCTTTCCGTTTCGACATAAATCTGGGACTCAAGATAAACCTCTGGAAATGATGCGGCCGCATCATCCTTTCTTGCCATAGTATATATTATAATAATGTGTATCTCCGCTGGGGTGGTTGTTGTCGTTGTGTTGCGGGCGTTGATGTTGTGGTGTGCGTGGTTGGTGTCTGCGTTTTGCGGGCGTGAGTCCCGCAGGGGCCGCCCTCAGGCAGCCTCGGAAAAGCCTCGTTTTCTCCCCGTTTCCGCCTTGAAAGCCCCGTTCTCCTGTGAATAAACGTTAAAATCGCTATTGTTTTTCTATTTTTTCGTGAAAACATTTTGCCATGTCGCGGGGAGGTTGTAATTTTGCATCGCTTTTCGGCTCACGAGGGCTGCGTCCCGAGTTGAGCAGTTTTTTTGACGCCCTGCCAGAAGGGGCTGGCCGCTGAGGGCCGTCAAGCGTGATTGAGATCATTGACATGTTTGCGATGAGGAAATCTGACAAGCAGGTGAGAGACAAGGAAGCGAGGATTCCGCGGGTCTCCCCGAGTCAAGATTCCAAGTGACAGGTGAGAAGATAGAGCGGCGCGCCCCCGCCCCCATGGGGGGAGTCGGGAGTGGTGCCGCGAACCAATGAGGCGTTGATAGAGGAGCGGGACCGGAAGTCGCTGTGGGCGTCATCTTTGTAACACAGAGAAAAGAAAAAGACGATAATACACAACGAAGAGTTTGATCCTGGCTCAGGATGAACGCTAGCGACAGGCTTAACACA
>ERZ842401.3313-NODE-3313-length-20178-cov-5.955573_pt1 | contig 20178 bp, 16 predicted proteins | sample MGYA00521270_ERZ842401 | MGnify/ENA primary metagenome ERZ842401 (study PRJEB31892, sample SAMEA3878208) | bioreactor metagenome | biome: Moose rumen | place: Sweden | collected 2011-10 | study: EMG produced TPA metagenomics assembly of the PRJEB12797 data set... | reverse complement strand
AGCTCAGTTGGTTAGAGCACTTGACTGTTAATCAAGGGGTCCTAGGTTCAAGTCCTAGTTGGGGCGCCATTTTATTTTATCTGGCGAGTTGGTGAAGTGGCTTAACACACTGCCCTTTCACGGCAGCATTCACGGATTCGAATTCCGTACTCGTCACCATATGAATATAGACACCGTAAGGTGTTTTTTATTTGACTTTAGTGTGCATAATTATTAAAATTGATATAGGTAGGAGTGATAAAATGGCGTTAAACTTTTCGCTACAAGAAATGCAGTCAACTTTAGAAGTTGCATCTGAACAAACTTCAAAGTATTCTGAAGCAATTGAAATAATTGATAACTGTATGAAAGAATTAGAAAAAGTATTAAAGACTAATGAGATAAAACTATATGAAGAAATAATTGACAAATATAACAATAAGAAACAAATGTTATTTTCTGCAAAGGAGCAGATGAATTTCTTTTGTGATCAAATTAATGAAAAAATATTGGAATTGGATGAAGCAGCAGGTTCTGCTAGGTCTAATTTTGAATAGGGGGATAATATGACACATAGTAATGAAATTGATTTTGATGGAATAAAAAATATCATTGATCAATTAAAAAAAGCAACTGAACAAGTAGAAAACAGTTTGGATACAATTAACAATGAAATAGTAGAAGCAGTAGGTATAGAAGGTCGAGCTTGGACAGGCGAAGCTGCTATTTCATTTAGAAATTCTTGGGATGAATTAGCTACTAATATTAAAGAATATAAAGTAGTTTTAAACAATCAAATTAGTAATATTCAACTAGCAATGGACAAGATGAATCAGACAGAAGAAAGCTAATAAAACATTGACAATAGGGGCTCTATATGAGATAATATATCTGCGGACGCAAAGAGGAATGGAGTAGTACTCAAGAGGCTGAAGAGGTGCCCCTGCTAAGGGTATAGGCCGGGCAACTGGCGCGAGAGTTCAAATCTCTCCTACTCCGCCATTATAAAAATAAACCCAGAAATGGGTTTTTTTGTTGCTATTTTTTATAGTTATTCCATTGCATTTATGATATAATTTTCATAAGGAGTGTAGTTATATGGCTAATCTAATCAGAAAATTTTTCAACGACTTTAATGACATAACTGAATACTATAATTTTTTAGTTAAAAAAACTAAAGAACACGAATATGTAGAAATAACTAATGAGTGGTTAATTGATAACTACTATTTATTAGTTGAACATAAAAATAATATTTTAAATAATAAACAAGATATTCAAAAAAATTCTAAAATCATTAGAGATAATTATCTAATTTTGAAGAATATTGTTAGTAAAAGAAATTATAATATTAATTTTAAATATTTAGTTGAAGAGCTAAAAAATATCCAAACTAACAATAATAAAATATTTACTTATAAAGAATTATCTTATATTTTTACAACAATTATTTTTATTTATACAGATCGTTTAAACAGTTTATGTCGTGAAGAATGTACCAAACTAATTAATAGAGAAGCTATAAATAATATTATCAGTAATAATGAACACTACACTTTAAAAACATTTGTTCCTGATAATTTTGATATAAATAATAATAGTAATTATATTTTTGAAATTAATAATCAATTACATAAAATTGGTAAAGACAGTAACGAATTATTTAAAGATTTAAATGAATATTTACAATCTAACAATGTTAGCATTAAGGAATTAATTAATGATGAATATCAAAGTAAGATAGATAATAATATTTTAATTTCTAATATTTTTAATGATTTAAAAGAAATAAACGATTATTCTTTAAGTAAGCTTTATGAAAGGGTTTCTGATACTGAAAAATTATTATTAACAGATTCTGTTTATAAAGATATGACTGTTGAGTCTAAAAACTTATATCGTAAAAGAATAGTTGAACTTGCGAAAAAGAATCATATGCATGAATATACTTATCTAGAAAAAATATTTGATAAAAAGAAGCATATTGGTTTTGAATTATTTAAACAAAAGAAAAACACTTCTAAAGTAGTAGCTTATATTTCTACGTTACTAGTTTTAACAATACTTGTAACATTTTATATATCAAAGTTTTTTATAAAATATCGTGTAATAGGTTTTATTATTCTATTTATTCCGATTAGCCAATTATTTAGTCAAATAATTAATGAAATATTAATTCGTTTTTCTAAGACCCAAGTTCTTCCTAAATTGGATTATTCTAAGGGAATACCTAAGGAATCAAAAACAATGGTTGTTATTCCTACTATTGTAGCTAATAAAGATAAAATTAAAGAAATGTTTGATACTTTAGAATTATTCTATTTAATTAACAAATCAGATAATTTATATTTCACACTTTTAGGAGATGTAAAAGCAGCTAATGAAGAGGCAATGCCTTGGGATGAAGAAGTATCAGAATATGGTAAAGAGTATGCTGAAAAGTTAAATGCTAAATATAAAAAGGATTTATTCTATTTTATTTATCGTAAGCGTTTATGGAATCCAAAAGAAAATCAATTCTTAGGATATGAAAGAAAAAGAGGAGCTTTATTACAATTTAATAAAATTTTATTAGGTGAAGAAATAGATGAGAAAAAGTATTTTAATGTTAATACTCTTCATGGTAATAAATTAGGTATTAAGTATGTTATAACACTAGATACTGATACTAAGTTGGTTTTAAATTCAGCTTTAAATTTAGTAGGAGCTATGGCTCATCCTTTAAATAGACCAGTGCTTGGAAAAAATGAAAAGAAAGTAGTTAGTGGTTATGGTATCATGCAACCACGTGTTAGTGTTGATATTGAAGCTACAAACAGGAGTTTATATAGTCAAGTTTTTGCTGGTATTGGTGGATTTGATACTTATTCAGCTGTTACTCCTAATGTTTATCAAGATTGCTTTGGTGAGGGAAGTTTCGTTGGAAAAGGAATTTACGATTTAGAGGTATTTAATAAGGTGTTAGATACCACTTTCCCAGATAACTTAATTTTATCTCATGATTTATTAGAGGGTAATTATTTAAGATGTGGTTATGTATCTGATATAGAACTAATTGATGATTTCCCATCAAAATTCTTAGTTGATATTACTAGACAACATCGTTGGGCACGTGGAGATGCTCAAATTATTGGCTGGTTAAAGGGAAAAGTAAAAAACAAGAATGGTAGAAAAGTTAATAATCCAATAAACTTGTTAGGTAAATATAAAATACTTGATAATATTATTAGAATGTTTTTAAATCCAATGTTGTTATTAACATTACTTTTAGCCTTTACTGGAGACTTTAAACATTCTGTGTTTTGGATTTGTTTTGTTGTTTTAGAAATAGCAGTTTCAATTTTATTCTTCTTAAAAAGTAAGATGGCAAAGAGAGAAAAGAATACTAAAGACATTTATTATAAAAATTTATATTTTGGCGGAAAGAGTATTCTTGTAAGATCTTATATTATGTTTATAACTATACCATATTATAGTAAGTTATATATGGATGCTTTCTTTAGAACTATGTATCGTTTATTCTATAGTCATAAGAATTTACTTAACTGGATTACTGCTGAAGAAGTAGAAAAAACAGTAAATGGCAGTTTAAAGAATTATATACGTAATTTTAGTTTTAATATATTTACTAGTTTAGTATTTATAGTAATAGGATATTTTACTGGTAATTATCTTGCTTATTTACTTGCTTTTGTTTTCCTAACAGGACCATTTGTTTTATATACAGTAAGTAAAACAATTGATTATCATTCAGTAGATTTAAAAGAACGAAAAATTGATGAAATAGAAGATTTAGCTTTAAGAACTTGGAAATATTTTGAAGATAATTTACGTGAGGAATACAATTATTTAATTCCTGATAATTACCAAGATAATAGAGAAGAAAAGCTAGATATGAGAACTTCTCCTACGGCAATAGGATTCTCACTAAGTAGTGTTATTTGTGCTTATGAATTAGAATTTATTGATGAAGAAAAAGCAATTAATTTACTTAGCAATATCTTAACATCTATTGAATCTTTAGAAAAATGGCATGGTCATTTATATAACTGGTATGATATTAGAACTAAAAAAGTATTATATCCAAACTTTGTCTCAACAGTTGACTCAGGTAATTTAATTGCTAATGTTATTGTAGCTAGAGAGTTTTTAGAAAAGAAGAATCAAGATAAATTAGTTAAGATTTGTGATAAATTAATAAAAAATGCTAATTTCAAAAAACTATATACTAAGAAAGATGTCTTTAGTATTGGTTATGATGATAATGAGAGTCGTTTATCAATTTATAATTATAATAAATTTGCTAGTGAATCACGTTTAACTAGTTATTTAGCTATTTGTTTAGGAGATGCACCAAACAAGCATTGGTTCTCACTAGATAAATCATTAACTACTTATAAAAGACGTAAGGGATTAATATCTTGGTCAGGAACTGCATTTGAATATTATATGCCATTATTATTTATGAAGAATTATCATAATACTTTAATGGATGAATCGTATAATTTTGCTCATTTCTGTCAAAAAGATTATGTTAGTAAGATATCTCATAAATTACCTTGGGGTATTTCAGAGTCAGCTTATAATGAGCTTGATAATTCTTTAAATTATAAGTATAAAGCTTTCGCAACACCACAATTGAAAGCTAAAGAAGATAAAGAAAATAGAATTGTTTTAGCTCCATATGCATCTTTAATGGCAATGGAGATGTTCCCCGAAGATGTTTATGAAAACATTAATAAGTTTAAAGATTTAGATATGTATGATAATTATGGCTTATATGAAGCTTATGACTATGACAATAAGGGTGTAGTTAAATCATATTTTGCTCATCACCAAGGTATGAGTTTATTAGGAATAACTAATTATTTAAAGTCAGGAATAATTAAGAGATATTTCCATTCAAATGTTAATATTAGAACTTTTGAAATTCTTCTAAAAGAAAAAGTTCAAGTTAAAACAAGTATTGATATGAAGATGGCTAGATACAAGAAATATAATTATAAGAAAGAAGTAGTTGAGAATGATATAAGAGCCTTTGATTATATTTCATATTTACCAGAAATGTCTGTTTTATCTAATAAAAAGTATTCTTTAATTATGAATGATCGTGGTAATAGTTTTTCTAGATATCGTACTTTACAATTAAATCGTTATCGTAAAGTAACTGAATTAGATTATGGTATTTTCTTATTTATTAAGAATTTGAAAACTAATTATATTTGGAGTAATACATATGCTCCTATGAATGTTAAACCAGAAAAATATGAAGTAGTATTTGCTTCTGATAAGATAAAATTTATGCGTAAAGATGATAATATTTCTACTAAGACAGAAATAGCTGTTTGTAAGAATCATCATGCTGAAATTAGAAAGATTACTTTAAAAAATGATGGTGATGAAGATTTAGAATTAGAATTAACTAGTTATACTGAACCAATCTTATCAGAGAATATGAATGATGTTAGTCATAGAGTATTTAATAATATGTTTATTAAAACTGAATATGATTCTGATACTAATAGTTTAATTGCTAGAAGAAAGGCAAGAGGGGAATCTGGTTTAAGTAGTTATATGGTAACTAGATTAATTATTAATGAACCAAATGATAAATACTCTTATGAAACTGAGAGATTAAACTTTATTGGTAGAGGTAATTCTATAAGTACAGCTGATGCTTTAAATAAAGAATTAACTAATTATTCTGGTGATAATTTAGACCCAGTAATGTCTATAAGAAATAAGTTGATTGTACCAGCTAATAGTTCTAAAATTGTTTATATGGTTGTTGGTTTTGGTAGAAGTAAGGAACAAATTACTGATATTATTAATAGTTATAATAATTCTTATGATATTGAAAGAGCGTTCTTAGTATCTAGTTTGATGAATACTATTAATACTAAAAATATGAATCTTACTGGAGATATGATGCGAACATTTAATATTATGCTTAATTATTTATACCAAACAACTAGAATTTCAGTATCCGAAGAGAGAATGAATTATTTAAGGAAAAACGCTTTAGGACAAACTGGTTTATGGAAATATGGTGTAAGTGGTGATAGACCAATTATTACTGCAGAAATTAGTGATATTAGTGGTATGAGTTTCATAAGCGAAATATTAAAAGCTTTTGAATACTTTAAAAATAAATCTATCTTTGTTGATGTAATTATTATTAATAAAGAAAAAGGTCAATATGCTGAGATTATTGAAAAGACTATTAAAGATGAAAAATATCGTATGTATACTTTAAATAGTTTTTATCATACTCCTGGTAGTATTACAGTTATTAATGCTGAAGATATTACAAGTGAAGATCAAAGTTTACTTGATATTGTTCCACGTTTAAGATTTGTTGTTAATGATCACACTAGTTTAAAGGAAGCTGTGTCTGAATTACAAAAGAATAATACTATTACTGAATACCAAGCTATTGAAAAAGAAGAAAATATAAAACAAGACAAGAAGGAAAAATTAGCTCTTGATAATAGTTTTGGTGGATTTAAAAGTAATGGTCGAGAATATGTTATTTACAATAAAAATACACCAATGCCATGGACTAATGTAATTGCCAATGAAAACTTTGGTACTATAATTACTAATAATGGTTGTGGATATACATATGCTTATAATTCTGGAGAATTTAAAATATCTTCATGGACTAATGAAACAATTATTAATGATCAAAGTGAAGGCTTTAAGTTCAATGGAAAATTATTTGATCCAGATAAATGTACTCATGGATTTGGATATAGTATTTTAGAAAGTGAAACAGAAGAGTTTAATCATGAAGTAACTGAATTTGTTGCCGAAAAAGATACTGTTAAAATTTATTTAATGAAATTGAAAAATAAACATAAGAAAAAAACTACAGTAGGTATTGATTTCTGGATTAATCCAACATTTGGTAACTTTGAAGAAAAAACTTCACGTCATATTCTTACTGAGTTTATGGGTCAAGATAATTATTTAAAAATGCGTAATGTTTATAGTATTAATTATGGTGATGTAAATGTCTTTATGACTTCATCTGAAAAGATTAAATTTGCTGAGTGTAATAAAATGTTAATTAAAAATATTTTAGTTGATGTAGAATTAGCTCCTGAAGAAGAAAAGACACTTGTATTTGCCATGGGATGTAGTCAAAGTGATAAAGAAAACTTGAGTTTAATTAAAAAGTATACGGATATAAGTAATTGTAAAAAGGAATTAAAACAAGTTAAAGAAAAATGGCATCAAACATTAAGTACTATTCAAGTAAAAACTCCTGATGAAAGTTTTGATTATATGGTGAATGGTTGGTATTTATATCAAACTATTTCTGCTAGAATTTTAGCAAAAGCAGGCTTCTATCAGGTTAGTGGTGCTTTTGGTTATCGTGATCAGTTACAAGATTCTATGAATATTGTCTTAGTAAACCCTGAATATACGAGACGTCAAATATTGACTAATGCAGCTCATCAGTTTGAAGAAGGAGATGTTCTACATTGGTGGCATGAGATTAATCATTTCGGTTTAAGAAGTAGATATAAAGATGATTTCTTATGGTTAGTATATGCAACTATTAATTACATAGATACAACTGGAGATTATGATATTTTAAAAGAAGAAGTACCATATATCTTAGGTGAAAAACTAAGTGATTATGAAAATGAAAAAGGTATGGTATTTAGTTATTCTGATCATAAAGATACTTTATTAAAACATTGTTTAAAGTCACTTGAATTATCTATGCATTCTCTAGGTAAGCATAAAATACCTTTAATGGGTGGCGGAGATTGGAACGATGGTATGAATCTTGTCGGTATTAAAGGTAAAGGAGAAAGTGTTTGGTTAGGTTTCTTCTTGTATAATATTATTGATATGTTTATTGATTTAATGAAGAAATATGATTCAAAATTTGATCTTTCTGAGTATATAGAATTTAATGATAAATTAAAAGATAATTTGAATAAGAAAACTTGGGATGGTAATTATTATTTAAGAGCTTTCTTTGATAATGGTGATAAACTAGGAAGTCATGAAAATACTGAATGTAAAATAGATTTGATTTCTCAAAGTTTCGCAATTATTAGTGGAGTTGCTCCTAAAGATAGAGCTCAAAAATCAATTGCTTCTGTCGAGGAACAATTAGTTGATAATAAAAATAAGATTATTAGATTATTAACTCCAGCCTTTGCTAGATCATTAAATAATCCAGGTTATATTATGAGTTATCCTAGAGGTATTCGTGAGAATGGTGGACAATATACTCATTCAGTTGCTTGGTATCTAATGGCTTTAATAAAAGCTGGATACTATGATAGAGCATATCGTTATTACCAAATGATTAATCCAATTAATAGAACTAAGAATAGTCAAAGTGTTGAAAAGTATAAGGTTGAGCCTTATGTTATCGCAGCTGATATTTATTCATCTGAAAACTATCCAGGACGTGGTGGTTGGACTTGGTATACCGGTTCTGCTGGTTGGTTCTATAAAGTTGGTGTTGAAAATATCTTAGGTATTAAAAAACACGGAGATAAATTAAAGTTAGAGCCTAAGATACCAATAGCTTGGGATGGTTATAAAGCAGTATATAATTATAAGGATACTGTTTATAACATTGAAGTTAAAAAATCTACAAAGGATTTAATTGAATTAGATGGTAAGAAAGTTCATTCAAATATTAGCTTAGTAAATGATAAAAAAGACCATTTAATTACTGTATATATTTCAAAGTAGCTTTACACTAAAAGCAAATACAAGTGTAAAGTTGCTTGAATATAATTAGTGTTTATATTAAAATGAGAATAGAGGAGATGATTATAATGGGTACTTTTTTAGAGGTTGATCCACGAAGTTTGCATGATACAGCACAAAAGTATATAGATATTGCAAATGAAGTAAGAAGTATATTTAATAGAGTTAATTCATCAATTGATTCAATTACAGCAAATGATTCATGGCAAGGGGAAGATGCATTAGAATATAGAAATACTTTTTCTAGTTTAAAAGCTCAATTAGATATGCATATTAGTGAATTAGAAGCATTAGGTCCAGCAACAAATAATGCAGCTACTGGGTATGAAGATACAGAATCTAAAAATGTTAGTAGTATGAGGAGTGGTTTGAATGGCTAGTAATGGAATTAAACAAGTATATGTTAGAATGCGTGATGAGATAGACAGATTACAAAGAGAAGTACAAGTTGCAGAAGAAAATATTGAAAATTATAGAAAAAATACTGTTAATATGGATTGGCGTGGAGATGCAGCTGAAGCTGTTCTACCAACAATAGATGCAATATGTACTGATATTAAAAGTTTGAGAACTACTATTGATAATTTTAAAAGAGAAGCTGGCGCAAGCGCTGAAAGAATGGAAGAACAATCTGCTCAAAATGTTCAAAACATTACTTCTGTAAAAGAATCATAATAAGTAAAACCAAATCAATGATTTGGTTTTTTTGTGGTATAATTTTGGTAGGTGGTAATATGAACTTACAAAAAGATAAATATGTTATAGTTGAGATAATTCCTACACATAGTAATCCTGAAAAAGGCTTTATTGCACAAATAAGTGCTTTAAAATTAGAAGGAATAAAACTACTTGATAGATTTGATTATCGAGTAAATAATAAATTAATTGATAGTGAAGATATAAAGAATATTATTTCTTATGATAAAGATATGTTTACCTATGTAGATAATATTTATTTTATCTTAGAAAAATTCAAACAATGGTCTAAAGATTATCCTTTGATAATATTAGAAAATGCATATACATTAGATTATTTGAAAGATTTTAATAATTCAAAGGAGCTAGTATATCCATATTTAGATTTAGAATATAATTCAGATGTATTTAATAAAATAATGGATAAATATAAATTAGAACCTAGTAATCATTTAGTAGATTTAGTTTATGAAGCAATTATCTATGAAGGTAATAATAAGTTATGATATACTAATTATAGGTGAATATTATGAATAATATCTGTACTGATGGAGCATCAATTGTCTTTCTAGTAGTATTTAAAAGAATAATGACGCTTATTCAAATAATTGCACCTGTTTTAGCAATTATTTCCTTAACTATTTTAATTTTTAAATTGGTGCAAAATCCTGATGATAAAAAAATACCTAAGAAAATAAGAAATTCTATCATTGCTTTATTTGTGGTCTTTTTTATCCCAACAATTGCTAAAGTAATTATTAATTATGCTTCTGTACAATCTGGAATTGCTAATTGCTTAGAGTCAGAAGAATTAGAAAGTTTAGAACAAAATATTTTTCAAAAATCAGAATATATTGAAATAGAAGAGAGTAAAAGGACACCAATTTTACCTAATCCAGACAACTATGAATATGGTGATCCAAAGCAAAGCGATGATGGTTCTATTGTAACTGGTCCTTCGACTGGAAATGCTGTTTATTTTTTAAATGTTGGTGCTTCTTCTGATGCTATTCTAATTCAGGATGAAGGTAAGTTTGGCATGATTGATACTGGTATTTGGGGAAAAGCAGGGTATGTCGTTAAACAATTAAAAATATTAGGAGTTAAAGAATTAGATTTTGTTTTAATTACCCATACTCATGGTGATCATATTGGAGGTTTAAATAAAGTTTTTGACAATTTTAAGGTAAAGAAGTTTTATACTAAAACTACTGGGGCTAATAGAAGTAGTACATATCGTAATATGATTAAAAGAGCTCAAAAGAACGGTGCTTATGTTTGTGATGTAAGTACGAGTGGTTGCCAAAATTTTACTTTGGGTAATATTTCTTTTAGATTATATAATACACAATTTTTAATTAAAAATGGACTTAGTAGTGCTAATAATACAAGATTTGAAAATGCTAATAGTATTGCAGCAGTAGCTACATATAATGGTAAAAGAGTCTATTTTTCTGGAGATATTGGTAACTATTTTGGAGCTAACCAAGAAAGTCTTACAGCTAGACAAATTGGAGATATAGATGTTTATAAGGTTGCTCATCATGGATATGTTTCTTTTAATAACCATCAAGATGCTTTAAACAATTTAAAAGCTGAGTATGCAGTTGTTACTAATACTAGGAAACCATCAAATGTCGCCCTAAGTAGAATTAGACGAGCAAAAGGTGGAGTAGTACCAGCTTATTACACGGCTGAAGGAACAGTAATAATGACTATTGATACGTCAGGAAATATTAAATTTTCACGATAAAGAGAAAAAGACTTTCTCTTTATTTTGTGGTATAATAGAAATAGTTGGAGAGTGATTAGATGATTAAGTTTGATTTTAATACTTATGTAAAAACTTTTATTGATGAAGAAGATTATAATAATTTATTTGCTAAAAAGAATGAAGTGATGGAAAAGTTTAGTAAAAGTACTATGACAGGTTGGACTAAAGAAATTAATCCTGAACTAGTAAAAGATTTAAAAAATACAGCTGAATATATTAAGAATAATTTTGATTGTTTAGTTATTATCGGTATAGGCGGCTCATTCTTAGGAAGTTATGCCTTTGATAAAATGTTTAGAAATTATTTTAATGATTCAAAATTTGAAATTATTTATGCTGGAACAACTCTATCTAGTAAATATTTAGATGAATTAGTAGATTATTTACAAGATAAAAATTTTTGTCTTAATGTTATTAGTAAAAGTGGTAGTACTATGGAAACTAATATTACCTATAATATTTTAAAAGATTTATTAAAAAGAAAATATGACTCTGAAGCAAATAAACATATTATTATAACTACTGACAAAGAGAAGGGACCACTTCGTGAAGAAGTAATTAATGAAGGTTATAAATCTTTTGAAATACCTGATGATATTGGTGGTAGATACTCATTTATAACTCCAGCTCATTTATTGCCACTAGCTATTAATTATGATTTAGATAAGATTATAAAAGGCTATTACCGTGGAAAAAGATTATTAGATCAAGCGTTTGAATATGCTGTTATTAGAAATTGCTTATTTAAAAAGAATAAGTATATTGAAAATTATTGTGTTTATGAAGAAAATATGACTTATTTTACAGAATGGTTAAAGCAATTATTTGGCGAATCAGAAGGAAAAAATAATTTAGGAATTTTTCCAGTCTCAACAGTTCATACTAGAGATTTACATTCACTAGGACAATTTATTCAAGAAGGTAATAAAATTATTTTTGAAACATTTATTAAAATAGATAATACTGATAATTATATTAAGTATAATGATAGAGAATTAAATGAAATTAATAATGTAGTTTTAGACTCTGTTATGAGAGCACATTTTAGTGGTAATGTACCGTGTCTTGAAATAGAGATTGATGAGCTTAATATTGAAAATATATCTTCATTAATATATTTCTTTATGTTAAGTGCTGCCTATAGTGGTTATTTGTTTGGTATTGAGCCATTTGATCAACCAGGGGTAGAAGTTTATAAGCAAGAGGTAAGAGAGTCTCTAAGATAGAGGTGATTTTATGAAAAAGAAAGCCTGTTTGATAGGCGGTTTATTAATACTATTTGTTATTATAACTGTTTTAGTAATGACTAATAATATTAGTAATTTTGATGATAGTATTTATAATTTTATTTTTGGTTTACGTAACAATTTTTTAGATATATATTTTAAAGGTGTTACTTGTTGTGCTAATACAATTACAGTTATTTGCTTACTAATAGTTTTATTATTGGTGATTAAAGATAAATATCGAAATGTTTTAGGAATAACAGCTTTAAGTACAGTTTTAACAAATCAAATATTAAAAAATATTTTTACTAGACCAAGACCAGATCATTTAAGATTAGTAATACAAGGAGGATATTCATATCCTTCTGGGCATGCAATGATTAGTATTGCGATATATGGTTTTTTAATCTATTATGTCTATCATAAAGTTAAAAATAAGACTTTAAAGATAGTCTTAATAGGTTTATTAACACTCTTAATTATCTCAATTGGATTAAGCAGAATATATGTTGGAGTACATTATCCAAGTGATATTTTAGGAGGATATGCATTAGCATTACTAATTCTAATCTTAGTAATATTGGGGGTGGATAAATATGCTAAAGATGGCAGTAAGTAGTTTTTATAATACAATTATTGATAAAGAAGATGCTATCTCAACAAGTACAGTATTAGAGATAGATAGACTTCGTAATAAAGGTATTATTTTTTCTGTTTGTACTAATAGATTATATGGAGAAATACTTGATTATAATCATGACTTTCCATTTGTTGATTATATTATATCTTTGAATGGTAGTTATATTTATGATGTTAATAAGGAAAAATGTATCTTTAAGAAAAAAATATCTGCGACAAACATAAAGAAAATTACAGAGTTATTTAAAGGTTATAATATTAATTACTATACAGAAAAAGAAATATATAATAATTTAGTTGATAAAGATATTTATAAGATAGAAGTAGAAATAGATAATCGAAATGAATTAGATAAACTAACTAAAATTAATTTAAATTATTCAGTTTTAGAACTTAATAATAAAATGTACTTAGAATTTGTTAATAATAAAGTAAGTATGTTTACAGGTATTGATCAAATCAGTTTAAGAACAAATATTTCTTTAAATGAAATATTAGTTATTGGAGGAAATGAAAGTGATTATTCACTAATTAATAATATTCCTAATAATTATGTTGTTGCGAATGCTTGTAAAGAATTAAAAGGTATTGCCAAAAGAAAAACAACTTCTAATGATGAAGAAGGAGTAAAAAGAGTATTAAGTAAGATATAAGGAGTTTAATATGAAACTAGTAGTAAAAACAGAAGGAGAACTTTTAAATTATTTATATGATAATTTAGATATGCCTAAAAAAAGAATTAAACAGTATTTAACTCATGGAGCTATTTATGTAAATAATAATAAAACTACTAAATATAATTATAAAGTAGTTCCAGGAATGAAGATTGTTATTGATACTGATAATAAGAATAGAGTAGAATTACCATTTGATATTTTATTTGAAGATGAACAAATTATTGTCGTTAATAAACCTAGTGGTTTACTTACTATCGCAACTGCAAAAGAAAAAGAAAAGACACTATATCACATAGTAAGAGAATATTTAGTTAAGAAAGATCGTAATACAAAAATATTTATTGTTCATAGACTTGATAAAGATACTAGTGGAATAGTAGTTTTAGCTAAAAATCAAAAAATTAAAAATAAATTACAAGAAAATTGGAATGAATATGTTAGTCTAAGAGAATATACTGCTGTTGTACATGGACATTTAAATAAAAAAGAAGATCGAATAATTCAGTATTTAAAAGAGACTAAAACTAATTTAGTTTATCCAGCTAAGAATAATGAAGGTAAAGAAGCTATTACTAATTATAAAGTTATTAAAGAAAATGATAATTATTCATTAGTTTCAGTAATTATTGAAACCGGTAGAAAGAATCAAATAAGAGTAGCTTTTAATACTTTAAGACACCCAATAGTTGGAGATAATAAATATGGAGATATAAAGGAAGATAAATCTAGGTTGTATTTACATGCTAATAGATTAAAAATGTATTATCCAGAAATAAAAAAAGATATTCTATTTGAGACAACTATTCCAAGTGAATTTAAAAAGATTATGAATTAGTAGTAATTATGTTAAAAAAAATAGTATTAGTATTATTAGTAATTGGATTAGGAGTTAGTGCTTATTTTTATTTTAATAATTCTTCGGTAGAGAAGAAAAAAGAAATAAAGAAAGAAGAAATTATATTAACTGATTCAGATGTAAAGAATTCTATGTTTAAAAAGTATTATAAGCAAGCTACTCAAACTGTTAGTAAAATGACTACTGAAGAAAAAGTTGGTCAAATGTTTTTAGTTAGATATAATTATTCAGATACTGAATATTTGAGTAACTTTAATCCTGGAGGGTATATATTATTTGCTAAAGACTTGGAGAATCATACTAAAGATAGTATGAAAAAAGAATTAGAAGATGTTAATAGTAAAAGTAAATTTTCTTTAATATTAGGTGTTGATGAAGAAGGGGGATTTGTTACTAGAGTTAGTAGATTTCCAGAATTTAGAAATGAAAAATTTAAAGCACCTAAAGATTATTATTTAGAAGGTGGTTATGAATTATTAGAGAAAACTGAAACTGAGAAAGCTAAACTACTAAAAGAATTAGGATTAAATTTAAATTTAGCTCCAGTTGCTGATGTATCTACTAATGAGAATGATTTTATTTACTCAAGAGCTTTTGGAAAGAATGCTACTGAGACAGCTGAATTTATTAGTAAGATGGTTTCATATGCTAATAAGAATGAAATAAATTCTTGCTTAAAGCATTTCCCAGGATATGGTAATAATGTGGATACTCATACAGGAATTGCTATTGATGAAAGAGACTATGATAATTTTAAAAAGAATGATTTTTTACCATTTGAGGCTGGTATAAAGGAAAATGTTCCTAGTATTTTAGTTTCTCATAATGTAGTTAAGTGTATGGATGATAAATATCCAGCTTCATTAAGTAATAAAGTCATTAAAGAATTACGTAATACTTTGAATTTTACTGGTATTATAATGACTGATGATTTAGCTATGGATGCAGTAAAAGATTATGTAGAAGATGGTAAAGCTGCAACGCTTGCGCTTAATGCTGGAAATGATATGATTATAACTAGTGATTTTATGACTATGTATAAAGAAATATTACAGTCTATTGATAACAAAGAAATATCTATAGATACTCTAAATAAAGCTGTTATTAGAGTGATGGCTTGGAAGTATTATAGTGGTATAATGGATTAGGTGATTTAATGAAAGATAAAATAGAAACGTCTGGTTTTATTAAACATAATAATTATGAATTAGTAGAATGGAATGAAGACAAAGTAATATTAAAAGTAAAACTAAGTGAAGAAACATCTAATCCATATAATATGGCTCATGGGGGATTAATATTTGGACTTGGTGATACGGCTATGGGAATGTTATTTACTAAGAAAAATAGAAATGTTGTAACAGTTGATGCTAATATTAGTTATTTAAATCCTGGTATAGGGGAATATCTAATTTGTGAGTCAGAAATAGTTAAAGATGGTAAAAAAATAGCTTTTGCGCAAGCAAAAATTTACAATAATGATAAAGTTTTAGTTGCAACTATGAGCGCAAACTATTATTATATTAAGTAGGGAAAGAGGGAGATTATGACAGATAGAGATTTATTTAAAGATAGTAAAAAATATATAGGTAAAGAAGTTACTTTAGAAGGATGGATTAAAAATCATCGTAAGCAAAAAGAATTTGGTTTTATTTCTTTCTCAGATGGAACATTCTTTACACCTATTCAAATAGTTTATGATAATAAATTAAAAGACTTTGATGAAATACAAAAATTTCATGTAGGAAGTTCAATAAAAGTAATCGGAAAAGTAGTAAAGTCACCTAAAGAGGGACAAGAGTTTGAAATTCAAGCTAAAGAAGTAATTCTACTTGGAGACTGTCCAGAAGATTATCCAATTCAACCTAAGAAGCACTCTAGAGAGTTTTTAAGAGAGCAAGCTTATTTAAGACCTAGAACTAACTTGTTCCAAGCTGTTTTCCACATTAGAAGTAAAGCAGCTTATGCAATACATAAGTATTTCCAAGAGAATGATTATGTATATTTCCATGCTCCATTAATTACCGCAGCTGATTGTGAAGGAGCAGGAGAAATGTTTAAAGTAACTACTTTAGATCTTGATAATCTTCCAAAAGATGAAGATGGAAAAGTGGATTATTCAAAAGACTTTTTTGGAAAACAAGCATCACTTACTGTATCTGGTCAATTACAAGCAGAAACATTTGCTTTAGCTTATACAAAGACTTATACTTTTGGACCAACATTTAGAGCAGAGAATTCTAATACTAAAACACATGCTAATGAGTTCTGGATGATTGAACCAGAAATAGCTTTCTGTGATTTAGATATGGATATGGATATCATGGAAGAAATGTTGAAATATGTCGTAAACTATGTACTAGAAAACTGTCATGAAGAATTAGTTTTCTTAGATAATTTTGTAGAAAAAGGTTTATTAGATAAATTAAATCATTTAGTTAATTCTAAAGCTATTAGACTTACTCATCATGAAGCAATTAAATATTTAATTGAATCTGGAAAGAAATTTGAATTTGAACCAAAATATGGTGAGGATTTAGCTCGTGAACATGAAAAGTATTTAACAGAAGAAAAATTCAATGCTCCTGTATTTGTTTATAATTGGCCTAAAGATATTAAAGCTTTCTATATGAGACTAAATGATGATAACGAAACAGTTGGAGCCGTAGATTTATTAGTTCCAGGTAGTGGAGAATTAATGGGTGGATCTCAACGTGAAGAACGTTACGATGTTTTAGTTAAACGTATGGAAGAAATGAACATGTCTCAAGAAGGATTAGAATGGTACTTAAAACTAAGACAATATGGTGGATGTGTTCACTCAGGATTTGGAATGGGATTTGAAAGATTAATTATGTATTTAACTGGTGTTGAAAATATAAGAGATGTTATTCCTTATCCAAGAACTCCAGGAAATTGTGAATTTTAAGCATTGCTTTACAGTAAATACTGTAAAGCTTGTTTTTTTTTGACACTTAAAATGCTATAATAGTGGGAGATTGGAGCTATTTATGGAAATATTAGATGTAAAAACACATATTGGATTAATTAGAGAAAAGAATGAAGATCAATGCCTAGCTATTACTCATCCTAAGAATAAAAGTATTAAGATGCTTTTAGTTGCTGATGGTATGGGTGGCAGAGAACATGGAGAGATTGCTTCTAATTATGTAACTGAATCTTTAGAAAAATGGTTCCAAAGTAAAGATGTTAAAGTATTAAATGATACTGAAAAGACTGAAGAATTATTAACTAGGTATATTAAAACCTTAAATAGTAATTTAATAAAAAAATATGGTGAAGATAAACTAGGTACTACGCTAACTTTAGCTATTGTGAACAAAAAAGAAACACTATTATTAAATGTTGGAGATTCCCGTGGCTATATTTATAAGAATAGAAAGTTGATTCAAGTAACAGAAGATGATTCTGATGTCTGGATGTATTATAAATATGGTGAAGTAAAAAAAGATGATCTAAGATACTTTTCTAATAATAATATCGTTACTGCTTGTATTGGTATCTGTAAAGAACTATGTAATGTCTCTAGTGTAGTAATTGATAATGATTATGATTTATTAGTATTACTAACAGATGGGGTAACAGATATTATTACTGATACTAAAATTAAAACATTAATTAGAAAAACTCCTAAAAATAATTTGTTAAATAGTATTATTGAAGAAGCTGTTTATATTGATCAAAATTTAAAAATACCTAGTCGTTTAAAAAGAAAGTTTTTAGCAAATTATGTTGTTCCTTTTAAAGGAAGAGATAATGCTAGTGGAGCTATTTATATCAAAGAAGTGTAAACTTCTTTTTTGTTTGACATTTACTTTACTATTTAAAAAATAAATAATTATATTTATGGTATACTGAAAAATAGGAGGGTAATATGAAATTAGAAAATAAAGTATGTATTGTAACTGGTGGAGCTATGGGAAATGGCTTAGGAATAGTAGAAGTATTTTTAAAATATGGAGCTAAGGTAATTATCTTTGATTATTCTGATAAGGTATTTGAAGTTGTTGATGAGAAGAATAATCCTAACTTGGCTGGTTATAAAGTAGATATTAGAGATAAGGAAATGATTGATAAATACGTAGCTGAAGTAATTGAAAAGTTTGGAAGAATCGATGTTTTAGTAAACAATGCTGGTATTTGTTACTTAGAAAAATTTGTTGATATGGATGATACTGTTCGTGATAATCATTTTGGTATTAATATTATTGGTACATGGAATGTATCTAAGGCAGTAGTTCCTCATATGCTTAAGAATAAATATGGTAAGATTGTTAATTTAAGTAGTGTAACAGGTCCAATGGTTGCGGATAGTGGAGAAGTAGCTTATGCAACTACTAAGTCTGCTATTTTAGGATTTACTAAAGCGCTAGCTATGGAATTAGTTACTGATGGTATTAATGTAAATGCAATTATGCCAGGTTATATCTTAACACCAATGGTTGAGAATATGTCTAAATTATCTTGTCCAGAGAATCCTCAAAGTGTTATTGATGGAATTGCTGAAGGAATACCAATGGGTAGATTAGGAAAGATAGAAGAAGTAGGAGAATTGGCTGCTTTCTTAGCCTCAGATGAAGCAAGTTATATTACTGGTCAAGGTATAGTTATTGATGGAGCTAGTACTCTTCCAGAGACTAAAACTATGGGAGTTTAGCTCTTTCTTTTTTGTGATATTTATTATATAATTATGAATAATAGGAGAGATGTGTATGGCAACGCTAAAAAGAGATGAATTAAAATTAATGGATGAATATTTTCGAGTATTAAATTACTTGAGCGCAGCTCAATTATATTTATTAGATAATCCATTATTAAGAAGAAAACTAACAATTAATGATATAAAGCCAAATGTAGTAGGACATTGGGGAACAACACCAGGACAAAACTTTATTTATATGCATCTTAATCGTATTATAAAAAAGAATAATTTGGATATGATTTATATATCAGGACCTGGTCATGGTGGACAAGCTATGGTTGCGAATAATTATTTAGAAGGAGTTTATTCTAAAGTTTATCCACATATTACAGAAGATGAAGAAGGATTAAAAAAGCTTTGCAAACAGTTTTCTTTTCCTTGTGGAATATCTTCACATGTGGCACCTGAAACTCCAGGAAGTATCCATGAAGGCGGAGAATTAGGATATAGCTTAGCTCATGCTGCTGGTGCTGTATTAGATAACAAAAATTTAATTGCTGCTTGTGTTGTAGGTGATGGAGAAGCAGAAACCGGACCTCTCGCAACTAGTTGGCATATTAATAAATTTCTTAATCGAAAAACTGATGGAGTAGTATTACCCATTTTACATCGTAATGGTTATAAAATAGCTAATCCAACTATCTTTGGTAGAATGAGTAATAAAGAATTAGAACATTTCTTTTTAGGCTATGATTGGAAACCATATTTTGTAACTGGTAATGATAGTCATAAATTACATGAAGATATGGCTAAAGTCATGGATAAAGTGGTTAAAGATATTCAAAAAATAAAAAAAGAAGGACACGGAACATATCCAATGATAGTTTTAACTACACCAAAAGGTTGGACTGGTCCTAAAGAAG
>ERZ842401.3311-NODE-3311-length-20180-cov-59.584000_pt1 | contig 20180 bp, 22 predicted proteins | sample MGYA00521270_ERZ842401 | MGnify/ENA primary metagenome ERZ842401 (study PRJEB31892, sample SAMEA3878208) | bioreactor metagenome | biome: Moose rumen | place: Sweden | collected 2011-10 | study: EMG produced TPA metagenomics assembly of the PRJEB12797 data set... | reverse complement strand
CCTCAAAGAGAATCCACTCGTCCTCATGGCCGATGTAGCCCTCGGGATAGATGTGCTCCTCGACGCGGCGCAGGTTCTCGGGCAGCTTCTTGCGGACGGGCAGTTGCTTCTCGTGCTCCTTGACCTTTACCTTACGGGCTTCTGCTACCTTCCTGGCGGCATTCTCTATCTGGCGTTTCTCCTCGTCGGTGAGGTCCATACCCTCAAAGTCGAGCTTCAGCTGGCGGGGATCATCGGGAGTCTGGCGCTTCTCGCTCATCCTGCCCCATAGCTTGCGAGCCATGTATTCCATGCGGCGCACGAGGTCACGTATCTCGTCCTCCTTCTTGGAAAGGACCTTCTTGTATTCGTCCTCTTTCTTGGAAAGAACTTTCTTGTATTCGTCATCCATCTTGGAAAGCCGCTTCTGGTGATCAGCTTTCATTTGGGCTATCTCGTTGTCCTTTTCATTGATACGAGCCTCGTACTGCTGCCTCATGGACTCGGCATCGGACAGTTCCTCCAAGCGACGCTCTGCCTTGGTAGCACGACGGTAAAGCTCGTCGCGCTCACGAAGCAAAGCCTCTATCAACTGCTTGTCTGACACCTGTCCTTCTGCCATATCTGTACCTCTGAATTATAGTGCAAATGTACAAAAAACATCTGACACAAACGACTGATTTACAGGGTTTAACCTATCTTTTGTTTCCTTGACTTTTGGGGCAGCCAACGGGGGCTTCGCTTCACTTCGAGAGGGTTGATTCCCTGTGTCATCAGCACCAGTTCCTGCCAATGGGTCAGGCGATGCGGAGGAGATCCGTCATCATCCAGTTGCATGTCGGGCAGACTGATGCAGCCCTTCTCCAGTTTCAGGTTGTATATCACCAGGCCGCCATACTCCGCATGCAAGATCTTCATACTTGTCAGAGCACGGTTCACGAAGATAAACGCCTCGCCATCCTGCACGTCGCGCTTCATCTCGTTGGTCACGATACCACTCAGCGAATAGAAACTCTTGCGCATGTCCGTTGGATAAGGATACAGGTAGAACGTATCCGATTCGCTCAAACAGAACATAGGCGCTATCGTAACAGGGTTACCATCTGGCGCAACTGGTCAAGCGTCATGTCGCTTGTCACACGCACCACCACTCCATTGGGATACTCTATTTCACACAGAGCCTTGCCTGATGTGTTCCTTGCTGAGTAAACTGTTGATTTACCGGACATCTTCACAGGGATGAAACTGCCACAGGCTGACGGAAGGGACTCTGCCTTCAGTTTGGACTTCCAATAATAGAAACGGCTCTCTGTAAGCCCGGTATTCTCACAATACTGCTGGACGCTGAGTCCGCTGTTCTTCCACTCGTCATAGATCTGACGAAACTGTTCGATTGTCATGTATGTCATACGCGATAGAATTTGAAATACCGCGCAAAGGTACGGACAAAATCTCAGTCCGAAAATACGGGGTTTACTGATGGCTTACAATAGGGAACAGGCTTACCCGGATGTCCAAGTTTATAGTACGCCTCTAATATCATGGCATCATCTTCTATTCTATTTCAAATGATTTTAATTTTTCAAAGAAAGCATCATTTATATTAAGGGTTTCAAGTTTATCTATTTTCTGAATATTACCTATCTTCCCCTTTATACTCTCTTCCGTAAGCCCTTTAACAAAACTAATGACTTCATCACTATTCATTGCATCAATGTCATATCCTATTCCTAATCGCTTAACCTTATCGGCAAGAAAAGTTCCAGATGAAACCACGATTGGAGTTTCGAAGTAAATAGCCTCATAGATTTTGTTGGGTTCTGCATATCGAACGTTTTCAAACTTCGTGTCATATGTTGCCACTACCAAATCTATATTAGAATATATCTCAGTTAAATCGTCTGGATTTTTGAAAAAACCATGAAAAATACAATTATCATACTTTTCCAATTCCTTAAACTGTTCTGTTATAGGGCCTCCATACACATGGAACATGCCATTTGGGAAGTTTTCACAAAAAACAGCAATAAAATTATATACAGAATCAAAACGGGGCCAACCAACAAATCCTATTGACACTTTTTCTTTTGAGAATTGTCTTATTGTTTTAAATTTACATTGTGTCACTACAGGATTTAGCTTATTCTCAATAAGAATTACATTTTCAGGTTTATTCTCGCCAAAATGATAGTTAATAAAACCTTCAGAGGTAGTTATCGTGAAAAGAGATTTCTTGATTATATTCTTATCTATCCATTCTAACACAACCTTTGCTTTACCAAGATAAGTATGCACTAGGTCACACTCCTCATAAATATAGTAAAACGATGGATTGACATAATGAAAAAACATAGCTATATCTAACCCACAAAGATAGAAAATTACCTTTTGACCCTTATATTTCTTTCCAAGCGTCCTAAAACTCCTTAAGTAGAGGAAAATTCTATCTTTATAACTTTCATTTTGCAACGTACCCAATATTTCATGACTATATGGCAGTTCTTTTGGTTCCTTATGACCAGGCCGTCCAAAACCATACACATCAACGTCCACTTTGTGTTTCAAAAATTCCAAAATACGATTCTTGTAATGAGAATCTGAAAGAGACGTTACAACAAATACTATTTTATACTTCATTTTTGTTTAAATGATTGTCCAAAATTCGATTCCAGTATTGGTCTGTTTCAAATATTGTAGCATCAACCTGCCTCCGTGGATTCTCCATATAATATTGAATACTCTCAACCAGCTCACCCACATCGATGAATAATTTTATTTGAATTAAGCCCAAATACATCTCCATTGCCGCTATCCGCGTAGCTATAACAGGCGTCCCCATTGCAACGCATTCAAACAACATTCCAGAGCTACGATACTTAAAATCACTGCTATAAGGTAAAATCACTGCTATTGCTTTTCTAAGTAAGTAGCGGTATTCTTCTTCTGGAATCCTCTTGTTCAATGACACTACATTTTTGTGATTAACGCCACCAGCTATACTACTTTTTATTACTAAACGGATGCTGTTCTCTTCCATGAATTTCAAAAACCTATTCGATGAGAATATATCTTTAATTTGTTCAGCATCAAAATTGCTGTTGATAGGACAAAAGATGAACTTTTCTCCTTCTTTTAATACATCTGGTCTGACTGCCTCGCCATTGTCTTGAACATAGCCATGTGGAACATATTCCACAGATTCCTTGCCTATAAGTGCAGATAATTGTTTTTTCGTCTCTTCTGTTAGCACTATATGAAAATAATTAGCGGGGAGGTGTTTAGTTAAATAAAATTTTGTGCGACTTCCTAATTGAAATACGTTGTTGTGATTTACCAACAAAGTAGGAACGTCAGTTCTAAATAGACATAGCGACATAATATCGTAGGCCAAGAACACCACAAGGTCATAATTTCGTACATTTAATTTATTCTTTATCCAAAACAGCAAGGCGATTTGTTTCAAACGCTCTGATATAGTTTTGGCAGGAAAAGTACGGTTGGCCCATTGGGGCAGGTAAGTTTTATCGTAATCACTTGTTTGTTTTATGCTTATCAAGGCACTACTTCTCCCCACTATATGTACAAAATGCCCTAATCTCATCAGACTTTCAACATGAATCTTATTGAAATTCCGATGACCAAGATAGGTCACATAGTCAATTATTAATATCCGCATAAAATGCTATTTCCAGTAGGCTTTAAAGTTATGGTGAGGCACTCTTTCCTCTTCTGGTGGAAGTTGCATATAGTCGCCGTATCTTATTTTCAGATATTCATCAGAGCACTCGGGTACCGGAAAGGAATACTGTTCAAAGGGAACATAAACAGCTTTCCTGAATATTTCTCGTCGTGCTCTCATGGGTTTCTTGATATCGAAGGTACGCAAAAAAACATCCGCACTCTCGTTCTCCTTATTTGATACCGCTATACGATGAATCATCATCTGCGCAAGCGGATAGGGGAACCAGTTAAAAATCATTCTTATGAATTTATGCTTCAAACTAAGTTCACTGAAGGGCAATTCCAACCGCTTCACCCTCATAATGGCATTGAGAGACAGGACAACTTTTCGAGTTAACCAATATACGAACTCGTTTGATGGCAAGTTGTCAAAGGGGAACACATCTATCTTCACGCTTATTCTTTCACCACAATAGCTTTTGTTCTTCTCATATAACACCGTCCGGGTGTCAAACACATTGGCATAGGGCGCATAGAAATTCCAGTCTTTCTCGGGCGCTTCTACCTTCAGATTGGGGACTACTCCATTAAACGTATCCAAAAACCTGTCATAGTCTTTGCGTAGCATCATGATGTCAATGTCATCATCCCAGGGGATATAACCTTGATGCCTTATGGCACCTATCAATGTGCCTGCTGTTAGGAAATAGGTAATCCTGTGCGACTGACAAAAATCATCTATACCCTTCAGCATTTCCAACTGTAACGTTTTCAGTTCCTCAAGCTTTATCTCACGCATTGTCTTACCTGTCACTCAATATTTGTAATGTCCGCCAAATGGCTGTTTTTATGTCATAAGCAGGTTTCCAGCCAAGACTCTTCAAACGACTGTTGTCAAGAATGGCATGCATAGCCACCGAATAACCTTTTCTTTCTGCTTCAGTCGGCAAATCAAATAACACATTCTTGTATGCCCAATCTGCACATAAACGGGCAAAATCTTTTAACTTCGTGTTACATCCCTCATTTGAAATATTATATGGTACACCAGCCTCACCATGCAACAGCACATGCAATATAGCACTAACGGCGTCAGCCACGTATGTATATGAGAAGTATTGTTCACCCTTGCTCTTTAGCACAATGTTTTCACCACCCAGTGCTTTCACAATGAATTGCGACGATGCCTTTGTGTCACTCATCAGCATGGTAGGACCGAAAACGCGGCTCAACCTTACTATCTTTACATCTGCACCTTTCTCTGCGATATACGATTGACACAATGCCTCACTCACCCGCTTGGATTCTGTGTAACAGGAACGAGCATTCGACAAATTCAGTAGTCCGGTATAGTCCTCCCTAAATACATCCTCGCCTCGGGCATTGCCATATACTTCCACGCTTGACGGATACAGTACTGTAGCCCCACTTTCCACCGCCTTCTGTAGCGCAAATTCAGCCCCTCGCACATTAATCTCTATGGTCTCTACAGGATACTGAGAATAGGCCAAGGGGTGAGTATTGCTTGCCAGTGGTATGATGTAATCCACTTCAAGAAGTGGTGGCAATGGCTGGCGAACATCTTGCTCTACAAAGTGGAAAAGCTTATCATCATAGTATTCACCAAGCCGCTGCGATGCTTTCTCCTTGTCTCTGCCTATGGCATAAATAGTGATATGTGCCCCACGCTGGTTACATGCCATTAGGACATCTATCATGCACATTCCTATCAGCCCTGTTCCTCCCGTTATGAGAAATTTCTTATTCTCCAACAACTTCAAATCAAGCGAAGAGACAATGGTCCCTATTTCCTCTTGATATAACTTATTCTTCTTGTTCATTGTCTTTATCTCCAATACATTTCTAATGGATGCCGAACCCGCTGGTCCATGGGCGGCAATTGCATGTAGTCGCCAAAAATTGTTTTTAGATATTCGTCATATCTGGAAAGAGACTTGAAGGTACATCCTTCAAAGACCACATCCGTATAGCTGTCGAAGAGAGATGTGGGATAGGCCTCTTTAGCATAGTAGTTTAGGATGGATTTGTTACCACACAGATGGGTTGTACCATAATCATACCTCTTCACACATTGCTCATATTCCCTTATCAACTTGTCTATGTCAGTCCAGAAGAAAATACACTTCATAGCTATTGAGCGCCAATAACGGCTGAATGGCATTGGGCGACGAAGGTTATTCTTTGGATTTCGCGCCACGAGTTGTTTCTTCCTCAAAGATTCCAAACGCACGAAGTCCTCCTCTTTTGTATCTTCTTTCACACCGTCTATAGGGAATATGTCTATCCATACGCCTGTAGGACTTTCCTTGCACCAAGGAAGAGACAGCACCCACGTCTTCTCTAAGTCGCACACGCGTGCATAGTTTAAATAGCTGTCAGACATTGCTGGTGAGAAAATTGCCCCCCCCCATTTCTGGTTTATATGTCCTACAAAACCTCTCATAGTCAGGCCGTGGCATAACAATATCTATATCATCATCCCAAGGTATGAACCCCTTGTGGCGAATAGCACCCAACAGAGTTCCGTATGCCAAGGAGTAGTTTATGCCGTTTGATACGCAAAAGTTATGGACGTCCTTCAATAGTTCAAGGCTGAACAACTGAACGTCCCTAAGAGTCATTTCCTTCATAACAGTTTATTTTAACCATGTATCCTTATCCATCTTAAGATACCCCTTAAACATCTCCAGGTCATCCTTGGTGGTCAGTTTGATATTCTTGTCAGAGCCTGCTGCGAAATGCAATGTCTCACCCAACTCCACCATCATTGTGTTGGTATATGACGAGCCAAAAATGCCTATTTGCTTCTCGTAGGCTTCGTGATATGCTTCATCCAACCGTTTGAACTGATAGGCCTGCGGTGTGGACACTCTTCTTAACGTCTCACGAGGTATGTATTGTTTGGTGGTGCTCCCATCTTCTGGGTTCACAATGAAAATCTGTTCATTATATGGCAGGGATGTCACACCGTTACCATATTGCTTGGCCTTTTGTATCACATCGGTCAATACCGTAGCATCTACCAGCGGGCGTATGCCATCGTGTATGATGATGACATCGTCTGCTTCTGCTTTCCCCTCCAAGTTATACACGCCATTGCGGATGCTCTCCTGGCCTGTGTCCCCACCAGAAACCACCCATTTCAACTTGTCTATGTTAAACTGGTGGGCGTAGGCCCATAACACATCATGCCATCCGTCAATACACACCACTTCGATAGCATCAATCATCGGATGACGCTGGAAGCCCTCAAGCGTGTAGATTATTACGGGCTTGTCATAAACATTGATAAACTGTTTGGGGATATCCTGCCCCATACGGCTACCAGAGCCGCCTGCTATTATTACTGCAATATTCATAGTAATGTATGTTAAGAATTCTACATCATATTGACTTTATTTACTTTATACTCAGCACCTATTAGTGCAAACAATCCTATGTATGCAAAAATCGTATTAAAATAGAAAATTAACAACACCCAAAGGAATATTGCACTATTCATATAGTTGAAACGAATTTTTTTTATATACTTCCAGGATATCCTTAAAACGAGCCACATGCCAACTAATCCATTAAAAAAAGGAATGTTAACTACCGCGTCGTGACCAGAATGAAAGCGCCCTGAACCAACAGTTTTAAAATTATATGCACCATTTAATAAATCCACATTTGCAAACAATCCCAATTTATCTTCAAAATAGCCTCCATATCCATTACCGAAAATCAAAAGAAATGGATTTTGTAATCCTTCATACAATATGTTAGCCAACTGTGCCATACGAATATAAGGTGACCTGCCTGCATCATCTATATTTCCCGTCATCATTGAAAAGGCTGAGTGCAGCTTGTAAGAAGCCATTGTCGATCCTGTGTTCCCCTGTATGTGTATAACCAAACCGACCAATAGACCAACCACACCAAACATAAGAATTGTGACAAATGGACTCCTTTTCTTATTGCCTGTTCGAAAAAAATAACAATACAAGAGAAAAAATAAGCAAAATGCTATTGAAAACACTTCCTTACCAGCCAGCACTGTTGTTGCAAAAAAGAAATAAATAACGAGTGTGAGAAGCAGAAGAGCCCTTTGTTTGACCATTATTACGCCAATTATAAGCATGGGTGTTAGATATGTGATATCTGACATATAAGCAATATCAAAAACGCTGTAATGTGAGACGGTCAATCCTGTTATAAAACAGAAAAAACTCCCAAATATACCTGCCATTATCCCCGATAAACAGATATAATACGCTACTTGTATAAATCTATCATTTGCGACTTTTAGGATAATATACATTGATGTTAATACAACATAGGCATAGATTTCTTTATCTAGTAACTTATCGAATGTATAAAAAGGATGAAGTGCCACACCAATTACACCTATTATGCTTGCAGGAATAAAAAGACATAGAAAAACCTTATACAATTTATAATATAACAAATCTTTGCGAACTTTTAATTTCGAATGGAGTAATATTAAAGTAAATACCAAGTTCATTGCATAACATGCTCTAATAGGTCCAATCAGTTTTAATGTTCCATAATTGTAGAGCAAAAAATCTTCAGTCTCAAACATTCCCAAAGTTTTCTGAGCAGACAGACTTAGTATTGTAAAAGCAAAATGTGAAAGCACGGAGTCTCTTATGTTGTTTTTTACCAGAAAAAACAACACTATAATGTATTGAGGTATTGTTAATAATAGATTTGCAGGATTGTTAAGCGTGACAATATTAACAATGACAAAGCCCGTAAATAAAAGAACTAAGTTTGTGAATGTACTACTATCGCTTATATTTACTTTTGAATAATACATAGCGTAAATTACATCTTTATTATGTTCAATAATTGGTCTGTTTTTTCTTTGCATGTTCCACTTGTAAAAGGAAACGCTATGACATGAGAAGCTAAGTATGCAAGTTTAAAAGCCATTTTGTAAACGAAATAGCAGGCTGGAGATTGAGTCTTCTTGAAATACAAGAACATACTGCGAACAATCACCGTTGTTCGCTTTGGTGAAAAAGTTGTATTACTTTTCCCTTCCAGGTGGACTATCTGCGGGGCTTTGTATATCATGCGCTTATATCCACTCCTCATATATCGGTGCTGCATTTCGGTCTCTTCATAATACATAAAGAATTCCTCATCAAAAAGACCACAACGATTAATCACATCACCATCAACCATCAGGTCTGCTCCCGTGATTGTATCAACTTCGAAACAATTCTCCTTTTGTGAATTGTATGCATAATTTGAAATGGGAGCCAGACCTTTCGGCAAATGCATCTTCTTTAACATAGGCAAAAAGGAATATGACCATAGGGTACGACCCATCGAAGGAAACCTTGCATAACTATGCGCTATTTTCATTTCATTTGTATACAACATCCCTCCCATACATGCAACATCTTTCCCCTCAGCTTTCAACCGCTCCATCTGATTCCAAATCAAATAGATGGCATTATTTACAAGGTATGTATCAGAGTTCAGAAGGAACAAGTATCTGCCCGAAGCTTTAGTTGCACCTATATTGTTGGCACGACCAAAACCCACATTATCCTTGTTGTAAATGTATATTATACGCTTATCCTCTGAAAAAAAATCGCGGCTACCATCTGATGAAGCATTGTCTACCACGATGACTTCAAAGTTAAGTCCAGAAGTCTTTTCAAAGATACTCTCAACACACTGAGACGTTAGTTCCAGTGTGTTATAATTAACTATTATTACGGAAACGTCTGTCATTATAAAAAATCATCTATGAATAATTTTGTTAACAAATGATGTTGTTTGCAATGCCAGATGACCTACTAACAAGCATCCTGTCATCGTGACTGTCATCAAGGCTATTCCATGAATCGGGCTATCCTTCATCTGATTGGCTATGAAGCTATAAAATGGAACTCCCATAGTTTCTGTAACAACATATACCGCAAGTATCGGATTGTATGCCTTATTTAACGTACGATTGCTCCAAGGCTTCATATTCAATGGCAGATAGAATAACATCACTGCCATCACAATGCATAAAGGATTGTTGTATCCAAGTATTCTGAACCCAATCCTGCAATAAGGCTTCTCCGTAAACATCATGGAAGACATATGAACTAAGAACCATAACAAGAGAAAGCATATTAAGAATAGTCCAACTGCATTGCTACTCTTTATGCTTATGTTGTATCTATTAAAATATCGGGCTAATAGGTATATGTATAAAAGACCATAGAAGTTAGATCCGCTGTTAGGCGATAGTGTGATTATTGGCATTACCTCAAATATCGTCATAACTATTAGCATGTTCTTGAATGTATTCCTATCAACACCGTCTAATCCTTTGTTAAGGAACGGCGAGATAAGATAGACCATCATATAAGCCGTTAAAAACCAAAAAGCCTTGGTCGTTACTGGAAATATATGAGTAACAGCCCAAAGCGTATTGACTTGTCCAAACCACAAATATTTAATAACTATCCCAGCGATAAAGCAAATGAAACAGAATAGACATAATGAGAAGAATTTCTCCTTTTTAAGATTCAAACCATAATAACCAGAGATAAACATAAAACAGTACACAGCTGGCGAAAAGAGACAGGCAAAAAATGTCAGATGTAAGGAATTACCCCCCCCAGGCCATCTGTCATAAATTTAAACCCATGAATGATGACATGCCAAAAACAGACTGCCATGATTAGGATGCAACGAAGTATTTCGATATTAGTGTTCCTCCCCTCTGTCGTTCTATCCTTCATTTTCTTTAATTCTTTTTATTGTATTCACTAATAATTCATTTTTGTGCAATTTCATATTGATGAGTATGAAGGTAAACAAAACTGCTGTTGCTGCAAAAGTCATTTCGAACCACCGAGGGAAACGACATATACTAATGACAACAAGAGGCAGTAGATACAGCAATGACCACAGCAGACTCAACATCATTGCCTTTATGTCTATGACAATACCTACATGCTTTTTCAACAGATAAAGTCCTGTCAGCAAAACTGCCATCTCGGATAGTCCCCATGCCATAGATGCACCTATGGCCCCACTGACTGGAGTGAATACAATGTTTATTCCGACACCGACAGCAGCTCCTACACTGCTAACGATAAAGATGGACTTATTAGATGTTGATGCCATGAGAAATTGTTGGATAATGACTTGTTCCATCCCAATTATGAAAAGCAATAATATTACAATTCGAAAAGGTGTCACTGCCCCCTCATAGCCAGGACCCGCAATTAGAAGAATGATAGAGTCGCTTTGAAACATACAGAACAATATAACGGGTGTAAACATTGCAACTAACAAGGAGGTGAGTTTTGCAACCATTATCTGAAGTTCCCTATGTTGACCCTGTTCAAGCATATAACTTACTCTCGGCACCATAACGGTGGTGAAAGCACTGAAAATGCTCAAGATAATGCTATAGAGTTTTGTGGCAGTAGTAAAATATCCCACTTCGATGTCATTTTTTACAAAGCCAAGGAAGGTCACATTGAAAGTGGTATACATAGATGTCAATATCCTGTAATAGCCAAATGCCAGTATTGGCACAATATATATTCGCGGTGTTAGGCATTTTATGCTCAAGGTAATGAACTTGCGAGAATAAAGCCAGTTGACTATGGCATTCAGAGCGATAGTTGCCGTTGTCAAACCATAGTAGATTACTGCGTCCTCCCTATCCTGTACAAAAGCAAACACGCTTATAACATATAAACACCTGACTATGATAGACCTAACTGTAATAAATTTAAAGTCTTCAATGCCCTGAAAAAACCATTGTATCAGAAAAAGTGTGAACAGCAACTTCAATATTCCGAGGAGTAGAAAAGGCTTATATACTTGCAATTGGCTGACCGTAAAAGTAAGGAGGACCAGCAGGGCTATAGATAACGCTGTTGTGAAGACGTAGATAAAAAACAAATTATTGAAAACTTCATCACGTCTCTTTCTATCCGCTCTGCATCGGGATATTTCCCTAACTCCGTACGACCCTATGCCAAGTTGCGCAAAGAGTATGAAGTAGTTGATGATGCTGTCAACAAAATTGCACACTCCAACATTTTCGACACCCAACACTCGTGATATGTATGGAAAGGTGATGAGTGGGAACAAGTAGCCGCAAAGTGTCAGTATAAGATTATATCCGAAATTCTTTTTTATACTTTGCATATTTTTAGTAATTGCTAATCCCAAATCCTGTATTCTACATGATGGTGATTGCGTTTCTCAACTGGAGGGAGATTCATATAGCCACCGCCGTATTGTTCAATCAAATAGGCTTCTACATCAGCCGGTCCAGGAAACTCCATGCCCTCAAAAGTAATAGGCCTGTGGGGTATTAAACTTGACCTGGGATGCTTTCTGAAGAACCCTACACCATAAGATGTCATGTATTTATCTGGATTTCCAAACAACCAGCCTATAAATCGAAACATAGGGTTAATCATATAGTTTTGTATTCTATAGACAACTCTGGCTACTACTACAAATTTCTCCAGAAAAATATCTTGATTTTTCCTAACAATGAAGGCTGCAAACTTGTGCAAAGGCTCAATCACCCGATTCTCATAGGGAAAGATATCCACCTGCACCCCCCTATATTTCCTTAAATTGTGTACCTTCCGGTCTTGAATATATTCGCTTTTCGTGTCACGTAACACAACCCATGCTCCTACAAAATACCTATCGGTAGTGAAGGTTTGTAGCACATATTGAGGATGTGGATACTCTACGAGGTATTTGCATAGACGTTTATAGTCCTTGCGCTCTAACACTATATCTATATCATCATCCCACGGAATAAATCCCTCATGACGTGTTGCTCCCAGCACCTGACCAGCATCAATGCGATATGGAATCTTTTGCTCTTTGCATACAGAATCAATATACTTCAGCATATCAAGTGCTCTCAACTGAACCTGCCTCAACAAGCTTCCCTCCGGATTGTATCTCCGCTTAAGTTCTTCTTGAGTTTCTCCCGTATTAAAAACATGTTGTTCCATCTTGTATATCCTATATACTATCATTGTTACATCGTCGCCAACTTTTCTACCTCGGAGTGTGGTGAATCTGTTGTGCCTTTAGCAGGTCGTCAACCGTATCCACCTCTGCCCAGGCCCTACCAGCAATATCCTCAGCAAAGAGCTGGAAATCATGGAACATAATCATCTGTACTAATGAGTCCTCAAAGAACTGATCGTACATGTTGTTATGTATCATGCTATCTATCTCGCCCTTCAGCAGACGGGCTGAGACAGCATCAAGCTTGGTCATGCAACTGTACTTGGCATCAAAGTTCTCCAACTTGTTACTCATGACCAGCACTTGCCCATCGCGGGTGACAGCATTGTAAGTGCCTGACTTGGCACACGAACTATCAACTAAAACATAAGGGCGATTAGTCTCCTTGCAGAGATAGGTCTCCACTATCTCGTCGCAGAATACGGCATCACCGTGGACGATAGTGACATTCTCACGCTCCAAATACTGACGGGCAAACCAGACAGAAGAGATGGAGTTAGTGACTTCGTAGAAGGGGTTGACCACAAACTTACAGTTTTCCTCACTCAGCTCATGACGCACTAAGTCCGAAAGATAACCTATGACCACTACAATCTCTCCATTCTTGTCGTACCTACGTATGCTGCGCACCATGCGCTGAAGCACGGTCGTTTGTTCATCGAGACGGAAAGAGGTCTTGGGATATTTCAGCGTCAGAGGCTGCAGGTTGAGCCCCTTGCCTGCTGCTAATATAATATATGTATTCATATCTCAACTTTCTTTATTATTGATAATATCACCTGTGTAACCCTCAAACTGCTCGATATTTACACCTTGTTCCTTATACATCTCAAGTGCCATGCCGCTATAATCCTTAGCATAGGTATACCAGCGAGTCTTATGCGGTTCTGGGTCTTGCCCCTTTGACTCCTTCAACATGCTCCAGTGCATATAGAACCAGCCAGAGATGGCTATATAGGCATAGAAATGGCGCTTCTGTACGGGCGTTGGCTCTCGTCTATAGTACGTGAACAGGATTTTGTTCACCTCGTCAATCGTATGAATGCCACCAGCTATGTATGAACCAATATCGAAACCAGGGTCTCCATAGCCGCCATACTCCCAATCGGACAGGTATATCTCGTCATTGTTAATCAGGAAATTCACGTCTCGTGCATCACCGTGCGTATAGCATTGACGTATGCCGTCTGTTTGTGCCATTCGATAGAGCCTATAGATATCATTCCTTAAACTATCAAAGTTGTCGAAATGTCCATATGCCTCGGGAACCGTCTTGGACTTAATTTCCTCTGCTTTCTTGATGACATCAAAATTCCACCTGACACGACAGGGGGCTTCATGCAACTTTCTCATAAGCATCACACCCCTCACCATATCGTTCATGTTGTGATAATTAAAATCGTAATGATCAATATAGCGGGCAATTTTCCAGCCAGTCTCGACATCCATTGCTATTACAGTAGTGTCGATACCCACATCTTCTACCACTTTCTGCATGATGGTTTCGCGGCCTCGCTCCACGAGTATTTCTGAGCCAAGGCCGGGATGGCGGTAGATGTACTTTCCTCCGTTCAGGCGGAACGAGAGTACAATGTTGGTCATGCCTGCCTGAACAGGTATCAACTCTTCAATATCCTCATCCCTGCAAAAGAAAACTTTCTTGATATTGGTAACAACCAAATGACGTATCTCATCAGTGAAAACACCTCCGGTCGTCTGTATATTTTCCATCTTACTCATAGCTATTTAGCACTTGGTTGATAAAACGCAGGAAATTGCGATATGTATTTCTATTCATTGTCGTTTTCATGAGCTTGCTCATAAAGTACATAACCCTCAAAAAGTTTCAAATCTTCGGAGGTGGTTATTTTGATGTTGGTCTGGTCGCCCTTAGAGAAGTAGATGGGCCAGTTAAGTTCTGCCATAAGTGAGGTAGTGTGTGCTTCTACAAGGTCAAAGAGGTGTTTTTCTTCCACCAGACGATAGAACTCAACAATATTCTTATATAGGAAACTCTGAGGTGCAGAGAGACTCTTAAAAGTATCTCTGTCAATAATGCCATCTGCATGATCGCCATTGTTGGTACCATAGAGCAAAAAAGACGAACAGCTACTCATTGCATTGCCCTTCTCCATACAAACGCGGATGCTGTCCTTGAGAATTTCATTACTGACGAAAGGCGACGCTGCCCAATGTATCATCACCACATCATCATCTTTGGCAATGTCTTTCAGCCCCTCGACCCCATTAATGATGGAGTGTTCGTAGTCCTTGCCACCAGTCACTATCTTTATCACTTTGCTGATGTTATTATCATTAACAATCTTATTTAACTTGTCTTGGAAACCATCAACACTGACTAATTCTATTGCATCAATATCACTGCACTTCTGCAACTTCTGCATCGTATAAGCTATCACAGGTTTGCCAAGTACTTCCACGAACTGCTTGGGAATTCCAGCCCCCACACGGTTACCAACACCTCCTGCCATTAATATTACATAATTCATCTGCTATTGTTCTTGGTATTTTACTCTAATGACAAGTTCATACAATCTGATGCCTGCAATGGTTGTAACGTTCTACTGCCTCTCCATTGAGTGCTCTCACAATGCAGCCGCAGGCTTTGCCATCACCATAAGGATTCACGGCATGGGACATCTGGTCATAATAAGCTTGGTCTTCCAGCAACCTACTAACCTCACTCACAATCAGGTCGTGGTTGGTGCCAACTAACTTAACAGTACCAGCGTCTAATGCTTCTGGTCTTTCGGTTGTGTTGCGCATCACTAACACGGGTTTACCTAAACCAGGGGCTTCCTCCTGGATACCACCTGAGTCAGTTAAGACTACTGTGGATTTTTCCATCAAATACACAAACTCCAGATACTGCAGCGGCTCGATGAAGAAGAAGTTCTTGAACTTCGTCAGGTCTTCGCCAAACACCTCGTGTATAGGTTTACGCACATTTGGATTGAGGTGCATTGGATAGACAAAATCTACGTCTGTGTATTTCTCGCTCAAATCCTTCATCGCAGTTACCATGTTGATGAAACCCTCGCCAAAATTCTCTCGACGGTGGCCAGTGATAAGAACCAGTTTCTTGCCACCATCCAAGCGTGTCACATCGTAACCTGCATTCTTCAGCACATTGATTTGCTCATCAGCCAGTGCTTTATCACTCTTCAGTTTGTTCACCACCATGTGCAACGCATCAATCACAGTGTTACCCGTGACGTAAATTTGTCCATGTGACTTTTCATCAAGCAGGTTCTTCTCCGAAAGAGGTGTCGGGGCAAAATCGTAGGTAGCAATTCTACCAGTTATCTGCCTGTTCATCTCCTCCGGCCAAGGGCTGTATATGTTCCTTGTTCTCAGACCTGCTTCCACATGTCCAACAGGTATTTGCTGGTAGAAGGCTGCCAGTGCAGCGGCAGTAGAGGTCGTGGTATCTCCATGCACCAAAACAACATCTGGCTTTACTTCCTTAAGCACATCCCTCATACCCGTCAAGACTCGGGCTGTAATGTCATACAGGTCTTGACCTTTCTGCATAATGTTAAGGTCGATGTCAGGCACTACTTCAAATATTCGCAGCACCTGGTCCAGCATCTCTCTATGCTGTCCCGTCACACAAACAATGGTTTCAAACTCGTTAGGATGCTTCTGGAACTCCTTCACCAGCGGACACATCTTAATAGCCTCCGGCCGTGTGCCGAAGACCAACATTACTTTTTTCATATATCGTCTTTTAAAAATTCTTTAAAAAGGACAGATTCTTTAGGATAGGTAAACCTTTTTATCATCTTCTGAGAGACCAGCACCCCGCCCCTATGGTTGGGGCATTCAGGCTTTGCGAGAGACCTTACTATCCCCTTATGGCACTGGCTGCGCGTAAAAACTGGATATCGCTATTTTATACTTTGCAAAAAATCAGTCACTTTCTCATTAATCACACAAGTTCGCAAACCATCAAACTTTAGTCCTAAAAAGTCATTCATCTTACTTTTGTTGATAAAGTACATCTTTTCCTTAGGGTAAATGATTCCTTTTTCAAGAAGGGCTTCCACCACCAACTTACCGTCGGGTTTTGATGCTATTCGATTTTGTATCTTTGACTGAACCTTCGCAAATTCTCCCTTACTGTGAGAACGGAACATAATCAGTGTGCGGCGCATCTTTTTATAATATTCCTTTTGTATGGATGTCAATTTTTCACATCTCTGTGACATACTAGATTGATAGTCTGAAAGGGGATGGGTAAGACTATCACAAACAATGTTGAAATAGTTCTGGGAATCAGAATCCTTAACAATTGTTGGATAGGTGTTGTCTACTATCAATTCTAAAGAATCCGTCTCAAGTGTAAATATATCTGTTGCGTTCTTGCGTGCAAGTACTATCTCGTCAGTCATAATGTCCACTGTCTTACAGTTGATGTATCCCGGTGCAGAAATGACTATAAGCGGTGATGTAATTGCAACATTTATTGGAACGTCAATATACACATCTCCTATGTAATTATGAAGAGGCAGGCTAGACTTGTTTGAAATAAGAACCTTGAAACGATATGTTTCCAAATCGCTTTCTTCATTACCTTCAAAAGAAAGTTCGCAAGGGCGTTCTTCTTCAGACAACTCGTCTGCATCGACCTCATCGTAGGTAAAATCAAGTGTATAGTATTTTTTCTTGTTATCAAGAGCTTTTAAGGATGTATATAAATAACTTACAATTGAAAGGTCAAGGAACTCGTCGCCTTTATGTAATTCCTGATAAATGCTGAAAAACATATAGGACATTCCTGTTGACTTGCTTATATACTCATCAACAGCTGCGCGGTGCTTGCCTTTGGTAATGAGACGTGCCAAAATATAGCCCTCAAATACGGTATTTGCCATTTTGTTGCCACAAAGGAAAGGATGTTCATCAATCCAACGTGCTATCCCCTGATTATAAACACGGTCAAATGCCTCATCATCTGTGATCGGATATGTATAGTCCTTGTCTAAACACTTATAAAGGACGCGAGCACACTGCTCGTCATAATCGTATGCCTTATCGCGAGCGAGAGCCTGGAACTCTGGGGTTCTGTCTTTTATACACTCTTCTATCAACTGCGGCAAAATCTTCAGTTCTTTATCACGCTTCAAAATACCCTCTACGATATTGAGAATGAGCGATGTTCCTTTCAACTGGGATTTCTGGAAATCAGCTAATACGCGTTGGAAATTGGATTTGTTCTTCCTTAAAAATTCAGCAATGGACAATAGGACCGGTGCATATCCTATAAAGCGCTCGTATTGCTTTGATTTCATATCCTGGTGATCTTTGAAGAAACCACCTATTGAGCTAATAATATATTGAAGAAGGGCTTTGTAGGGTTTGCCAAATATATCCACTCCTTCCTCTTCTTTCATCAACAGGCGGATAAAAGTCTCTGCCTGTTCGATAGTGAATGGCTCTATCTGATACGTAATCGTCTTTACGTTCTTGGTGTCGAAATGAAGTGCCGCCAATTCTATAGCATTGGTACGACCCAAAAGTATAAATGACTTTCCTTCTTCTGCCGTCATCCCTATGACATCATCCAAGAAGTCGAAATAGCCTTGTGTCTTCGTGCGCTGAAAACCTTCGTCAAGACCATCAATTATCATAGTGGCTTTCCCTGACTTTAATTCTTCTACGTAAGCCGCCCCATTAGCAGGTGACAACTTCTTGTAAATAATACCCGTAAGGGAATTACCTCCCATCACCTCTGCCACTCCAAGATCAACAATCGGACACTGCAATGTATATGACAACTCTTTTGCCAAGGTTGTTTTTCCTGTAGCTCCGACTGCTGATATGAGAATGATACGAGCTTCTTGGAAAGTCGCATCCTTATCACCAAATTGTTCGATGGTGGAGAAAAGCGGCTGCACGTAGTTCTTGTTATGCTCGCTAATCATCTTCAGGCTGCCGCTGTTATCGTTTATAGGATAGCTAAATTTATTTGTTACGACTTTACTAATGTCGTTCACTAAGGTTTGAAACCCCATTGTATTATCTTTTCCCATATTTCATTATTATCTTTGTTTATAATAATCCTTACAATCTTGTTTAGTGAATACAAACTTATCCTATCTCAACCCTTCTTTTTTCCAAGTGTTGCCATTTCAAACACACCAGTTACGCTGAAGGTCTTTTTATATGGTTCACTGAACAGGTCGCCTAACATATTAACATAATATCTTCTCTCAAGTGATTTTGCAATTTTTTCTGTAGGCTTACTGAAGATACCAGACATCATCAGGGATGGTGCTATATGATCTGTTTCCTCTCCCAAGATTCCTTCCGTCTTTAGGCAGTCGGGCTTCAGCTCATTAACTATTCCTATGAAATTAATCATAAGTTCCGGGAACGGAGGTTGGTGTTTGGCCTCGCAAAATGTTATCATGTCACTATTATGCAAATATGAAAACTTCTTCTTAGTTTTGTAATAGTTCGTTGTCATGGTTGGCTTTACGTCTTTTGACACAACAATATCAGGTGTTGTAAAAACCTCAGTATCGTGGGCAGACTGGACAGAAGCATTATGGTAGAGATAGTAAATCGCATTATCCTTTACCAACTTCATATAAGAGAAATTTTCTATTAGCCCTGAAGGTGAACATTTGATACGAAAACGACCCGCTATTTCGTTCTCAACCATTGCTTTATAACCTCGATGTTCATAATAGCGCACCATCATGTTATAACAAGACATTTCAAAATAATCACTAATGCGACGCGAATGCTCTGAGATGATGGTCTTATATTTGTTGGCAAAAATCTTCAGCTCCTTCTCAAACTCGCTCACATCTTTAAAAGGGGAGGTCTTCGTCGGGTGTTGAATCGAAGATGCCTGGGGTTGGTTTGACATCAAGGCTGTAATAGTAATCTTTGCAATTGGTCAGAAACTCTTCTGTCTCTGTGTATTCAAAAAGTTGTTCGTTTATACCAAACTTCTCTCTCATCTTCTGAAACGAAATATGTATAGCGAGCAATTTATTGTATTCTTCTTTGTCAAGTCTGTATTTACCTATTGCTATGGGGTGACAACGATTATTACTGACATCCTTATTCACAGTCTTATAGAAATCACTGGCTCCTTCCATTCCACTCAAAACGCGACGGTAGAATGTACTCATCGCAAGCAGGCACTGAAGGGTCTTCGGATAATTCTCCAACACTTTAAACCGGGTCTTGGGATACACCAATATGCGTTGTATTTCATTCCAGCGATTTTCATATTCTTTGTGTACTGCCCTGCTCAGGTCTCCAGGCAACTTGTAGCATAAGATATTAATAAGTTCGTTTTCCATACCTCCACATTCTCAACAATCTTTTCATGCATTGCCCACTGTAAGGTTTATCTATAAGTATGTATGGCAGAGGACTGGTTACTGGCATATTTAAGAAACTTTTTTCTGTTCTTCTACTCTAATAAT
>ERZ842401.3310-NODE-3310-length-20184-cov-5.650007_pt1 | contig 20184 bp, 19 predicted proteins | sample MGYA00521270_ERZ842401 | MGnify/ENA primary metagenome ERZ842401 (study PRJEB31892, sample SAMEA3878208) | bioreactor metagenome | biome: Moose rumen | place: Sweden | collected 2011-10 | study: EMG produced TPA metagenomics assembly of the PRJEB12797 data set... | reverse complement strand
GGAGGAGAATGTCGGGTATGATCTCAATGGCAATATCCAGTCCTTGTCCAGGCTGGAGTATAGTATACCAAATGACTCTTTAATAATATGTCTTTCTGGAATTCTTTTGCTTCTATAGTTCATAAACTACAATATTAGTAAAGAATGATGTTGTTATTTATAAACCAGCCCTTTTCGTGGACGAGACGGCAAAAGTGCAATCTCATCCATGAAAACCAGCCCTTTTCGTGGACGAGTCGGCAAAAACACAAATCCATCCATGAAAACCAGCCTTTTTCGTGGACGGAATGGAATAGAAAAGCGATTTATGGTGGACTTATTGGCCCAGCCCTCCGCTTTTGAAAAATACTTGGGACACCGATAATGCGCTCCGTTTCACTCGGCGTGGATGTCACCTTCTGATCTACCTTCCTGCCTCATCTGCTCTAATAAACATAGGTAATATCAAAAAAAGCTGACCAGTTGAGGCCAGCTTTTTCAAAAGTATTGGGTGAGGACTTATTCGCCTCCCGGTTTTCTTGCCGCGTACATGATCTTCAGAGCGGAGCAGCGACGCAGCTCCTGCTTGACATCAGTCACGATACCCATTCTGACGTCTTCGTCAGCACGGATGCCGATTGTCATGAACGAACGGTCGACTTCGCTGAGAGCGTCACGCTCTGCAGCAACGAAGTCGCGGATGTCGTCGACTGTCTTGAAAGAGTCGTTGAGCTGGATACGGGCATCGGTACCGAACAGACCCTGAAGGTGCTTGACCGGAGTTCCGATGTTGATGTATGAGGTCAGGTCTTTTCTTTCAAGCTTTGCAACCTCAGTAGCTTCAGGGAGCTTCACAATGACTTTGTTCTCGGTCTCACGGAGCTGAGTGGTCACCATGAAGAAGAACAGAAGCATGAACACGATATCGGAAAGGGAACCCGATGAAATGCCGGGAACATCCTTTTTGCTATTTGAACCTCCGAATTTTGACATAATTCTATTCTCCTATTCTACTTTTTGGAAACATCCTTAGGCTCAGCCTCTGAGATGTTCTGAGGTATGACTTTTCTGACTATCTTCTGCTGATCTTCTGAAAGCTTGGAATATTTCTTTCCGTACTCCCTCATAGAGAACTCGTCTCGAAGCTCGTTGACGGCCTTCACAAGCTCATTCTGGACGGCGATGTAGGCCTGATAGCTCGTGCCACGGTCGTTCTGGAGCGAGATGACTCCCTTTGAAACGGGGTAAAGTTTGCCTTCAATCTCCTGCATCTCCTTTTCAGGCATTGTTGGATCATCGGCAGGGTTGGAAAGGAATTCTTTGATCTTGTCTTTCAGATAGAGTACGTCAATGGCTTCGTTACCGGCAAAAAGTCTATCGGCTGAGTTAATCTTGACGATAATGATGTTTCGACGATTAACCTTCACATCCTCCTGCTTCTGATTCTTGTCAGGAATAGGGGGAAGACGGCGCTGCAGACCCGCGGGCTCTCCCATGGTGGTGGTCATCAGGAAGTAGCAAAGCAGGAGGAACGCTATATCCGCCGTTGAGCTAGAGTTGATTGCAGGTGTTTTTTTCTTGCCCATGACTAGTCTTATTTTTTATTGCGGACTGACATAATTATCTCACCTGCTATAATGGAGAGGATTGCAGCGGCTCCGAGAATATAGGTAAGGTTAAGGACTGTATCCGTAAGTTTTAGTTCTCCATCAGTAGGCAGCTTGGATCCTGTAAAACCTACTGCGGGTGCTCCAGATGCTGTAACGTAGGCAATTCCAACGAGAACTGCCGCACCTACCAGCAGAAGGGCCATTTTGAGAAGGCTCTTTGGATTGTTCTTCAGAGATATTATGAGACCGACGATGATGACAGCTACAATAGCCAGACCAATCATAATGTAAGTCCAGTAGAGCAGAGGATCAACAGTACCGTTGTCATTGACGACTTTATCAGGGTAGCCCTTGATAAATCCCCAAACGACAACCGCAATACTGACGAGCATCAGTACCCATGAGATTATCTTGAAGATTAATGAATATTTCTGTTTCTCCATTGTAATCTGGAATTATTTGTTCTCGTTGTACTTGGTGAGCATATCTACGAAGCGAATCGAAGAATCTTCCATATCGATGGTAAGAGAGTCGATCTTGGCAAGGATGTAGTTGTAGAAGACCTGAAGGATCATGGCAACGATAAGACCGCCGACGGTGGTGATAAGGGCGACCTTCATACCTCCAGCAACAACGTTCGGGGAGATATCACCAGCTGCCTGGATAGCATCGAATGCCTGGATCATACCGATGACGGTTCCAAGGAATCCGAGTGAAGGAGCAATGGCGATGAAGAGGGAAATCCAGCTCAAGCCGTTCTCCATGAGGCTCATCTGTACACTCCCATAGGAAACGATGGTCTTCTCAACAACATCGACACCCTGATCCATGCGAAGGAGTCCCTGATAGAAGATTGAAGCGACAGGTCCGCGGGTATTGCGGCAAACTTCCTTTGCTTTCTCTACTCCACCATCCTTGAGAGCTGCCTCGACATCATTGAGGAGTTTGGTGGTGTTGGTTTTGGAGAAGGAAAGATAAAGTATCCTCTCAATCGCAAGGGCGAGACCAAGGATAAGGCAGATGAGAACGAGGGACATGAAACCTGCGCCACCTTCTATGAACTTGGTCTTAAGAGCCTGATGGAGGGGAACTTCCTCACCAGAACCGGCAAAGAGGTCAACAACTTCCTCTCCAGCGGGAGCAGCTTCAGCTACCTGTTCCTGTGCTGCAGGAGCGGCGTTCTGCTCGTCCTGTGCGGAAGCGATGTTTGCAGAGAAGGTCATAATGCCCGCTACTGCCAAAAACATGAAAACTTTTTTCATAACGTTTTTGAGTGTTTAATTATAAATGTATTAGTTAATTAATAATATCTTCCGAAAATGGCATATTGCCACCTTACACAAAATCTTGTGCAAGATAGCAAATAAAATTTAAAAGACAAAGATTTTACTTCGATATTTCTCCTTTGAGACTGGCTTCCATCCTCGCTCTGACAGCATTGTTGTCGTGGCTGAGTCCGAGAAGAAAGAAGAGTTTGGCCAGGGTGCTCTCCGTAGTTCCGTCGTATCCGCTTGTTACGCCGGCGTCATGCATCGCCTTTCCTCCTTCATAAATGGACATGTTCACAGCACCCTCAAGGCACTGGGTGACATTCACTATTATCTTCCCCATAGCCACTGCTTCGCGGATAATATCGAGGAACCATGACTTTGTGGGAGCATTTCCAGAGCCGTAAGTCTCAATGATAACAGCCCTTGTATCTTCGCCGCAGAGGAGGTGTTTCAGGACCTCAGGCGTCATGCCGGGATGAAGCTTGAGAATCGAAACTCTCGTATCTAAGGTGGTGTTAATCCTTAGTGGAGCGCCCCACGAAAGAGGCTTTCTGATGTACTCAGGGAAGTAGCGGATATTGATACCGGCCTCTCCAAGAAGAGGGTAATTCGGAGATGAAAAAGCATCGAAATCTTCGGAACTCGTCTTGGTCGTGCGGTTGCCCCTCATTAGCTTGGAATTGAAGTAAACGACGACTTCGGGGACGACTGCATGTCCATCTGAATCCTTCGCAGAGGCAATTTCGATTGAGGAGATGAGATTTTCTTTTCCATCTGTGCGAGGCACTCCAATCGGGAGTTGGCTTCCTGTAAAGACGACCGGCTTGGCAAGGTCATCGAGCATGAAACTAAGTGCGGATGCCGAGTAGGCCATAGTATCTGTACCATGCAGAATAACGAAGCCGTCATAGTTGTCATATCTGTCCCGTATCAGTTCAGATAGTGCCTGCCACATAGTTGGTTCCACGTCAGAGGAGTCAATCAGGGGGTCAAATGTATAGGAGTCGATTCTCAAGGCGAACTTCTTCAGTTCAGGAACCTCTTCCATAAAGACACTGAAATCATAAGGCTTCAAGGTCCCATCGACGGGATCCTTGATCATTCCAATCGTACCTCCAGTGTAGATCAGGAGAATTGAAGCTTTTTTCATATTCCAAACAGTTTTTCAGCGTTGAGAGTTGTGGCAGTCTCGACTTTCTCGATAGAGATACCTTTAATCTCGGCTATTTTCGCGGCGATAACTGGTATGTACATGCTCTCGTTGCGGCGTCCGCGATAGGGAACGGGAGCCATGTATGGCGCATCTGTCTCAAGGAGGATCTTTTCAAGAGGTATTCTCTTGACCGACTCTTGGACGGAAGAGTTCTTAAATGTCACTACTCCTCCTATTCCGACGGAAAAGTCACCGTATTTTTGTGCCCTTTCGAAGATCTCATAACTCGTTGTGAAGCAGTGGAGATTGCCTCGAAGGCCAAGGTGGCGGCAGTCGGCGAGGACTCCGAAAAAGTCTTCCCATGCATCTCTGAGATGTATATTTATAGGAAGATCCCATTCGGCGGCAAGCTCCAGCTGGACTCTCAGTGCCTTTTTTTGCTCCTTCTCCCACTCTTTACCTTCATGGTAGTCGAGCCCGATTTCACCGATGGCGACTATCCCTTTATCCTTATAGGGCATCAGTGCGTCGATTTCGTCCTTCCAATGTTCATTTACCGACCCGGGATAGAGTCCGAGCATCGGGAATATCACCCCGGGATGGGCAGAACCGATTTTCCACATGGCATCCCTTTCGGAGGAGTCCACATCGGCCTGAATCATCTTCCCGACCCCAGCATTCAATGCTCTCGCGATAGCCTCCTCGGCATCCGGAAGAAGCCACTCGTCGTAGAAATGTGTGTGCGTATCGATGAACATCGATGCAAAATTACACATTTTTACTGTTAATGGTGCATCTTTTAAGAAGATCGGTTGAAATGAATCCATCGCTCTCAAGTAGTCCAACACATTCGGCCACGGCTCCATAAGGCCTGCCAATCTCTGCTGAAAGACCATCATAGTCTATCCCCGGGGATTTTTTCACCACTTCCAGAACCTCGAGGATAGCGGTGATTTTCTCAGCAGGAAGGCTGCCGCGGTATAGTCCCTCGGCGTTTTTGAGGATGTCTTCTCTGGCTCTCTTCGGCCTACCCCCAAACCCGAGTCTTGCCGGAAGATCCTCAATGTTATCGATGATATCCGCCATTTGTTTCCTGATCAGAGAGTTGCAGCCAGCCGATTTCCGGTCGTCAATTCTCCCGGGGAGGGCATAGACATCCCTTGAGTAGTCATTTGCATATCTCGCGGTAATGAGGCTTCCTCCCTTCTCGGCAGATTCTATGACTATGGTCGCATATGAAAGACCTGCGATGATCCTGTTTCTCCTTATAAAATTGAGTGCGACGGGAGAAGTCCTCGGGGGGTAATCTGTGACAAGGGCGCATCCTGGAGTCTGGGCTATCTTCTCAGCGAGGTCTCTATGCTGCCATGGATAGATACTATCAATGCCGGTTGCCATTACTCCTATGGTGGGGAGTCCACATTCGAGGGCCATACTGTGGGCTACCGAGTCCGCGCCGAAGGCCAGACCGCTGACAATGGAGGGGTCGGAGCCGCTTTCTGAAAGAGAACGGACAATCCTTTCGCACCAAATCTTGCCGCTAGGGGAAAGATTTCTGGTCCCGACAATCGCGATAGAAGGTCTCATAGAAAACACTTCTGTAGGGGATGATTCTCCCCTGAAATAGAGTCCTAGCGGCCTGTCCGGGCACTCTAGAAGCATTTCGGGGTAGTCTTCATCAGCAAGGGAGATGAAGCGGCAGCCGTTGTCCGACAGCCATTCTAGTTCTTCGATTTCCTTTTCAAGAGTTTCCATCGTAATCGCGGCCCCATAGCTTGAGTGCTGCCCGAGCATGGAGTCCAGTTCCTTGGAGTCTAACGAAAAGATGTCCTTTGCTGAACCGATATGCTCATACAGGGCAAGTCCCACAGTCGGTATATATCCGAATATTTTTCCCATCGCCGCCAGAGCGGCCCTTTCATAAAACAATCCTTCCATACCTGCATTTTCTGCAAATATGGAAGGAATATGGATTAGGTTTGTTGTTTTACGCGTGGTAAAACGCTGGTTTGCCCTGTTGTTCTATATCATTAAGAGCGCATCACCGTAAGGACCGAACTTGTAGCCTTCCTCGATAGCCACTCTGTATGCCTCCATCACGTTCTTGTAGCCTCCAAAAGCGGCTACCGCCATCAGCATGGTAGACTCCGGAAGGTGGAAGTTGGATATAGCGGCATCAGGAATTACATATTGGTAAGGAGGGAAGATGAATTTGTTGGTCCATCCGTCAAATGCGTTGACCTCGCGGTTGGTGGTGACATAAGTCTCGAGACCTCTCATCACAGTCACGCCTACGGCAAGTACTTTATGGCCTTTTGCATGGGCGCGGTTTATATCGTCGGCAGCGGTCTGGGGAATGATGATTCTCTCGGAATCCATTCTGTGCTTGGAAAGGTCTTCGACATCGACTCTGCGGAAGTGGCCAATACCCATGTGGACTGTCACGAAAGTCTTCTCAATGTCGGCAAGAATCATCCTGTTGAATAGCTCGCGGCTGAAGTGCAATCCGGCGGCGGGTGCAGAAACAGCTCCTTCGTTTTTTGCGAAAATTGTCTGGAAGTTCTCAGCGTCAGATTCATCCACTTTTTCCTTAACCCACACAGGGACAGGTGTTTCTCCAAGGGAGAAAAGAGTCTCTTTGAACTCTTCATATGGCCCGTCGTAGAGGAATCTGAGCGTCCTGCCGCGGGAGGTAGTATTGTCAATAACCTCAGCGACAAGGCTCTCGTCTTCTCCGAAATAGAGCTTGTTACCGATGCGAATCTTTCTGGCCGGTTCGACTATGACATCCCAAAGCCTCTGTTCACGGTTGAGCTCGCGAAGAAGGAAAACTATGATGTCTGCGCCGGTCTTTTCTTTTTTGCCGTAAAGACGAGCCGGGAACACCTTGGTATCGTTGAGAACGAACATGTCGCCTTTACCAAAATATTGGACAATATCTTTAAACTGCTTATGCTCAATCTCGCCGGTGTCCTTGTGAAGAACCATCATCCGGCATTCGTCCCTCCATCTGGCAGGCTCAGTCGCAATGAGCTCTTTTGGCAGGTCGAATTGGAATTGGGAAAGTTTCATGCCTTATGTGTCTTGTTAAAAGTGATACTTGATAAATACGGTCTTTTTTTGGAAAAAGTTTCAGATCCTGGCTTCTTTGAATACTTCCAGAATAGACGGATATGTGTTTTTTAGGAAGGGGGGGAGACTTGACTTGGCAACCCATGCCGCTTTCGATATGTCTTCTTCCCTCTGCGGGGTCAGATTGGTTGGGTCTGTGTAGAGCATGTCGTACCACCAGGTGTGCTTAAGGTGCCAGAGACCGTCCCTTATGTAGCAGTGGTCAGTGATGCAGATAAGCCTCCTGAGTTCCAGCTGGTCAACTCCGGTCTCCTCCTGGACTTCTCGTAGCGCGGTGGTCTCGATATCCTCTCCTGCTTCCTGATGACCTTTCGGAAGGTCCCAAAGACCATATCTTGAGATAAGAAGAAAATCGCCCCTGCGGTTGGATACGAGTCCTCCGGCGGCGTTGACCTCCTTGAATTCAGCACAGAGCCTCCTATAAGTTTTTTCAATGTCGTCCGATGGGATATATATCCTCGAAAGAGTGTCCTGAATTTCGAACAGGGCTGCAAGCTGTCCAATGTCGAGCCTTTCTCCCGGATGGAACTCCACGGAGTTGGGATCCGTAAGAGCTTCGTTATCGGGGGAGCATATGATTATACATCTTTTTTCGAAGTATATCTTGTGCATATTTTTGTGTATATTTGCGAGGTGCAAATATAATTGATTATGACAGAAATTGAAAGCAAACACGGCATAGTTTCCCGTCAGCCGTTCGAGCTTTTTATGACATTCACAGACCTTCGGAATTTTGTCAATATGCTTCCGGAGGACAAGAAGGACATGGTAACGGCAGATTACGATACCCTTACTGCCAATTATAACGGTATGTCGATAGGTGTCAAGGTTCATGCGAGGAATCCCTATTCCAGCATAGAATTCGTGGACTATGGTGCCCCGTTTGCCTTTCATATAGTACTTTATTTCGACCCGGTGTCGTATGATCCAGCCAAGACCGATTTTCATGTCAAACTCGAAGCAGAGCTCAATTTCATGTTAAAGATGATGCTTGGTGGCAAACTGAAAGAGGTACTTGACAAGGTCGTAGACGGTCTTGTGGATGTCTCAAACGGAAAGATGCCTGAGGGCTTCGATCCTTCCCAGTACGGGTTGTGATGTTCCCGGGAAGTTTCATAAGACTTCTTGTTGAGGCTGTGGGAGAGGAAAAAGCTCAAGTAGTACTTGATGCCCTTTCCCAATCTCCGTCCGTGTCCATAAGGCTGAATCCTTCGAAAATCCGGGAATGCCCCTTTGAAGCAGTGTCAAGAGTCCCTTGGAGTCCTTTCGGGTACATCCTCAAAGACCGACCGGTTTTTACTCTCGACCCTCTTTTTCATGCCGGGTCCTACTATGTTCAGGATTCTTCTGCGATGTTCGTCGGTTGGGTGTTCAGAAAGGTTCTTGCTCTCTTTGATGATTCGCATCTAAATGTACTCGATCTCTGTGCTGCCCCGGGAGGGAAGAGTACAGATCTCGCCGCCTCGCTTCGCGAAAGACTTGGGGATAAATTCTCTCTAGTTGCCAACGAGGTTATGAAAAAGCGATTCAGTGTCCTTAGAAATAATGTCCGCGTATGGGGGGATCCATGCGTTGGCGTTGTTTCCAAAGATCCGTCCGCTTTTAGGGAGAGGGAGACCTTTGATATTATCCTAGCTGATGTCCCATGTTCAGGCGAGGGAATGTTCCGTAAAGATGAGAAGGCTGTTGAAGACTGGTCCGAGGAGACCGTCGCATTCTGCGCTGCTCGGCAGAAGAGGATAATCTCCGATATCTGGCCATCTCTTAAAGAAGGCGGCGTCATGATTTATTCTACATGTACTTTCAATAAGGCGGAGAACGACGGCAATGTGGAGTGGGCAGCTGATGAGCTCGGAGCGGAAATACTTGATTTTGGGGAAGTTGATGGAGTTGTTAAGACAGAATTAGGATATTCCCTTCTGCCTGGATTAGTTCCTGGCGAAGGCCAGTATGCGGCTGCGTTGAAAAAGAGTGGAGAGTATTCTCCTGCAAGGCGGGGAAACGTCCTTTCGGGAATCGAAAGACCGGCTGTTATCTTGAAGGACTATCCAAGAGTGGAGGTTGATCTTCCTACTGCTCTTGATTATCTTCATGGAGATGCACTGAGGCTTTCCGAGGCCCCTTTCGGAATGATTTATGTATGCTACAGTGGACAGGTCCTCGGAGAGGCTAAAAACATAGGTTCGAGATGTAACAACCTCTATCCGAAGGAGAACAGAATAAGAATGACAATAAAATGAAAAGAATTGCCTTTGCCATTACGGCTCTCTTGCTTTCAATAGGCCTTGCAGCGCAGTCGACGCCTGAAGAGTTCCAGAAAAGATATACCCTTCTTGCCGACCGTCTCGGCCCCGGCGGAGTAGGTATAGAGACTCTTATCAATAAGTGGGAGGCGGCCTTCCCCGAGGACTGTAATATGCTGGAAGCCAAGTATTCATACTATATCAGTAAGTGTACAAGCTCGAAGGTAATCCGGCTCAGTCAGGACAAGTATCTTGGCAACGACCCTATTCTTCCCATGAAGGACTCTACCGGTGTTGTCCAGAACTTCTTTGAGGACTTGGAATATGATGACTCCTTGTTTACTCTTGCCGTTAAGTCTGTAGATAAGGCTATTTCGCTGAAACCCAAGCGCCTCGACTACCGTCTTGCGAAGGTCTCATCGTATATTGGCTATGAAAAGGAAAGCCCGGATATGGCTATGCAGGATCTGAAGGCAATTATTGACTATAACTACTCGTCGAAGCCCGCATGGGAGTATCCGGGCATTTCTCCGCTTGACAATGAGGCCTTCTGCTCTCTTATTCAGGACTACTGTTACATGTTTTTCAAAATCGGCAGCGACCACTCTGCGGATGCTTTCAGGGACCTCTCGGAGAAAATGCTCTCATTCAATCCCGACCATCCACTGTATCTTGACAACATGGGGTCCTATTATCTCGTATTCAAAAAGGATTCGAAGAAAGCCCTGAAGTATTACAACAAGGTGCTGAAAAAGCATCCGGATGACATGACTGCCATCCGGAATTGTGTCACCCTTGCCCGTAAAGACAAAAATGTAAAGCTTGAGAAGAAGTATCTTGAGATGATGGTTCGTTATGCTCGGGCGGATAGCGACCGTCTTGCTGCCGAGGGGCGTCTTGCAGCTCTCAAATCTCTGAAGAAGTAGCCTTCCTCTTTTTCCATATATAGAACAGTACAATCGAGATCGCGGCAGTAACGATTCCGATAGGGATGTTCCAAGAGTTAGGCATGTTGAAGCCTATCTTTGATATGCAGATGAAGGTAGTCACAACAGACGTCATGAATACGGCGGGTATGAATGTAATAAGATAGTAAAGACCGCCTTTTTCCTTGACGAAATAGACTGTTGCCATCCAGAGGGCAAAGACTGCAAGGGTCTGGTTGGCCCATCCGAAATATCTCCAGATGATGTTGAAGCCGTCTTCATTGGATACATTGAACCAAAGTAGGAGGGTAGCAACTAGGAAGAGAGGGATTGCTATAAGGAGTCTTGACTTGACGCTCTTCTGCTCCTTTTTCATGAAATCTGCGATAATGAGGCGGGTGCTCCTGAATGCAGTATCTCCGCTGGTGATTGGAGCGGCAACAACTCCGAGTATGGCAAGGATGCCTCCAAAGATGCCTAGCCAGTGCTCGGAAACAGCAGTAACTACGGTAGGAGCGGCAGCGCTCATGGAGGATCCGACTTCCGCCGCGCCCCCGTCGAAGAAGAAATAAGAGGAGACTGCGGCCCATACGAGGGCGACGATTCCTTCCGTGATCATGGAGCCGTAGAAGATGGCCCTTCCTTCTTTCTCATTTCCCATACATCTTGCCATAAGGGGGCTCTGGGTGCCGTGGAAGCCGCTAATAGCACCACAGGCGATAGTAATGAAGAGGCAGGGGAATATAGGCTGGCCTTCGGTAAGTCCTCTCTGTCCGAGCCCGTCCCAAATCTCCGGAATCGAGGGCCATTTGATAAAGAGGCAGACCATTAGGGCAACGGCCATGAAAAGAAGTGCGAATGCGAATAGCGGATATACTTTTCCTATCACCTTGTCAATGGGGAGAAGTGTGGCTATGATATAGTATAGAAATACCACGAGTACCCATATCATTATGGACTTTGTAGAGCCGTCGCCGGCCAAATCGCCAAGAATAAGGGCGGGGGAGTATACGAAGACGGTGCCCACAAGCAGAAGGAGAATAACCGAGAAAACCAGCATTACTTTTTTTGTTCCTTCTCCCAGGTATTTGCCGACAAGTTCCGGAAGGCCTGCGCCCGAGTTCCTCACTGAGAGCATACCCACCATATAGTCGTGTACGGCTCCGGCGAAGATGCAGCCGAAAACAATCCACAGGTAGGCAGAGGGGCCGAATTTTGCGCCCATAATTGCTCCGAAAATAGGACCGGTACCGGCGATGTTGAGGAACTGGATCATGAATACTTTCCAAGAAGGCATTTTGATAAAATCCACGCCGTCGGCGTTGACGATTGCCGGGGTTGCCCTGGAAGGTTTGGGCCCGAAGACTCTTTCTACGAATTTTCCGTAAATCAAATAACCGAGCACGAGGGCGAGCAGGCTAAGCAAGAAAGAATACATAAACTTCAGTGTTTTTGCAAATATACGGATTCTTTGAGGAAAATATTTATTATATTCGCGAATAATTAATAACAATCCAAATGAAAATCAAACTGCTTTTGGCCGCGACTTTGGCCGCATTTGTTTCAATTTCCTGCTCAAGGACAGAAAAAGTTGATGTGGATAACTATGCTCCAGTAGAAGGTCGAATAATGACCCGCTGGGCGGCGGAGGTCTCGCCATCCAATGCCCGTGTCGAGTATCCCAGACCCCAGCTTGTCAGGAAAGAATGGAAGAGTCTCAACGGGATGTGGGACTACGCAATCGTTCCTTTGACAATGCCGGTTGATGAGGTGTCTTACGAAGGCCGAATTCTCGTACCTTTTGCAATAGAGTCTGCTCTTTCCGGAGTCGGAAAGCATGTCCCTGATTCATGCAAACTGGTCTATCATACAGAGTTCGATGTCCCAAGCGATTGGGATTTCAGGACAGTCCTTCTCCATTTCGATGCGGTCGACTGGGCAGCAGGAGTCCGTGTCAATGGTGAGTATGTGACCGAGCACACCGGAGGATATGTTCCATTCTCCGCAGATGTTACCCCATACCTGCATAAGGGCAAGAACGACCTTGTCGTCGAAGTTATAGATGGGACTGACAATGACAAGCAGCCTCGCGGCAAGCAGGTTTCGAACCCTCGCGGCATATGGTACACCTCGGTTACCGGTATCTGGCAAAGCGTATGGATGGAGCCTGTTTCAAGTACCCATCTTGAAGGCTATTATTGTATTCCCAATCTCGAAGAAGAGACAATTACCGTCTATCCTAATGTTGAAGGCGAAGGTGAGGTGACGGTGGAACTCTGCAGCGGTGCTGTTGGCTTCGATCCGATTAAGATGAAGCCGGGAAAGGTACTCGCCAAGGGTGTAGTAGAAGACGGCGCTGTTACACTCGCTGTCAGTAATGTGGAAAAATGGACTCCCGACAATCCTTATTTGTACGCTCTCAGATTTACCGTGGCTAAAGAAGGGAAGAAGGTTGACAGTGCCATCGGATATACAACACTAAGGGAAGTTGGAACGATAGTCGACAAGAACGAGTTCAAGCGTCTTTCCCTAAACGGCGAACCTCTTTTCCAATATGGCCCGCTTGATCAAGGATGGTGGCCTGACGGCCTTTATACGGCTCCGACCCTTGATGCAATGAAATACGATATCGAGAAGACTCGTGATTTCGGTTACAACATGATCCGAAAACATATCAAGGTTGAGCCGTCGTCATGGTATTATTGGTGTGACCGTCTCGGTATTATGGTATGGCAGGACATGCCCTCAATAACTGCGAATAAGCACCAGAAATGGGACCAGAATCTTCCTTACGGGGGAACTGAATGGGATGCCCCGGAAGAGGTCCGCGAGACATATTATAAGGAGTGGGGCGAGATTATAGACCATCTGAAGACTTTCAATTGCATTGTGGTCTGGGTGCCTTTCAACGAGGCCTGGGGGCAGTTCGAGACATCTAAAGCTGTGGATTTCACAAAGGCCAAGGATCCTTCAAGACTTGTGAACCCGGCCTCAGGAGGGAACTTCTTCGATGAGGTTGGCGACATGCTCGACAGCCACCATTATCCCAACCCTCACATGAGGCTTTGGGCAGAGACGGTGGTGAATGTTCTTGGTGAATACGGCGGTATTGGCCTCCCTCTGGAAGGCCACCTATGGCAGCCGGACAAGAACTGGGGCTATGTCCAGTATAAAAACGGAGAGGAAGTCCTGGATACTTATGTTGCCTATACCGACGAGCTTATCGGCGAGGTCAAGAAGGGCTGCTCTGCTGCGGTCTATACCCAGACAACTGACGTCGAAATTGAAGTCAACGGCCTTATGACCTATGACAGGGAAGTTATCAAGATGGACGAAAAACGTCTCTCGGAAGCCAACCGCCGAGTCATAGCTTCTATGACGGAGTAGAAAGAGTGGCGGTGTATTTCCGCCACTTTTCTATTAGTGCGGTCATGTCTTCGGGAATGGGGGAGTCAAAGAAAACCCTCTTCCCGGTGGAAGGATGATCGAAGCCGAGAGTCTTGGCATGCAGCGCCTGACGAGGGCAGATTTCAAAGCAGTTCTGAATGAACTGCTTATATTTTGTATAGATTGTTCCTTTACGAATCTCAGAACCACCGTAGCGCTCGTCATTGAATAGCGGATGTCCCATATGGCTCATATGGACCCTGATCTGGTGGGTCCTTCCGGTCTCGAGGCGGCACTCAACAACAGTGATGAATCCTAGCCTCTCTATCACTTTATAGTGTGTGATGGCAATTTTCCCTTTTTCAGGGTCGTCGTAGACGCGGAACCGTAGCCTATCGTTAGGATCGCGGCCGATAGTAGTTGTTATCGTGCCTTCATCTTCCTGGATGTTGCCCCATACAACGGCGACATACAGCCTGTCAATTGAATGTACAAAGAATTGTCCGGCAAGGTTGAGCTGGGCTTCCGGATTCTTGGCTACAAGAAGAAGTCCGGATGTGTCTTTGTCTATTCTATGGACGAGTATTCCCATCCTCTCATCTTCGCCGTCAGGCCCTTGGGAGAGGCCGAGGTGGAAAGCCAGGGCATTGATGAGTGTACCGGAGAAATGCCCGTGTCCCGGATGGACGACCATCCCGGCGGGTTTGTTGACCACAAGAACATCGTCGTCCTCGTATACTATATCGAGAGGAATATCTTCTGGAAGAATCTCGACACCACGCCTCTGATAAGGCATTACGAAGCGTATGACATCCTCAGGGCGGATAATGGTATTTGCTTTTGCAACCTTATCATTAACCAGGACATATCCATTCTTTATCGCGAGCTGGACACGATGGCGGGATGTGTATTCGACATGGGTCGCTATGTATTTATCTACCCTGACGGGGGACTGCCCCTTGTCCGCGACGAGACGAAAGTGCTCAAACATCTCTTCCGATCCCTCATCGGGAGTCGGGAGTCCGTCGATGAATTCGTCTTCTGTCATTTCGAAGAAGGAAGTTTGCTCTCGTCGAGCGTGAGATAGATATTGACAGAGGAGCCGAGAGTCTTTACGCTACCCGGCGAATCCTGCTTATAGACAACTGCGTTCACAGAGTCGCGGTAGCTGACAATATTTTCATCGAAATGGACGCGGCCTACGTTGAGATAGCGGTCGTGAATAGCGTCCACGGCGCGGATATATTTCATTCCGGTTACATTAGGAACAGTGGTACGGCTTTCCTCTCTGCTAAGGCCGACCTCAAGGTCTATGTCGGAACCGGTGATAATCTTGGCTCCCGGGCGAATTGGGTGACCCTTGTAGGTCTGCCCGAGGACGCTATTGGTCGCTATGTCGCTGACATAGTTGAGTCGTCCGAGGTTGAGGCCATGGTTGGTAAGTTCAGCCTTTGCCTCAATAAGGGAATAGCCGACAAGATTCGGCATAGTTGTCTTTCTCGGGACTATGGAATTTATGGTCAGGAAAATACTGCGGCCTTTCTTGACCTTCGAACCGGCTTTGGGACTCTGTCTGAAAACAACTCCCGAACCAAGTCTTCTTACGAAGACAGAATCGGTAACTTTGACTTTTACATCACCTGCCGTAGCTGCAATCTCTGCTTCGGCTACGCTCATATTGGTAAAGTCGGGGACTTCGACAGTCTTGTTGTGCCGGGTAACTATATTAAGGAGTATACTTACAACGACAAGAAGGGCGAAGACAAGAGCAACTGCACCAAGTAAATTCTTGACTATCCAGTTGTTGAAAAATTTCTTTGATCCGCTTTCGGCCATGATATCAATTCGTCTAAACCTTGCGAAGTTACTAAAATTTCTTTATTCGGACAAAGCTTGCAAGAAGAAGCAGGATGAACACAAATACTGACAGTCGGCCGATCAGGTCTCCCATGCGTACAAAGGGAGTTATTTCGTCAGAGAGGTTGACGGTGCCTTGGAGTACCGCAGGCTCCCACCAAGGAGTCTTACTGAGGATTTCTCCCCTCTGGTTGATGACAGCGGATATGCCGGTATTGGCGCAGCGAGCGATGTCGCGCCTTGTCTCAATGGCTCGTAATGAGCTGTAGGTAAGGTGTTGACGATATCCCGGAGTGTCGCCCCACCAGGCATCGTTGGTGATGACCGTGAGGAGTCTGGCTCCTTTCCTTACGTATTTTGCGCAGTGCTCTCCGTATATGGACTCATAGCAGACTGCGCAGCCTGTCGGGACCGTCTTGCCATCCGCCTCGAAATTCAGCAGAGAGACTTCTTTCTGTCCTACATTTCTTCCCATGACACCGCCGAGGAGGTTGTCTATTGGAACGAATAATTTGGGGTATGGGGTCATCTCAACACCGACAACTAGCTTGGACTTATGGTAGATGTCGTAGTCGTCCGCTCCCCGAACCATTATCGCAGAATTGTGGTTTTCATACCATTTGCCGTTGATTTCTCTTGCGAGGATGGACGGTTTCTTGTCAAATAATTCATATGAAGAAGCTCCGAAGAGGACGTTTGTCCCCCTGTGGCTGTCCGCAAGCGAAGCAAAACGCCTGTATGTCTTTCCGGAGGGGACCTCGCCTACTATGACGTCGTTTGTAAAAGTCTCCGGGGTGAGGATGAGTGTAGGCTTATCCTCCCTTCCATCGAGGGCAGAGGTTATCTGTCCCATTATTATTGCAGTCTGCTGATCCTGAGTCAGAGACTGGAATTTTTGGTATGGATCGAAGTTTGGCTGGGCGATGACAACATCAAGGGGCTCAGATGTCTCTTCAAAGTTATTCCATAGGACTGCCGACCATATTATTGGAGCAAATATCACTACAGCTGTCGAAGTGATGGCGGCGGCTTTGGCCTTGATGTTGAGTTGATTCTGCCATCTCCCGTCGGAAAGGGCCAAAAGGATACCGAAAATCGCCAGATTGGAAGTCCACACCCAAAGCGACCCCCCGAGGGTACCAGTTACCGAGTACCACTGGACCAGTCTTACGGAACCGGCAAATGAGTTGCCAAGAACGAGCCAGGGCCATGAAATCTGAGAAAGGGTGAGATACCATTTTTCCCAAGCAATCCATGCTGCAGGGAGGAAGATATATGGGAGAACTCCACTAAGCCGTTTCCGCGTCCATCTGAAGATCTCGAAAATGATGCTCATCTGCAGGGAATTGGCAAGGATGGCGAAGATGGCTCCTCCGACTGTCGCATTTCCGACCCAGAAAGTAGTGGCTGCGTTCCAAAGGACGAATGTGCCGTAATGCCACCACCAGAAACGCCTTACTCCGTGTTGGGAAGCAATCCTCTCCATGCAAAGGAGAGGAACAAGACCAAAGAGGGAGAGTATTCCCGTATGAGGCACCAGAAATGGAATGCTCATCATGACGGCGGACATGATTCCGAGTAGAAGAAGCGTGTATCTTATTCTTTTCATCATTACAAATATAAAAAAAATCCTGTAGCGCTGAAAACAATCGGAAACGTATCAGGCTGGATTTGAAAAAAATGGAGTCGAATAATTGCAAATTAGGCGGGAGATTCTTATATTTGCGAAATAATCGTTAAAGTAAATAATGGTTCATGCTTATTCTCATCTGGAAAGGCATGTGGCAGCAATTGCTCCAAGACGATGGCAAGAGATTTCAGAACAACATTAGAAAATACTTTAAGAAATGAAAAAAAAAGAATATTTGTCTCCGGGAACGAGAACATTTACGATTGTTCCGGAGAATCCGATAACCGGTAGCATTCAGAGTTCCCAAACGGAGGAACTTGGAGATTATGAGGAGTTGTAATTACCAAAAAACGGAGTATTATGGACAAGAAATACTTTTGGCGTATTGGATTCGCCCTTTTCTTACTTTCTTCCTGCTCGCATTTGGAACCGTTGAATCTGGAGCCTTCGGAACCGTCTCCTGTCGGGAAACGGATAACGATTAGGGCGACCAGCGAAAGCCAACCTGAAACGAAGACCGTCTTGGATGAGGACTACCGCACTATTCTTTGGAAGGAGAAAGAGGAAATCAACCTGTTCAACGGATCGGAAGTTGCGCTTTTTATTTCAACCAACGAATGCGATGCGAAGGTCGTCGATTTCGAGGGAGACCTGTCTCAGCCCATCGCTTCCCTAATCTATGCTTTATATCCCTACCGGGAGGATGCGACTTTCGAAGATGGCGTCATCAGGACCACTCTTCCTTCTTTTCAGAAAGGAATTCCGGATTCGTTTGATGATAAACTGTTTATGGCTGTCGGAAAGTCCAATACCTTCGACATTGATTTCAAGAACGTCTGTTCTGGCTTGCGATTCAAGTTTTCCAAGCCGGGATACTCGAGTGTGAGACTGACCGCCAACGATGCAACTCAACTTGCCGGTTCTGTCATGATCACGTTTAATGATGATGACCTTCCAGCCATAGCTATAAATGAAGTCAGCGAATACCCTGCGACTTCTGTGACCGTTACGGCACAGGATGGTAATGCATTTGAAGTTGATACATGGTATTATCTTGTTTGCCTCCCTGGAACTTTCGAGCATGGCATAACTCTGGTAGCAAAAGGCGAGGACGGAATAGGTTATTATCGAATCGAGTCCCCGACGGAGTTCACGCGTTCAAGTTTTCGGCAGGTGACTGATCTGGACCAGAAATTGGTGACTTTTGAGCCGGAATATGTCGATCTGGGCCTTTCTGTGAAATGGGCTTCCATGAATGTCGGAGCTGTCGCTCCCACGGATTTCGGCGATTTCTTCGCCTGGGGAGAAACGGAACCGAAGGAAGATTATGACGGGGATAATTATCGTTGGGGACAGATCGGGATCTATCCGGAAAGTCTGAAGAAGTACAATTCCGATCCGTCATATGGAAGTGTTGATAACAAATGGGTTCTGGATCCGGAGGATGATGCGGCAACCGTTCAGTGGGGAACGGCTTGGCGGACACCAAGTGCCGCGGAACTGACGGAACTTTATCAGGATTGCGAATGGAAATGGAAGGTTGACCAAGGCACAGGTATCGGTGGATATGAGGTTACAGGTCCTAGCGGAAACTCAATTTTCCTTTCTGCATCCGGATCGGGCAAAGACTCTGGCTTGTATCGAATTCAGTATGAAAATTGTACCGTCGGGACCTTTCTTTGGTCTTCGAACACATTAGGAATGGGCCAAGGCGATAGGGATGATGGAGTATGCGAAAGTGTGAGTTTATGTATATTAGCTCCCGATTTGCTGGACGGTTTTGAAGTTCCGATAGATCCTCCCCTTGGTCGTTTTGATAAAAGTGCAGGTATGCCCATACGGGCTGTATATGGCCCGGCACCGGAGGAGATAATCCCAGTGATCTCGTTCATTGATGAGGATATTGATGATGTGCTTCAATTTAGTAGTCGAACGTTTAGGGTTGCCGTTGACATCATTCCCGGATATATCCAGAAAGAACTGGTTTTCAAAAGTTCTGATCCCAGCGTATTGTCACTTGACCAAGAAGGGAATATAACATCGCTAAGCGCCGGAGAGGTAACGATTACGGTCTCATTTGCAGATGGCATCGGACGCACGGGCTATTATCATTCAATAGTTACGGACGACTTGGTTGCGTACTTCGAAACGTATCACGGACAACCCAATTATATAGAATTTGAAGATCCGGAATTAGGCCAGTTACTTATTGAGGCATTCGATCTGGATCAGGATGGTCGGCTATCCAAAACGGAAGCGGCTGCGGTAAACTCATTCGATGGCGTTTTGTCTTCAAGTATGTCATTTACGTCATTTGATGAATTCCAGTTCTTTACAGGCGTTGGAGAGATTAAGGATAGGTTGTTTTATAGATGGAGCAATCTTGTCTCTATTATGATTCCGGATAGTGTGACGAGTATTGGGGACTATGCTTTCAGAGGCTGCACAAGCCTAACATCCATTACGATTCCGGATAGTGTGACAAGTATTGGGGACTCCGCTTTCCAAGGCTGCATAGGCCTGACATCCATTACGATTCCGGAAAGTGTGACGAGTATTGGGAAGAATGTTTTCAGCGGCTGCACCGGCCTGACGTCCATTACGATTCCGGAAAGTGTGACGAGTATTGGGGACTATGCTTTCAGCGGCTGCACAGGCCTGACATCCATTACGATTCCGGATAGTGTTGTCGAAATTGGAACTAGAGTTTTTGTCGGATGTTCTTCTCTTACTCATTTCAGCGGGAAATATGCGAGTCAGGATGGGGTTTTTCTGTCTGATGGTTCTCGTCTTATTGCGGTTGCTCCTGCTTCATTAGGCCAGACAGTTGTGATTCCGGATGGAATTATCAGCATTGATGGTGTGTTTTATAATTGTAAAGAAATAACTACCGTGATTATTCCGGGAAGTGTGACGAGTATTGGGGACTATGCTTTCAGCGGCTGCACAGGCCTGACATCCATTACGATTCCGGAAAGTGTGACGAGTATTGGGAA